>Ga0065712_10067748_pt1 | contig 62256 bp, 45 predicted proteins | sample MisRhiReplicate1_FD_59099 | JGI IMG/M metagenome (GOLD analysis project Ga0065712, IMG submission 59099) | Miscanthus rhizosphere microbial communities from Kellogg Biological Station, MSU, sample Rhizosphere Soil Replicate 1: eDNA_1 v3... | ecosystem: Host-associated > Plants > Roots >...
TCTCCTTTCAGTTTCATGTCAACCGTGAGTCTAAACCACTTACGGGTAAACGAAAGCGGCACCCGCTTGCTTCATAACATCAAAGATACGCAGAGGACCGCAGAGAAAAACTCAAAGTAAGACACTACCCTGCCAGGACTCGCGCCGCGCAGCAACAGGCGGCTCAGCCAGTATTCCTCAGCCCAGCCGCAATCCCATTGATAGTTGCCGCAAGAGCATAGTTCAGATCGTCGTTATCTTCACCTCGACGCTTCCGGCGCAGCAACTCAACCTGAATCAAACTCAACGGATCGACGTACGGATTCCGCAATCGAATCGAACGGGCCAACACCGGGTTCTTCTCAAGTAGCGTTGTCTGTTTGGTCAAACGCAGCACCACCGCTTTGGTTCGCTCAAACTCCTCGAAGAGCATGCCAAACACTCGATCCCTCAGCATCGGATCAGAAACCAGCCCTGCATACAAACGCGCAATCGACTGGTCAGCCTTTGCCAATCCCATTTCAACGTTCGCGATCAGTTCAGTAAAGAATGGAAACTGCCTCATCAGGTTTTCCAACAACTCCGCATTGTTTGAACTTTTCTCGGAGAAGCGTTCCAAAGCAAAGCCAACCCCAAACCACGCGGGTACAACATGACGACTCTGCATCCAGCCAAACACCCACGGAATTGCGCGGAGATCACCGAGACCACGTCCGGCGCCGCGTCGTGTGGGCCGAGAACCGATCCTCACATGTTCCAATTCCCTGACCGGAGTCGCCTCCTCGAAGTAAGTCAGTACTTCTTCGTTCTCAGCAATCTTTTCTCGATAGAACTCAAAAGCATCATGAGACATTTTCTCCAGGGCCGCTTCGCTCTCCTGATCCAGATCTTCGACATTCCCCGGTCGAGACAGTGCTTCCAGCGACGCTGCAATCATCAACTCGAGGTTTCTTTCCGCAAGTACCCGATCCGAGTATTTCCAATTCATCACCTCGCCTTGTTCGGTGATCTTTATCTGACCCGTGAAAGCGCCCCGCGGTTGCGCGATTATCGCGTGATGGGTTGGTCCACCACCGCGACCGACCGTCCCACCACGTCCATGAAACAATGTGAGCTTTACGTTGCATTCGGCAGCGACTCGATGCAGCGCGCGATGGGCTTTGAATATCTCCCAGGTGCTGGTGAGCATTCCGCCATCCTTGTTTGAATCGGAGTACCCCAGCATCACCTCTTGCCGTCGCTCCCACGAATCGAGCAAACGAGCGTAGTCGGAGCTGGTCCACAAATCCCGGCAGACCGCCGGGCAGTTACGCAAATCCTCAATCGACTCAAAGAGCGGCACAGGCATCACGCCTGGATCAGATCCATTTGTGGACGCCACCTGTACTCCAGTGAATTCCGCGAGCGACACCAGCGTCGTGACGTCTGACGCTGACTGTGCTCCGCTAATCACGTAACTGCGAATTGCTTCGGGTGGATAGTCGCGCTTTAAGTCACTGACCATTCTCAATGAATCAAGCAGATTTACAGTTTCTTTCGATGGTGCAGGCGCAAGAGCACCCTCAGCAACGTTTGAAAACTCGAGCAATGCACGTTTGTGAACGCTCGCATGCTCTCTAACGTCCAGCGTGTGTAAGTAGAAGCCGAAAGTATCTACTTGGCGCAGCAGCGGATCGAACAAAAACCTCGCCACACGTTCCCCGCCATTTGCATAGAGACTTTCACGCGCGACCTTCAGATCCTCGCGGAACTCAGCGGCGTTCTTGTACGCATTAGTGTTGCTGGGCTCTTCTTGCGCCAGGACCAGACGGGCCAACACATAATCCAGAAAACGACGATAGATTTCTTGTGGCGGATGTCTTTCCGGATCGAGCTCAGGCGTCGAAACAGTCGCCGCATAAGAGTTGAGTGCTGCTTCGAGTTGCATTGAGACTGGAACCTGATACGTTGAAGGACTCAGTTGCCAAATCAGATCGTCCACTCGTTCGATGTAGTAGCCGAGAATCGTTTCGCGAGCTATCTGCAACGCATCTCGCGTACACTCGGGCGTGACCAAAGGGTTGCCATCGCGGTCGCCGCCAATCCACGAACCGAACCGCAAGACTCGAGGCAAGGCGTTCGCCGGTAACTCCTCACCATAGGCTTCACGAAAATCGTCGGCCAATTCTTCATACAACGCCGGCAAGGTCTCAAACAAAACACTCGGATAGTAATCAAGGCCCATCCTGATTTCGTCGCGAACTGTTGGACGGCGCCGTCGTACTTCATCGGTCTGCCAGAGTGCGGTGATCTCGGCAATGATCGCCTGCTCGTGTTTTTCTGACTCTCTCGCAGTCAGTGGCAGACGGTCTAATTGTTCGAGCTCGGCGGCGATGCGTTGTCGCTTGAATAACACTGTGCGCCGGGCGACTTCGGTGGGGTGAGCAGTGAATACAAGTATGACTTCGATCTTCGCCAGCCACTCGAGTGCTTGTTGTTGAGTAATGCCGGCATCACGCATCCGGCGCAGAGTTCCGAGAAATGATCCTGGTTGGGCCAGCAACTCCGGCGACGTCTGGGCAGCCCGGCGACGGCGTTTGCGATGATTGGTTTCGGCGAGGTTTGTCAGTTCGAAATAGATCGCGAACGCCTTCGCCATCTGATGTGCTTCAGCAACATCCAGATGACCGACGATTCTCGCCGCACGTTGGATCAAGTGTCGCTCGTTCTCAACGTCATGTCCTGGTTGCGCGCGCAACTCTCGATGCTCAATCAACAACAGGCGCAACTCTTCAACCGCTGAAAACAACTTGTCGCCAACCTGTTCCTTGAGTACTTCGCCCAGCAGCCGGCCAAGCGAACGCACATCGCGGCGCAATGGAGCTTCCTTCAGATCGCGATCCTGGCTGGTAAGTTCCGCGAGCCGCGCTGCCTGATCGTCTACATTCCAGAGCCGAAACATATGGTTTTACGTAATGCAGTTTGAGTCGGGTGTCTCCTTGGAACGCGGTGTCTTGGTAACGCTTTGGCCGTCCACCGGTAAAACAGACCAGGAGTCTGAGGCATCCGAACCTCAGCATCTTTGTATTCATTCAGGCGAATGTCTTCATTCGTTTTCTTGTTCCTCGCTATAGCCGCCCTGTGAGCGCTTCCTTTTTGTTCTCGAACTGCATTCCAATGCTTCCAGGTCCAAGGTCAGGGCAGTATCGCCTCCGTCACCGATGGCGGCCACCGTAAATAGCGAGCCTGGATAGAACTCCTGTTCCGCAATTCCGCCATTGATCCGTGCGAACAACTCGTACGCATCCTCGCCTTGGCGGCCAAAGCCTGGATAAGTAATAAACGTCACTAGTCGCCCGCGCGGCGGCTTCGAATTTCTCAGGCACTCATATCTCACAAAAACTGTGTAACCCTTACCACGCGGACTGATCTCGGCAGTTAATCTGCGCTCTCCGTTATCCTGTAAAGTACCGAAGAGATCGACATTGGGATCGTCTAACACATAGTCATGGATAACCGGGCGATCTGTTGGCGGGATGCGAAAGCGAACGGGCAAGTTATTATAAAACTCGCAGAGTCGCCGGCTGGGGATGCACCATGAGACGCCGGAATGCGACAACTCAGTAACTACCAATCCAACAAATGCTGACAAGTCCGGTGACCACACGGGAGCGCCACTAAATCCACCTAGCACCGAGAGCGCTCCGCCCCTATCCATCTGCACCAGGCCTCTGGCATCAGCGGCAAATAAATAACCTCGAGCATTTCGACCCTGCTGATCGCCACCCGGAAATCCCAGCACTGAATACATCTTGCCTCCGTGCCGCAAAGGACTGGCAAACTCCACCTCTGGAACTATCAATTTGGGACCGTCTATGATTACCAGCAGGGCCAAATCATTTTCCGGGCGGTCGTCCCCCAGTTTGGAAACGATTGCACTCACGGTCGGCTGGGTTATAACGCCGGCTAGAGTCACGTATAAACGAGCGTTTTCATCCGCAGCTTGCGGATGCAGCGCGGCGGCGACAACATGACGGCAAGTGAGGATGTGAGCGTCGTCAAGTAAACAACCCGCCCCGACAATCTCTCCATTGGCTCGATGGATGGCTACGACGCGAGCCGTTTCAGGATCTGTAACTCGCAAACCTAGTTTGGGGATCTCCGTATTCTGTTTTTGGGTGCTTACGCTCATGATGAACCGGACCTTGCGCTCTCTTTCCATTTCAGGGTGATTTTGAAATTGGCCTTCGCTTCGCCCTTCGTTATCAAAGGGATGCCTGTTTCGCCACCCAGCTCGACTCCGAATTCAATTTCAACCTCACCGGGTGTTAGCTTTCGCATAGCATCAATTGCCGTTCGAGCCATTCCTGCGGCTGCACTGAGTTGCTTTTCGAGATCGAGCTTATCGGCCGCCATTTGCGTAAAGGAAGTCGCGTTGCGGGGCACATTCCCAGTGCCTTCTATCCCTTCAACCATGATTAAGAGTTCCCCGCCACCTGGATCGGGACTGGGAATCTTGTAGAGCGTTCGATTAGTAGCCTCAGACGATGTAGACGGCGAAGCTACCGTTTGCTCTTTGAAAAATTGAGGCACGTTAGACATGCGATGTTTCCTTTCATTGTGTATTTATTCACTAACTTCCTTAGTGACAACCAAAAGCTTAGCGCGTATAGTGCTGTGACCCCTTCAAAAAAGAAGCGGACCGACTTGTGATCGCAACACGAAGCCGGCCCTAGAACCTCAACCTTCTCAAGAAAGGATGAAGATCATGACTACGCATAGTAGCGCAACCGCGCACGAAGAAACACCTCACGAAACGGAAACAATCAGAATATAAGCGAGGCTACCAGACGCCGCGCTGAGCCCGTATAGACGACAGATCAATCGATCCACAGTGGCGCAGGATTATCCGCTACGGCTTGGAGATAAACGATCCATGGCTCCCTGACCTTTTGAACCGAGCTCAGGCGGGCGAAGACATCGTAGACACCTTCGAATCACTGCGAACACCTGACGCAGTTTAACCACGGATTGCACGGATGAATATGGGATCCATGTTCATCCGTGTAAATATCTGCCGGAATCTCGCAAAATAGGAATACCTGCGTCCTGCTGCAATAGATCAACTACTCACGGCATGCTCAGAGCAGTTCACGGCAAACCAGAGTTGAGATGTGGACGCAAGGATATATAAAGGTGTGATGAACGTCAGCCACTGATCTCGGAGGTGTAGTGTGAGAAAACGAAACCTTGCAGGTTTTATTGAAGCGCTCGGGCAGGACGTTAGGTTTGGTCTAAGGGTGCTGCGCAGGAATCCGGGCTTTACATTCACGGCACTAATAACTTTAGCCCTGGGCATCGGCGCCAACACGGCAATCTTCAGCGTGATTTACGGTGTGCTGCTGCGCCCACTCCCATACAAAGAGGGGCACCGTCTTGTTGTGCTGAATCAACAGGCTCGTCTCAACAACGTGAACAGTCTTGGCTTTTCGGTCAAGGAATTCCAGGATTACCGCGATCAGAACAAGACGATGGATATGGTCGAGCACCACGCTATGAGCTTCATACTCTACGGCCGCGGCGAGCCGGAGCGCGTGCAGACCAGTGTAGTGTCCGCGAACTTCTTCGACGTGCTCGGCGTGAAGCCAATCCTTGGCAGGACCTTCGTTCCAGATGATGAAAAGCCGGGCGGAGACGCCGTGCTGGTGCTGAGCTACAAATACTGGAAGCAGAGTTACGGCGGCGACCCGAACATCGTGGGCAGCGTCTTCCGAATGAACAATCGACCTCACACTGTCATCGGCGTTCTACCTCCGGTTCCTGAGTACCCGTCGGAAAGTGATGTTTACATGCCGACCGCGAATTGCCCATTCCGGTCCAGCACCGCCGTGATCGACAACCGGCGAGCGCGGCTGCTGTCGGCCGTATTTGGCAGGCTCAAACCTGGCGTTGAAGTGGCCCAGGCGCAAGCTGATGTCGCCGGCGTCGCCGCAAACATTCAGCGAACTTACCCAGACATCTATCCTAATCACATCGGTTACGCTGCCCAACTCGATCGGCTCGACACAGTGCTCACGCAAGAAGCTCGGCCCACGTTTCTGATACTGCTTGGGACAACCGCTCTGGTTCTACTAATCGTCTGTGCCAACGTAGCGAATCTTAATCTCGCGCGTGTCCTTCAACGGCAATCTGAGGTTGCGGTGCGAACTGCGCTCGGAGCAAGCCGCGGGAGGCTCGTCACTCAGATGTTGACCGAAAGCATACTTCTTTCGGTGGGCGGCGGCGCGCTGGGCCTGCTTCTCGCCTGGTTCGGCCTGCCACTGCTCACGTCCTTCGCCGGCCGGTTTACGACACGCACGGCAGAGATCCAAATCGATTCGTCCGTGCTGCTCTTTACTCTCGTTGTGTCTGCGTGCACAGGTTTGGCATTCGGTGTGATTCCGGCAGTCTCCTCAGCCTTTGACTCGAGGAAGAGCCTCGTCGTCATGCTCAAGGAGTCCGGCGATCGCTCGACATCAGGCGCGAAGAACCGCATTCGTGGTCTGCTCGTCGCGGCGCAAGTCGCGATCTCTTTCACTTTGCTGACAGCAGCCACCCTGATGCTGCAAAGCATGATCAAGCTTCAGCATGTCGATCCCGGTTTCAATCCGCAGAACGTGTTCGTGATGCGACTCCAGCCGAACTGGTCCAGGTTCACCAATGCCGCGACTGCCACCGCGCAATTCCGCGACTATTTCCGGCGGCTGCTCGAAAGCGTGAGCCAGCAACCTGCCGTGGTAGAGGCGGCCGTATCGTCAACTTACCCACTGAATCCTGCGGGCATCACACGCGGCCCTAACAACGTCACGATCCAACTGGAGGGCCGTCCTCCGGACGAAGCAAACGCCGCGGCGCAGGTCGATCCACGTGCTGTAAGTCCCGCCTACTTCCGCGCGCTCGACATACCTCTGATTCGAGGGCGAATGTTTACTGACGCTGATGACGACAAGGCGCCGCGAGTTGCAATTGTGAACGATGCGGCTGCACGCGGCCGCTGGGGTGTGGAGGACCCAATCGGCAAGAGATTTTCGTTCGACAATGGGACCACGTGGATCACCGTCGTCGGCGTCGTGGGCAACGTCAAGCAGTACGGCTTGGACAAAGAGCCGGCACAAGAGATATACGGCCCCGTCGCGCAAACGCCTTTCGGCTCATTCCTGGTAGTTAAAACCAAAGGTGCGCCGTTGCAAGAGGCCAGGCTGATGCGTGACGTGGTCCATAACGTAGATGCGGAGACCGCGATTGATCAGGTCAAAACTCTTCAGCAGGCGCTCGACGACTCGGTGGCATCTCCGCGCGAGACGACATGGCTGCTCGGAGTGTTCGCGCTCCTGGCGCTCTTCATCACAGCGGCCGGGCTTACCGGCGTCATGGCGTTGGCTGTGACGCAGCGAACGCGTGAGATCGGAATTCGGATCGCTCTCGGCGCCACGAGAGTTCGGATCTTAAGCATGATGATGCGGCAGGCGTTGGCGCTGATGCTATTGGGGCTGGCAGCCGGGTTGGCCGGCGCGCTGATGCTCAACCGAGTGATCACCTCACTCCTGTTCGCGACTCCAGGTGTAGATCCAGTGACGTTCGCCGCTGTGGCATGTCTGCTGATTCTGGTCGGAGCGGTCGCGTGTCTGATCCCATCGTTAAGCGCGACTGGGATCGACCCGACGTTGACACTTCGGAAGGAGTGATGCGGCTAGCCACAAAAAAGCACAGAAAGCACAAAATGATTTCCGTTGATTTTTGTGCTTTTTGTGCTTTTTTGTGGCGGAAGATTTTTGAGGCAAAGCTCCCAAAGGTAGTAGACTCTCAACAGTCGAATTCCTATGAACCGGCGAAACGATGGGGAAGTTATCACTTTACGTTATCAACCTCTCTCTTTTGGTGCTGCTGAGTTTCTCAGCCATTTCCGCTCAAGACCAGGGGCGACCCGCGTCAGAAGCACAGCTTCTCGTGCAAGCACAGAAGCTTCTCGAGGAGGCTAAGGCTGATGAGGCAATAAAAATCCTACGTAGCGCCGGCAATACGACATCAAACGAATCAGAAATTGCTTACCTTCTCGGTGTCGCATACCACCTGAAAGGAGATTACGTACAGGCGGTCCAACAATTGTCTGCTGCCGTTAAGCGGCTTCCTCAGAAGGACACGAAATATCACAACGCCATCCAGATACTCGGCTTGTCCCACTATGTCCTGGGACATCCGGCAGATGCGATTCCTTATCTCGAGGAGACCAGCCGGTTTCTTCCTGAAAGTGCGGAGATAGCCTATGCGTTGGGCAGTTGTTACATTCAAACGCGCAACCGTGACAAGTCGCGTGAGGTATTCGCACGAATGTTCAAAGTTCGTAGCTCGTCAGCCGCCGCATATTTGATCAATGCCCAGATGATGATGCGCCAACAGTTCGAGGTATTGGCCGAGCCGGAACTGCAGCAGGCATTGGCGCTCGATCCAAAGCTGCCGCAAATCAATTTTCTTCTTGCCGAGATAGCTATCTACAACGCCCAGATTGATCGGGGCATCGCCCTCCTGCAAAAAGAAATCGAGATCAATCCCACCTTTGCCATGGCTTTCTACTGGCTCGGAGAGGCGTACACCAGGAAGCTTTCCTGGGATGAAGCTGTCGGCCCGCTGCAAAAATCGATTTGGCTCAACCCGTATTTTAGTGGTCCATACATCGTGCTGGGCAAGGTTTATCTCAAAAAGGGAGACCTGCAAAACGCAGAAGGTATGTTGCGGCGCGCGACGCAAATGGATCCAAACAACTTTTCTGCGCATCACTTACTCGCTCAAGTACTCCAACGCGCTAACCGGGCGGAAGAAGCCAAAAGAGAGTTTGAAACCGCGGAGAAGCTGCGGACAGTTGCCGACAAACAGCCATGAGGTATTTATCGATTTCTCTGTGCAACCTCTGTGTGCTCTGTGTCTCCGTGGTTGTTGTATCGCGCATTCCTGTAACCACAGAGACACAGAGCACACAGAGGTTGCACAGAGAAAATGACTTTCCGGTCAGTTTCACGAATGTTGCCGGCACGGCTGGGTTATCAGAGCCGACCATCTACGGCGAAGTTGATAAAAAGAGATACATCATAGAAACAAACGGCGCTGGCGTTGCATTTGTCGATTATGACAACGACGGCTGGGTAGATATTTTCATGCTGAGTGGCACGAGGCTCGGCATCCCTGCGAAACAAGAGCCTACGAACAGGTTGTATCGAAACAAAGGGAATGGCACCTTTGCTGACGTGACTGATAAAGCAGGCTTACGACACAGCGGCTGGGCCTCGTCAGTCTGTGTTGGAGATTACAATAACGACAACTATGAGGATCTCTTCATCACTTATTGGGGCAAGAACGTTCTTTACAAAAATAACGGCGACGGGAGTTTTAGTGACGTGACGCAAAAGGCCGGGTTATCAGCTAATGCTACGCGCTGGGGCTCGGGATGCACTTTCATCGACTACGATCGCGATGGGAAACTGGATCTCTTCGTCGCTAATTATTTGAAATTCGATCTCGCCAACACTCCCGAGCCGGGCAAGGGAGCGAATTGTACCTGGAAGGGCGTACCTGTCAACTGTGGTCCAAAAGGACTCCCTACCGATACAAACCTTCTCTATCACAACAACGGTGATGGAACTTTTACAGACGTCTCAGAATCTTCCGGTATCGGCAAGGTTCGGGGCCGTTATTCGATGACAGCCACCACGCTGGATTTCGATAGGGATGGCTGGACGGACATCTACGTAGCCTGTGATTCAAGTGCGAGCACACTTTACCGCAACAACCACGACGGCACATTTACGGATGTAGCCGTGGAAGCCGGCTGCGCTTACAGCGAGGATGGACAGGCTCAGGCTGGGATGGGCGTTGCTACCGGCGACTACAATGGCGACGGTCTCATCGACATTTTGAAAACTCACTTCTCTGACGACTTACCGGCGCTCTACAAGAACAGCGGTCGTGGTTTTTTTGAAGACGCCTCGAGAGCCGCAGGCTTTGACCTCACTCGTTACGTTGAGTGGGGTGCGGGCTTGAGTGACTTTGATAATGACGGCTGGCCTGATGTTCTAATCGTCACGGGCAGTGTGTATCCGGAAGTCGAGAAGATTTTCAAAGAGTATCCGCACCGCGGTCCGCGTTTGGTTTATCAGAATCTTCGTAACGGGCGCTTCCGTGACGTAACCACGCTTATGGGAGACGCCATCCCGTCGCCGAGATCGAGCCGGGGTTGCGCCTTCGGAGATTTCGACAATGACGGAGACGTCGATGTCCTGGTGATGAACATGAATGAAACGCCGCTGTTGTTGCGCAACGAGTACTTTAGCAAGAGTACTCGCGGACCCAACAACTGGCTGACCTTGAATCTAATCGGGACTAAGTCAAACCGCAGCGCGATCGGTGCTCGAGTCACACTGAAAGCCGGTGGACAGATCCAGTTTCAAGAAGTTACCAGTCAATCAAGCTACTACTCGCACAATGACCATCGCCTGCATTTTGGATTGGGCCAGAATCAGAAAGCTGACTCGATTGAGATCCTTTGGCCGAGCGGCAACCGTGAGGTCATGGATAACGTCCCCGCAAATAAGATCGTGAATATTAAAGAAAAATAGTTTTATCCACAGATTACACGGATTACACAGATTGCTTTTATGGTTTGATCCGCGGATCCAGCTCTCTGGCTTTCTGCTCTGCAGCACGCGCGGCCTCTGTCTGCCCTTTTTTCTGAAAGGCCTTGGCCAGGTTGTAGTAGGCTTGCGCATTTGTCGGATCGAGCTGCACTGCTTTCTGAAATCCTTCGATGGCCTCGTCGAGCTTGCCTTCCTTCAGTTTGGCGAGTCCGGTGTTCGTAGCAAATATTGCTGCCTGTTGGTTCGACTTGATTTTGTTGAGTCGAGCAGCTTCCTGAAATTCCACTCGCGCAGACTCGATGTCTCCCGTTTGCCGCAGGGCTGTACCGAGCGCGTTATGTATCTCAGGAGCATTTGGGGCGTAGACGAGAGCTTGACGGAGGGCCACTACGGCGCCTGCGAAATTGCCCTGCTGCTGCATGACTGTACCTAAGGCAAAGTGCGCCTCGGGGTAATCCGGCTTTACCTCTGTCGCTCTTCTTAAAGCAGCGGCGGCATCTTCAAGTTTCGATTGCTGCATGAATAACACGCCCAGCATGTAATGTGCTTCATGTAAGCGCGGCTCCAGCTCAATAGCCTTCCGCAGCTCAACCTCAGCGTCTGCGAGTTCATCCTTTTGCTTTAGAGCCAGTCCCAGATTGTAGTGGGCTTCGGCACTTTCGGGAGCCTGAACAATAATGCGCCGGTATTGTTCAACGGCCGCGGCGTAATCCGCTTTCTGAATGAGTACCATCCCCAGGTTAAGCTGGGCCACCATGTTGCTGGAATCCAATTTAAGCGCTTCCTTGAAGGCGGCAATCGCACCATCCGGATCACGTTTCTGCATCAAGGCCAGGCCGAGATCGTTGTAAGCGCGGAGCATGTTGGGCCGGAGCTTGATAGCGGCTCGGAAAGCCTCGATGGCTTCGTCGAGTTCGTCTTCTTGTTGCAAGCTCAGACCGAGGGCATGATGGGCCTCGGCCATCTCCGGAGCCAGTTCAATAGCTGTTTTTAGTTCCGCGATCGCTGCTTGCGAATCTCCTTTTTTTTGCAAAGATAGTCCGAGGTAATAATGAGCATTGGCGTGTCGCGGCATCAATCGCACGGCTGCTCTCAACGCTGTAATGGCGCCATCGATGTCCTTGGAGAACCAGCGAGCCGCTCCGAGATAGTATTGAGCCTCTCCCAACTCGGGATTCAGAGTAATCGCCTTTTGTAACTCCACGATTGCGTCGGCCAGCATTCCTTTAATGCCCAGCGCGTAACCGAGATACGAGTGCGCCTCCGCCGCATTGGGTTTGATTTCAACCGCCTGACGATACTGAACAATGGCCGCATCGACATCGCCTATCTTTTGCAGCGCCGAACCCAGCGTAAGATGCGCATCGTAGAAACTCGGATCGATCTCAAGAGCCTTTCTAAGTGACGCAACCGCGCCTTGCATGTCGCCCTGTTTCAGAAGTTGCAGGCCGTTTTGGTACTGCTGCTGTGCCTGGCGTTGGCGTGCGGGAGTACGTCGCTGGCTGTTTGCGGTGACGGAGAAAAGCAGAATAAAAGTGAGTAACAGGAGTGAGGCCTGGCCCAGTTTTGCAAAAGTAATGAGTTGTACTTGGATAAGGTCAGTACCATCCGCGGTAGCGGATGGGTAGGCCATCGGGAGCTGATCTTCTTGGCTATTTTGAATCCGAACGGTGGACCCACCCGCTACCGCGGGCGGTACTGACTGTCTCCAACAATGATTTATGACTTTCATCAACACCAGGTTTATCTTTTGAACGTCGTGGTTTGTACGATGCCTTGCCCTTCTTTCACTACGACGAGTTGATTGGCAGCCAGGTCTCGAAACGTATCAACTTTACCACTGGGCCAACTGATCTCAAGGCTCTGTACCTTCTGACTTTTCCCTAATCCGAAATGGACTCGCAGATCGTTTTGCGAGTAATAACTACCCCCACTGCGCACCTCATCGATCTGACTGCCGTTCTCAGTCACGCATTTGATCCTCGCTCCGATGCCATCTCGATTGGACTTAACACCGACAGTCTTGATCTTTATCCAGTTGTTTTGATTCAGCGAGTCGGCGCGAAGTAGCTGGGGAGGGCCGTTGACTGAATTGATCAGGATGTCAATATCTCCATCGTTATCGTAATCGCCAAAGGCAGCGCCACGAGAAGCATTGGGACTAACCACTGCCGCCCCTGCTTTCTGAGAAACATCAGCGAAGCTGCCGTTTTGCAGATTGCGATAGAGCACTTTGGGTTGCGCATAACCGGCTTCAGTGGTCAGTTTTTCAACTTCCGGATAGACATGACCATTCACCAGAAAGATATCGGCCCAACCATCATTGTCTACATCGATGAAACCACAACCCCAGCCAAGCCAGCGCGAATTTAATCCCATTCCGGCTGGAAAAGTAACGTCATCGAATGTCCCCTTGCCGGTGTTTCGATACAGCGAAGAGGTATCACCGGAGAAGTTGGTCTTGAAGATATCCAGCCAGCCATCATGATTGTAGTCCCCTGCTGTTACGCCCATGCCTGCTTGTGGCTTGCCGTCGATACTCAAAGCGCAACCCGCCTCGATGCCAATGTCCGTGAAAGTTCCATTCTTATTGTTGCGGTACAACGCTGCCGGAGCGGAATCGTTGGCTACGTAGATATCCGTCCAGCCATCATTGTCAAAATCGGCGGTAAGTACGCCGAGGCCGTAGGTTCCGTTTGACCTGGTAATCCCGGCTTTTTCTGAGACATCCGAAAACGTCCCATTTCCATTATTGCGATAGAGCGTATTTGATCCACCTGTCAATCCCGGTGGTCCACACGCTACCGTAATGCCCTTATACTGGCAGGGGCCGGTTTCAGGTAAAGGCGCTGTCTTGAGATCGAGATCGATGTAGCTGGCCACAAAGAGATCTAATAAGCCATCGTGGTCATAGTCCAGGAAGGCGCATCCTGAACCCCATCTGGTACGGTTATTGGCAACGCCGGCCTTCTCGGCGAGTTCCGTGAACGTGCCGTTTCGATTGTTGTGATAGAGTGCGTTCTTGCCGTAGCTGCTTATAAAAAGATCTATGTAGCCGTCGTTGTCATAATCTCCGCTGCATATACTTTGTCCCCAGCCCGTGCGAACGAGTCCTGCTTTCTCGGTGACGTCAGTAAACTTTCCGTTGCCGGTGTTGCGGAAGAGGCGGTTTGTGGAATTGAGATTCGACGGCAAGCCGTCGAGGCGGGTTCCGTTAACCAAAAAAATGTCCTGCCAGCCGTCATTGTCATAATCAATGAAGGCGGCGCCGCTTCCGGTGGTTTCCAGGAGATAACGATTCCTATGCTCATCACCGTAGATCGTGGTTATGTTGAGACCGGCTTGCTGCGCCACATCTGTAAACCTTACGCCCAAGCCTTCAGTTTGAACGGATATGGTGCTGCCGGCGACCAAGAAGCAAACACCGATTGTCCAGATCCGAATCAAAATATTGCGGCTCGACCAAAGTCAGAATGTGTTTTCAAGCTTATAATCACGGGGCCCGGATGCGTCAAGCAATAGGGCGCGAGAGTGCCCTATTTTGAGAGTAATCCTCTGCGTCCCTCTGCGTATCTCTGCGTCCTCTGCGTTAAAGGTTATTTCAACGCAGAGGACGCAGAGATACGCAGAGGGACGCAGAGAACTGGAGGGACAATGATCGATCGCAAGAGCGAAAAACTACTGCTCTACTTGATTCTTACTTTCGTAGGCGCCACCACAGCGCAGGCGCAGGATGGAATGGACAAGTCGCTGTTAAGAAAATTCGATTTAAAAGAAAGCGGGCTCACACTGGAGCGCCGTACGCAACCAGGAACGTTCTTCGACGTTGTGGGCCATAAGTCAGTTGCGTTGGGATATGAAAACCGAGCGCTGGAAGCATGGGTTTACCCGCTCAAGATACTGGACGACTTCGAGTGTCAATTCACAATTGAAGGTTATCCACTCCCCTTTCGTGGGCCGGACATCGCAGTTCTGATCAATGCTCGCCCCGAAGCCACCGTACTTACCTATTCACATGCGGCTTTCACTGTACGACAGACTATTTATGCACCGGTTGATGAGCCTGGAATTATCATGCTGCTCGACGTGCAAACCGTGCTGCCGATGACCGTCACCGTCTCATTTCGACCACGCCTCAAACTAGCCTGGCCCGCAGGGTTGATGACAGGCAATCTGGAATGGGACGAGAAGCTGCATGCCTACTTCATCACCGAAGAGTCAAAAAAGTTCGTGGGCATGATTGGCTCGCCGGCAGCGCATGACGTTTCTGTTATGCCTTACCAGGAAGAGCCGCGTGATGTGCCGGTGCAGTTTTCAATTGAAGCCTCTGCTGAAACACTCAAATCTCACTTCATACCAATCGTTATCACCGGAGGTGTTGAAGGAAAAGATAAAGCGAAAGCTACTTACCAGCGCTTGCTGACTTCCATTCCGACGCTCTACGAAAAAAATGTGGCTTACTACCAGCAGCTACAAACAGAAACCACTAGCATCAACACGCCTGATGAACGTCTTAACAAAGCATTTCAGTGGGCGAAGGTTGGAACTGATAAAGGCGTCGCAACCAGTCCGTTCCTGGGTACAGGACTTGTCGCCGGCTATCGCACTTCAGGTGACAGTGAAAGGCCCGGGTTTGCCTGGTTCTTTGGCCGGGATGCCCTCTGGACCTCGCTGGCCATAAACTCGTACGGTGATTTTGCCACCACCAGAACAGCGCTGGAATTCCTGAAAAAATTTCAGCGAGCCGATGGCAAGATCCCGCACGAGATCTCTCAAAGTGCGTCGCTCATTCCCTGGTTTACGGGCTACGACTATCCCTGGGCCAGCGCCGACGCCACGGTGCTTTATGTAATTGCCCATTTCGATTACTGGCAAAACAGCGGAGACACGGATTTTCTACGAAACAATTGGGACTCAATAGTCAAAGCCTATCGCTTCTCTGCCGCAACGGACACCGACCGTAATCGATTGATCGAAAATTCCAAGAAAACAAGGTTTGGTCACGGCTGGGTTGAGGACGGCGGGCTGTACCCGCCACACGAAGAGATTTACATGCAGGGTCTCTGGATCGAGGCCTCACGCAATCTTGCTGAGCTGGCAAAAATAATGGGTGATAACAAACTTGCCACAACGGCGCTCACCAACGCGGAGCAAACGCGCGCCGCAATGGAGCAAACCTATTGGCTCGGCAAAGATGGGTTTTACGCTTTCGCAACCAAGCGGCCACCCGACGAGCCTCCCAAAGCAGACCCTGGTCCGAATCGCGCGCGCCGCCTGGCCAGGATGCAAGAACTCGCCAAGGCCGGCATCATCGACGAGGATACGGTGTTGCCCGCTGTGCCTCTCTGGTGGCGAACTATGAAAGACGATCGCGCGCAGTCGCAGTTGGACCATTTGGGCAGCGGGCTGATGGCGACCGATTGGGGCACAAGGATCATTTCAAATCAGAGTAGACTGTATGATCCGTTGTCCTATCACAACGGTTCGGTGTGGCCTCTCTTCACCGGTTGGACCAGCATGGCCGCCTACGCCTATGGCCGGCCGCACGTAGGCTATCAAGCCCTTATGGCCAACGCCCTGCTGACCTACACTTCGGCTCTGGGTTATGTAACCGAATTGCTGTCAGGCGATTTCAATCAGCCCTTTGGTCGTTCGTCGCACCATCAGGTTTGGTCTGAAGCAATGGTTGTTACTCCCGTTGTGCGCGGGCTCCTGGGAATTGAAGTCAGCGACGGTGGCAAGAAGCTTCGGTTTGCGCCACAGTTGCCGGCCGACTGGGATCATGTGGAAGCGCGCAAAGTTGCAGTGGGGAAGTCTAGGTATGATCTCACTCTAAAGCGCCTTGCAGGCCGCCTGACAATCAACATCACTCGTTCCGGGCCTTCCCAACCTGACACATTAGACCTCGCGCTTGAGCCTTCCTTTCCGCTTGATGCGCGTGTTCGCGCAGTGGAGGTCCAGGGTCGTAATATCGAGTTTCAAACTTCCCGAATTGGTGACCGGCAGCACGCATTAGTGAATTTTGAAATGCGCGAACCGAGTGTAGAAATCGTTTTTGTTTACGATGAAGGCAGTGATGTTTATGTAAAACCCGAGATTCCGGCGCCAGGTGCAGAAAGTCAGGGTTTGAGAGTGTTGCGCTCGACCGCGCAGGACAATGGCTTGCGACTCTTGCTCGAAGGCCGAAGCGGGCAAACTTATAAGTTGTTTGTACGCAGTCCTCATCAATTGGGTGAGACTAAAGGGGTCAAGGTCGTAAGAAACGATGGGCTCGACCAGGAATTGATGCTCGAATTCAAGGGTTCCCCCGACGTCTATTCACGGCTTGATGTTACAGTACCCTTCGCACGAAGGTGAGAGATAAGCGCAAAAGTCAGTACCACCTGCGATAGCGGGTGGGTCGATGATCCACAAGCGATATTACTATTGATTTTGAGTCCGAATGGTTTACCCACCCGCTATCGCAGGTGGTACTGACCGGATCCAAGAGTGATCCGTGACTTTTAGGCAAAGCAGGAGGTTTCAAGAATGTCGGAGAAACTAAAGGCGAAATACTTTTTCTTACTCACACCAATCGTTTTACTGGCGTTCTCGTCATTAACATTCTCCGATGCGCCGGACAAGGCCTCTCCGGATCAGCTTCAAACGCTGCAAAGATATATCAAACAGAGTTGGCATACGCTCCAGCGCTCTAACGCGCAGCTTGCGCAAGCCGCTCCCGATCCAAAATTCAAGCCGATGGCTGATGGTCGCTGGCCTGTCTATGTTTCCCGCCGCGAAAACATCAAGCAGATCGAACAATCCTTGCGTTCGCAGATGCCGGCGGAAGAGTTTGCGAAGATTGCGCTGCGACAACTGCCGGATGATACGAGTCAGATTCGAGAGCATGGGCTGCTGTATTTACCTTATCCGTACGTCGTACCTGGTGGACGATTCAACGAGATGTACGGCTGGGACAGTTATTTTACTCAAGTGGGACTTGTGCAAGATGGTGAGATGGTGTTGGCCAAAAACATGGTCGATAACTTCCTTTACCAGATCGATCATTATGGGCGAATACTAAATGCAAATCGAACTTATTATTTGTCGCGTTCCCAACCTCCATTTCTGACTCAGATGATCCTCAACGTCTACCGCAAGCAGCCGGATAAAGCATGGCTGCAATCGACGATTCCCGCGATTGAAAAGTATTACCGCTTCTGGACTGAAGAGCCGCACCTCACCAGGGAAACGGGGCTTTCTCGTTATTTCGATCTGGGGAATGGTCCGGCGCCGGAGGTTTTATCGGGTGAACGAGATAAGGAAGGAAGAGATCACTACGATCTGGTCAAGGACTATTACCGCAAACACGACGTAAAAGATTATGAGTTGGGCCAGTATTACGACAAAGAGAAGGACCAGTTAACCGATCTCTTCTACAAGGGCGATCGTTCAATGCGTGAATCGGGATTCGATCCGTCTGACCGCTTTGGGCCATTCAACATCGATATCATTCATTACGATCCGGTTTGCTTGAACTCGTTGCTATACCTGATGGAAACGGATACCGCCGAGATATTGAGAATACTCGGCAATGTTCGCGAGGCTCGTGTCTGGACCAATCGCGCTCAGCAGCGAGGGCAAACAGTCAACCGGTTGATGTGGGATGAAAAGGATGGTCTTTACTACGACTATAGTTTTACTGAAAAAAGGTTGCGACGATATCCCTTTGTCACGACTTTCTACCCACTCTGGGTGGGCCTTGCCAATAAGCAACAGGCAGCTCGTATTGTCGCTAACCTGCATCTCTTTGAGAAGCCGGGTGGCCTGCTGACAAGTACTAATGTGAGTGGCAGTCAATGGGATGCTCCTTTCGGCTGGGCGCCGACAGAGATGATCGCGATTGAGGGATTGCGTCGTTACGGTTATAACCGGGAGGCTGATCGCATCAGTGCCAACTTTCTTTCCCTGATACTAAAAGAGTTCATTCAGCATAACACCATCGTGGAGAAATACGATGTCGAGCGACGTGAATCGGAAGTCAGTGCGGGGCTGAAGTTTGGATACAAATCTAATGAGATCGGTTTCGGATGGACCAACGCAGCGTTTTTACAACTCTATGCGTCATTGTCTGAAAGAGAGAAACAGAATGTTCTCGATTTAGACGGACTGGCCGTACCTCAGGTCAAAACGCACTAGATCTGTCGCGACTGTGTGGATAAGACTACACAGTGACAAAACGATTAGATGTTTTCGGTGATCATAACGTTTCTGCGGGGTCAAGATGGTGACGTGACCCATTGTTATCAAGCCAGCCGAAGATTAATGCGTTCAAGCATCCTCGAATTGCTGAATTCTTATAGCGCCATCGGGAAAGCGCGCCGTAATCTCAAGCTCACCTCCCATCGCAACGACAAACTCTCGCAATGTGCTGATATACATGTCCGTCCTTCGCTCCATTTTGGAAACCGCAGCTTGATTGATTCCAAGTGATTCGGCGAGACTCTTCTGCGTTAGTTGCCGCGCTGCTCGTAACTCGCTTAGCGGCATTTCTGCCAGCATTTCCTTGGCTCGTTTTTCAGCACGCGCTAGAGCCGCTGGGGACATTTTTTGCTTCAGGTTCTTGAATGGCTTAGCCATGACTACTTGCTCTCTTTCTGTAGAGCTACGATGTGCTCGTCATAAATCTTGTCGGCCAACGGAACATACTTATCATACCAGCGGTCATCGCCCGTCTTATCGCCGCCGATGAGCAGAATGGCCACTCGGCGAGGATCAAACGCATAGAGCACTCGGTATGGACGCCCGCCGTGTTGTATCCGCAGTTCCCTCATATGAGAGTGTCTTGACTGTTCTATGCCCGAACTGAACGGATAAGCCAGCATTGGACCTCTCGCTTCCAGAAGTAAAACGCAAGATGTTACCGACTCCTGTTCATCTTCATCGAGGCTCTTCCACCAATTCTCAAACTCGTCGGTATACTCAATCTCCCATTCCACGAGGGGAATATAACTGCAATGGAATATCCAGTCAAATATTGAGAAAGGTATTTCGCTGAGATATCGAGCGACGGGAATCGGAAGTCAGTGCAGGGCTGAAGTTTGGATACAAATCCAATGAGATCGGTTTCGGATGGACCAACGCAGCTTTTTTACAACTGTATGCGTTATTGCCTGAAAGAGAGAAACAGAATGTTCTCGAGCTAGCTGGACTGCCCGTACCTCAGGTCAAAACGCACTAGATCTTCTCGACTGTCTACAGTGGCATAAAACGATTGGATGATTCTTGACGTAGTCACCGATTGGGCATAGACTCCGCCGCGAATAGGAACCAGATCACTCCATTCTCAGTTCTACCAGGATTCTCTGGACCATCTGAAGCCAACCGCCATCACGCGGAAGAGGCGGTAAGGTCGAACACAACACAGCACAATCTTTCGCGATGTTAATCTCATTTAGGGGATTGAAAGGATATACACAATGCATCGATCCCTCAGTCTCTCAAGACTCACTGTGCTCTGCCTTGCGATGATGGCGTTGCCGGCGCTTGGCTTCTTACTGTATGAGGGTTCGACTGGTGTCGGGGCGCAACAGCCGAATACTAATCGGAATCCACCGGAGGACCAATGCGAATCTAAGCCAGACGGAGCACCGTGCGCGCTTAGGGGCGAATCAAGGCCTTGTCGGACGGGACGCTGTAGAGACAGCGTATGCCGAAATGAGCCTGCACCCATCGGTAGGTCGTGCCCGGATCTTGATGGTAACCCTTGCACAATTCCTGGCTGTTCGAGTGCCGGGACCTGTAATCAGAACAGTCGAGTTCTACCTGATGGCTCGCAATTGGCCCCGATTAGCGTGAATGATGTTGAAGTTGCGGCGTCGATACCGCGTGTGCGACAAGCGACCTCGTTCAATGACTGCTGCGGTAGCTGTGAGCCCCAGGACTTGGAAGCCCTGGTGCCGGTACCTCAGGGCACTCCAAAACGGGTGGAAAGTGATGGCGGACTGCCTTTACGACGTAAGTTCTGCGGAACGGTCGCGAAATATGGCGTTAACGATGAAACTGAAGACCCGCGCGACATCATGATCAATATCTTGCCGGCACCGTTGAGCCCATATCGGGATTTTCTCACGGGATTCGTTAACACCGAACAGACGCGTCTGAAGGGGGACAACCTGAAACGATTCGGGCCTTCTGCTACCAACTTCAACTTGCAGGATTGTCTGGATACCGCCAAAGTCACAAGCGGCAAAGTGATTCATGCTGAAGTTACTCCCGACGAACACTTCTACGGGGCAGATGCCCGATTCCTGCCAATTGCGAGCAGTCTTGTGCCCTGCGGATTTAATCCGAAATGCCTGAAGTGTATAGACGGCTGGGGTTGCGAATCTGAATTGGAGCCTTCCGACCGAAGAGTAGGCGCGGAGGTCTGCGTTTACGGTGTCTATGCATATGATCACGGAGACGAGCACCGCGCTTCCAGCCATAACGCGTTATGTCGCGTACTGGATACCGACCATGACCATCCGGAGATGCACCCGTTCGATGCCATTTGGTGGCGGCATCCCGAACGCACAGGTTGGATGTTTGGCGTCTTTCAAGACGACTCCAATCGTTATAGTTTTCCTCACTGTGGCGACAACAACGGAAACGAGTGGTCCCAGGCGCCGCGCGACCTCACGTTCCGTTTCCCTTTCAGGTTCCCTCTTCGCAGCGCTCCGCAGCACGCGTGTTTGCGACACGTCCGCTCGCGTAAGCTCAGAGACAACTCACCGAACACTGTGCGTCCGTTGAATGTCACCACGGGTGCGTTCGTCAATCCTGCTACCGAAGCGCTCGTTCTCAACTTGGGAGGAAAGCGTGTACTGGAAGTAACAAAGGAGTCGGGAACTGGACAGGAAACTCACGTGCGCGTTGAGGGTCGGATTGTCGGTGACGACGTGGTTGGGCAAATCATTCTACGAGTAGCCATCGGGTGTGATGAGAGAAGTGGTGTCAGGTGTGGTCGATTCGCCAAGCCGTCGGACACTTTTAACGCTCTCAAGACTGGGAACCAACTTGTCACGTACGATAAGGGTGATCCTGGAGCGGGTTATTTCTATGCAGAACTAACGTTTGAATGCAACTGTCCATCAAGGTAGGCGCTAGTCGATCCTGTGAGATCCACAGATTACACAGATGACACAGAATGAAAGGCGATTCCACCTCACGGTAGCGGTGGACCAGTTCATGCCGATTGCCAGTTTGCGCTGTAGTGAAATCGGCAATCGGCAATGAACTGATCCCACATGCTACTCGCGAGGTGGTACTGCCGGAAGAACGTACGCTTGCGGAGCCTTCGTTGTAAACTACACTTGCCACAAATAAGACCGTAACTTTTTCCCGGCTCGCCAGTTTTATTACAAGAAACCGGCGCTGCGAGGACTGGTTAGACTTGAGTCAGGCAACTGAATCCGAAGAACGGCTCCTGATCGAAGCTGCTCAGAATGACCCGAGCCGCTTTGCCGAGCTATACGAACAGAACTTTCACCGCGTGTATGCCTACGTTGCGCGGCGAGTTCATGATCGTGCGGAAATCCAGGATCTTACTGCCCAGGTCTTTCATCAAGCACTTGCAAACCTCGGTAAGTTCAAATGGAGAGGCTCACCATTCGCCGCCTGGCTCTACAGGATCGCTGCGAACGCTATTGCCGATCGGGCCAAGCGGAAGCTGCGTGAGTCCATTGATCAACCAAACCCCTCGTCTGAAAGCTTCACCGCAACGGATCTCGAAGCAGTAGAACGTCGCGCTCGTTTGTTTAGCGCGGTCGATAAACTGGCAGAGGACCAACGCCGTGTGATCGTGATGCGTTTCGCGGATGAGAAGAGTATCCGTGAAATTGCCGGTGAGCTGGGACGCAGTGAAGGGGCTGTAAAACAACTCCAGTTTCGCGCACTGGAGAATTTGCGCAATCGATTAAACGAGAAGTAATACCAATGTCCGAACGTTCAATCATTGACCAATTGGATGACGCTGTCGCGGCCCTGGCCGAAGGGCGCCAATCAGATCTGAGGAATCTCGGATCGGAATTGTCCGCGCTCGCCGGAGTTGCGCAGGATCTTATTGGTCTACCTCGCGAGACGTTCAAGGCTGAACTTCAACAGCAACTGACAAGGAGTGATTCTATGAGCAGTTCCGCACCACAACCGGAAACAAATCCCGTGCGTTCAATGTCGCTTTACATATGCGTAGCAAATGCAAGCGCGGCGATTGATTTTTATCGAGAGGCGTTTGGGGCAAAAGAATTGTGGCGACTCGTCGAACCAAATGGAAAGATTGGTCACGCCGAAATACAGATTGGTACCACGTCTCTGATGCTCTCTGATGAGTATCCAGACTATGGCACCTTGAGTCCCGGAACCATTGGTGGTTCGTCAGTGAAGATACACCTTGACGTTACGGACGTTGACGCGTTCGCTGAACGAGCCATCAAAGCAGGCGCAACTTTGGTTCGTCCCATCGCAGATCAGTTTTATGGAGATCGATCCGGACAACTCGCAGATCCATTCGGTTACACGTGGATTGTATCAACGCATATCAGGGACGTGTCTGTCGAGGAGATGCAAAAGGAATTAAATAAATGGTCGCAAGAACAGTCGGCGAAGAATTCAGACGAAGCCGGCTCAATAAAAGAGCCGAAGCTGAGGCGCGAAAACCGCCACACCGTCACTCCATATATCACCGTTCATAAACCGGCGGAACTTATCGATTTCGTCACGCAATCATTCGGCGCAATCGAGCATTTCCGCGCCACCGGTTCCGCAGGCGGAATGCATGCTGAAGTATCGATAGGTGATTCAATCGTAATGATTGGTGGGGCCGAGCACATCGAGCCGAAGCCTACAGCAATTCATCTCTACGTGCCTGATGTCGATCAGGCTTACGAACGAGCGCTTAAAGCCGGCGCGAAATCTTTAATGCCGGTTACCGATCAACCGTATGGTGAACGTGCTGGTGGAGTTGAAGACGACCACGGAAATCGATGGTACATCGCGACGCCGTTCGTACCATTACAAACAATCGCTCAGGATCTTCACACTGTAACCGTCTACTTCCACCCAATCGGAGCTCAACGTTTTATCGATTTCGTTACCGATGCCTTCGGCGGGAAAGAACTGATGCGCCATGCAGAGGGCGATATGATCATGCACGCAAAGGTACAAATCGGCGATTCAGTGATTGAGCTGGGCGAAGCCCGCTATCCAACTCAACCGCTGCCAACAGCTATCTATCTCTACGTGGACGACGTGGACAACGTGGACGCGATATATGAACAGGCGTTAAAGGCAGGAGGAATTTCAATGCTGCCGCCCACTGATCAAGCCTATGGCGATCGTAACGCGTGGGTTAAAGATCCGTTTGATAACGTGTGGTACGTGGCGGCGCCTTTGAAAGGTCAGAGTTGACATTTCGCTGGTTGGCGTCAACTCTACTTGGTTGGAAGGTCGAGTTCGTCACTCGTGCGCCTCGGGTAGTGTACCCAAATTTCTTTGGACATTAATCATCTTCGTGCATCTAAGGATTCACGATTGCTGGAGTTCAGAGTGGTGAAATCAATCCGATGTCGAATCGCCGTCCTGTAGTAATTCTGCTCCTGCTTGCTTTTCTAGTTGCCCCCTTGTTAATGCCTGTGGTGGCGCAACAGCAGCTCGAACCTTTCCAAGGTGATCCCTTTCCAAGCCATCCGCGTCCATTCACAGACGGTGACTGGCTTGGAGAATATACTTTCGCCAGGATCGTTTACGATTCCCCGCACTCTCCATATAACCGCTGGTTCGGCGGAGCATGGCGGGTTGATTACCCAGAAGCCGACTACAATTTCATGATGGGAATCCGTGAATGGGCAGGCTCAAATCTGCATCTCGCCGGCCGCCCCGTGCAAATACGTCCGACGGACGAGCGACTATTTGATTATCCGTTCGCCTACATTGTCGAGCCTGGACATATGGAGCTTTCAGACGAAGACGCGGCAGCGCTGCGAGAGTACCTCATGCGGGGAGGCTTTCTAATGCTCGATGATTTTCATGGAGAAATCGAGTGGCAACACGCGCGAGGCGAAATAAAAAAGATTCTGCCGGAGTATGAAATCAAAGACTTGCCACTTACACACCCGATCTTCCACAGCTACTTCGACCTCGACGGTGTGGTCCAAGTGCCTGGAATTGCCGCATTGATTCAGGGCGTCACATACGAAAAGGGCGGCGTGACGCCGCATTACATGGGCGTCGAAAACAAGAACGGCCGGCTTATGGTTTTCCTCACCCGCAACTGTGACCTCGGCGACGCTTGGGAGTGGATCAACGACTCGCGGTATCCCGCCCAATACGGCGTGGTGGCCTACAAGGTCGGCATGAATGTCATCACTTATGCAATGAGCCATTAAGTCGGCCTTGGCTATAAAGCTTCCGGAGCGACAAACATCCGACCAGACAAGTTCGAGTCCTAGTTGGGGACACAAAGGGATGAGAGAGGCTATGGAGGCATTGGATTCTCGCGATTTGAGAATAGGAGAAGTTTGGTGAGTGCAGAATATTTCGGAGACAGGGCGTTCGAAAGAACACCTGATGTGGTCCTGTCTTTTTGCCTTGCTTTCTCTGACGGCGTAATAGATTGGGCCGTGTTCTTCCTGACTCCTACTGCATAACGAAGCTCACCCGATAGCCTTATCACGTACACGCGGCTTCTCTGCCGGTGACTGGCGAATGCTCCTAAATAAATAACAACCTGAATGCGGCGCTGATTGACGTGTACATGGATCTCACGTTTTGGTGCGGAGTAGACAGTAGGTCCTTTTAGGAAAGCCGATTTATACGGAACCGGATAAGACAGCGAGGCGGTGGTTCAAGACGCGATAAGTGCTATAGATAAACAGATTGGTAGAATGGAGCCGCTCATTTTATGCGGAACGAAAGGAGGGCTAACACCGCATCCTGATTTATCCAGATCGAGATACACATAGTTAGACGCTGAAATTGCAGAGAAACCAGTAACGTGCTAGTAATGAATGAGCAAAATACAGCACGAGGCTAGTCCCGCCGCCGCGCCAGCTTCGTAGAAACCAGAAGGCCGATTTCATCAGCCCTTTATGTTCTACATGCGCGATTTTCTACGCTTGATTCACATAGAATTTAACAAGGTATGCAGCCGTTACCGCCAGGGTCAGAGCAACAACTATCAACAATTTCTGATTGTTGATATGGCGAGCTCATTCCAGAAAGCGTTGACCTCCCATTACACTCGATATAACGGGAACCAATTTCCTGCGTGTACGTCGCATCACTGTAGTAGGTAACAATTCTCGAGTAAGTTCCGTTGCACGAGGTTGTAGAACTAGCCCTCCTCGACGGAAGGAAAGCGCTTGACACCACTAATGTTAAAACTAATGCTGCCAAAAGAAACAGTCTCTTTACTCTAGAAGATAGTTTCATGGGTCCTCCAGCGTTTGTGGCTCAGTAGCGATGTTTATGACGCCCGCGCCGGGCCCACCTCTCTACGTCAGAAGGTTTGTCACGGCGCGAGGGTACCGCACTGGATCGTCCATTTGTTCTTACATCAGATTAACGAAGGCGAACTTCATCAACGACGCGCTGAAACATGGACGCCTTAGCGTAACGCAGCCTCCGCGATTCATGGTTGCAGGCTCGTTACAAAGAGCTTTCGACCTTATCGTTGTTGGAATCCCATCCTGCGAGTCTGAACATCCCGATCGCTATGTCTAACGTGAACACGACCCAGGTGACTGGCTTCGTCTTTCCGACTTCATTCCAGGGATTACCTTTACGTTAACTGTAGACCTGTTGAATAGTTCGCCCGACTTTACTATCCCCAGCGGACCTAATGCAGGTCAGGCGGTCAATTCATTTACTTACACGTTCACGATAGTGGAACCAGTGCCAGAACCGGCGGCTTTGGTCCTCTTAACCACAGGTGTTGCGGGAATAGGTGTGAAGAGATACAGGCGCTATCGAGCAGCGGACATGAAATAGCTCCTCCTGATATTAGCCTGAGATCCACGTATTGCTTGCGACATGTGAAAATAGGCAAGGTTGGCCATGGGCACTTAAAATGTGGAATGCGCGCAATGGAGCGTAGTCCTTGGTCAATAGAGATACATGGAACTGGTGAGCGGAGTGGAGGGTCTAGCTGGTTTTCAACCTAGCTGCGATTTCGAGACTTGAGACCCAAATCTCTTTGGACGGGGTGGAGGAATAGTTGCGAAGATTGTCCACCTTGGGCTATCACGGGTATATGCTGGACCCTTTAGGCGCTTACGCGCCGATGCTCACGATTCGGAGTGACTGGCAGATCTAGGGCGCTTCTCGCAACTGTTGGAAGAAACTGGAGCATTTCCGTAGTTGGTGTCAATAAGAAGTTGCGAAGATTGTCCAGTGTGGGGAGAAAATATTCCGCATAAAGCGAAGAGGCCACCGACGACGGTGGCCTCAAGTCTTTCTGACGTGATTTCAACCAAGCCACTGGTTAGTCGATTGGCTCGGTCGTGAGTTGTGGCTGATTCTTCAGTGGACCCACTCCCTGTTTTCCCGGATGGTCAGGAATATCAATCTGGATTTCAGCTACGTTGTTGGAATAATCGAGTTCTGGCAATTGGTGGCAAAAACCGTTGGGATCCTTAAAAGGACACGACTCCCCGGGCCCAGCTGTGAACGGCGGATTTACCGTGATCCGAATGATGTAAGTGCCTGGGGGAACTGGAGGCTGCCCATCTCCTCCGTCCAAAACGAAATACTGGCCACCAAGCTTCCAAACATAAGTATCTGCCCAGCCCATACTGATTCCCTGATTACCTGCAAGGGCCGGTTGTGTTGCAGTAGCCGGGGCGCCACAAGTCAGATAATTTCGATCGTTGTTAGCGGGACCGGGGTAGTCCTGGTATTTTTCCACATCAATCATGCAAAAGCCGCGCTTGGCTGCACGCCAGGTGGCACCCGTTGCCGGATCAATTAATTCGTACAGAGTGTAATGTCGAAAGTGGAAGTGCCGGTGACAAGTGGCAAACTCGTAGAGTCCGTCGCCATTGGCAACGTGCACATTCGGATCTCCGAGCGCCAAATCCGCAGTGCCGATGTTTGGCGTCGACACGGTGAAGCGCAAAAGCGTATGGTCGCCCGGCGTAATCCCGCCTTCTTCAACACTACAGAACGTGGCAGGTAACTTTTCATCGCGCACTACCCAGTTTTGCAGAAGTCGTTTTTGGTCGACAATAAGATCAGGCTTGCCGGGTTCAGGGCTTACGGCTTTGGCTTTTTGAAAAACAAGAGCTGTTCCAATAGTCAGCAAAATCGCAGCAAGAAGGACAGTCCACCTTTTCATTTGAGGCTCCTTTGTTAGGCAGTGAGTTTAGAACGCTGTTTTCGGGGCACCTAGTAAATAACCGCGACTAGAGAATGTCAAGCATCAACTGTGCACCATAATTCGAACTGCCCTACAAAAGGCTGGGCTTTTGCGCAGAAACAAGTTGCGAAGATTGTCCAGTGTGGGGAGCACTACTCCGTAATAATCGAAGAAGGGGCCACCGCCGGTAGCCTCAAGTTCTATATCTGATCGCTGAACCTCAGGATCGGAGTTTTCTCAGGATTAATGCACACAACTAAGGTGTCAGGAAACATGTAGTTAAGCGCCTGTTGCCTCATGTAAAATCTACTCCAACGCTATTCGTTGACTTTTCTTCTGAACAGGAATAATCTCCCGCCGTTCAAATCGAAGGGCTGCCCGAGCCTCTGCCGTCCTTGCACACTCCGGTTACAGCCCCTCTTAAACTTAACTCATCGGGTTCACAGTCTCGTTCGACAAACCGTCGCCCAGTTTCGTCAACGTTTAACGGAATCTCTAAGTAGCCGTTCTGATTCGTCGAAACAGGAGTTCACCACACGTTCCTCGCGGAGCTTAATCCTCAGCTTAGAGCCGGCCATGAAATTAGAAAATAAGATTGATGAGGTGAATACTTTTTGGAGTATGGCTGTATGCGGGTCACAGTTGATCCGGCATTATAAGGATGAGGATGATTTTTATCGTCAATACCGCGCATTCAGGTATCGAAACGAGCCACACATTACGAAGTTTGTGCCATTCGCGGAAATGCGTCGCAAGGAAGTTCTGGAGATCGGCTGCGGTGGCGGGGTCGACGGCTCACTATTCGCCGCCTGCGGCGCGCACTATACCGGGGTTGATCTCACCGAACTTGCCGTCTCGGCATCCAGAAGGTACTTCAAGATCCTAGGTCTGCCCGGAGTTTTTCAAGTCGAGAACGCTGAAAAGTTAGGTTTTCGTGATTCGAGCTTCGATGTCGTTTACTGTTACGGCGTGCTGCATCACACCCCAAACCCCGCCAAGATCGTTAACGAAATATATAGGGTATTGAGGCCGAGCGGTAAGGCGTACATCATGCTGTACAACAAGCACAGTATTAATTACTTGCGAGTCCTGAGCTACATAAGGTTTATCGCCTTGGTAAGAGTTATCGCAGCTTGTAGGCGCTGGGCCTCCGATCGCCAAGCCGCTTTGCTGAGGGCACGCGCGGATCTGCGGAGATGGCACCATCAGAGCGTATGGGCGGCCCACTATGAGAATTTTCTGCTCGAAGGCTGGAGCTACTTTAAGAGTCAGAACTTCATGCACCACTGGCCGGACGGGCCTCTCTGCCCAATCGCGTATACCTATAGCAAGTCGGACGCACGCGCACTGTTATCCTGTTTCGAAGGCGTGGATATGAAGGTTGCCCACCTCCCCTTACGAAGATACTTATGGGGCAAGTGGCTTTCGCCAGCACTCGAGGAGTTGCTCGCATCGCGGGTGGGTTGGCATCTATTAATCCGTGCCACAAAAGGCGGCGCGAGCTAACAACGGCATGCACTCAACGCGCGGCAGCATGCTTTCATGCAAGTGTGCGGGTGACTCTGATAGGCCGGTTGACTGGAATAGTGGAAGCTCTCGATTCAGAGCGCTTTATTCAAAGTGCCACCGAAACTCGTGAGACGAGCCTGGGACGTTCGCGAAGGCAGCCGCCAGACTCGCAAGTTCAGATGCTCCGCAGAGTATTGCGTAGTTCTGCAGAAAGAACTTATGAGTATGAAACCTTCAGCGATGCGAACAAACGTGGAGTTGCCTCTGCGCTAAATGCTCTCCACCAAGCACGGTCACATTTATCTGGCGTTCACTTGCCGGCTGGACTCAAAGCTACTTTCGATGAACTTGACGTTACCAAGCGACGTGCGTTCTGCAAACATCCAAACACTTGGTATGGCTAGTTGACCTATCACCCAGCAGTAATTGCCGCATATTGACGGCCCTCGAAGTAAGCATTGGAAAGAGGATGTTCACTTGCTACGTCTGGATACGTCTGATGCTCATGCAAACCAGTTGCCGTTGGTTCGATTCAAGGGCGCATTGGGAATTCAATAAGATGGAGTCTGGATGAATCGCGCTTTGCATTTCTTGCCTCGCGGGAAGATCCGGAGGATATAGAAGGAGGGCTAACACGCTTATGTACGGGCGGCCCGGTGACCGTTACGCCGAAGCAGTGACTTTGCCTCGGCAAAATCCTCAAACCTTCCGTGGGTGACGCGGTCACTGTTCGACTCTTTTTTAGAATGACACTTTTAAAAACGCGGCATCGTCAGCTCAGGATCGCTTGTTGCAATGTTGAAAGAAATTGGGCATCTGTCGTCGGTGTCAAAACCAAGTTACGAAGATTGTCCGCTGTAGGCTACCTCTGGATTCTTTGAAGCTCATGCGGCGTGTGTGCCAAACTGCTGCGCCCGCAAGATTTGGAAGAAACTGAGCATTTCCGTCGTTGGCTTCAAGAGAAAGTTGCGAAGATTGTCCAGTGTGGGGAGCATTGATTTTTTAAAAATTGCAGGAAAAAAGAGACCTACACGTCTACTATTGTTTCGCGGCGCTGTTTTCATTTAATGAATGATCCAATCTTTTCTTGCCGGATCATCGCCAGCATTTCATAGTCATATGAATATATTTTTTTATTAAAATTGTTTACTGTTTCTTCAATGGTTGGGATTTTAGACTTACAGTCTTTCCGATTACGGAGGCAATCATCAATGGATTCATGGATAGATCGAAATTCCTCAGTGAGGTCACCTTCGAACTTATTTCGCATTGCTGTGCCAAAGGAGTATTCGGTCAAGGAATAGAGACGATTTAGATTTTCGTTCCATTCTGCTAGAGCAATGCGATAGCCGTCTCGGCTGGTGAGTGCCGCGTCGGTAGGTGCTTTAAATCAGGAAGCGAGACGCTTCGTCAGCACTCTGTTTGAGACACAGGCATCGTACAATGCCCCTGACCTCACTACTTATTGTCAGACGCCAGAATACGAGTCGATCAATCCTGCCTTTTGTAATGCGTTAGTCGGCACCGGGTTGGCGGGCTTCCTGACTGACCTGTACCAGGCGTTCCTATTGCGTGAACCGGATTCACCCGGTTTCAATTTTTGGTTGAATAACAACGACGGACGTAAACACCTGATTCTTGCATTTCAGGTAAGCATTGAGTTTGGCACTTTGGTGGGTAATCTTTTTCCGGGCACTCGTCCTAGCTGCCCCCCGCCACGTTGCGATGTCACCGTCGATCCTGATCCGATGGTGTTAGTCAGCTTTGGTTTCGTTTTTTTGGACAGCGGAATAATGACGGCACAAACCGGACCATTTCCATGTATCTTCGTCGCTGACCAGCCTTTACTGCAGTCTCCAATAGATGCATTTCCGTTGACAGACCTGGGATTTCCTTTCGACCAATGGTTTGTCTTTGACAATGGAGCGCTTATACCCTTCTCGGGCTTCACTGCGTTTGGGACCATTGGGTTTCTCGCCTTCAACGGGCAGGACTTTACGGCCAAGGAAGGGACTATCTTCTTAACTGTGTTTGACTTTTCCACTAGTGGAGATCCCGTTCTTACTCAGAGTGCGGTCACAGGTGTACCGGTCACAGGCGAATACGCAACTACGACAACGCATCTCCGGGCTGACGGCACAACCTCAACACACACAACAACCGATCTCATCTTCAGAGATCGGAACGGTCGTAGCCGCCAAGAGCGTGGAAATGTCGTCACCATCACTGATCCCGTCGCCGGCGTGCGATATGTCCTAAACACGAAAGAGCAGACGGCGCACCGGATCATGCTCAAAACGCGAGATCGCAACGCCGTGCCCGGTGAGCCAGCCAGTAGCGGGCCGAACACGGCTTCCCTCAGCGAGAGCAAATCGTTGGGCAGACAACGCATGGACGGTGTTGGAGTCACCGGTCAGGAATACCTCTCTGTCATTCCGGCAGGTTCCAAGCTCGGCAACCGCGATGCCGTTCAGGTGACTTACCAGGTTTGGCGTTCAGAGGAGTTGCAACTTCCGTTAATGGTAAGAATGCAGGATGCCTTGAATGGCGAGACATCCATACGCTTCAAGCTCCTGCAAAAAGGAACTGATCCAGATGAGAAGCTCTTTGTGGTGCCCGAAGGGTATCGTGTGGTTGATGCCAAGCCCGTGGTGCGGCGCGGTCAGCCTTTCTGATCTGAGCCAGTCGCAGGTATCGGACAGTTAATCGATTAGTCAAGATGGGGTAACCCAAGCTGTTAGCTCGATAACGGCTTGGGTTAACCTCGCTCAGAATGCGCCCGATAGCTGACGCTTGTCACCTGAGCCCTCGTGGTGTTCCGGCGAAATTGTCCTCCGTTCAGGGGCCACTGAAGGCGTGAAATTGCTTCCGGTACATCGTAACGGTTCAAACGCCGCGACGGGTTAATTTCCGAATGCAAACTAAACCTGGACGTGATCCGATGCAGGAGATTGAGTTTTTAGGTCTCGAGGACTTCGTGCAGCCTTTGTAAGGGCATTTCTATGGTTGCCTGAAGCAAAAAGTTGCGAAGATTGTCCAGTGTGGGGAGCAAATTCCTAGCAAGGTCGTTGGGAATCAGTTCTCTCAGCTGTTAACTATCAAGGACACGGGTGTCTTCGTTAGTTGACATTTTCATCCATCACACTTCGCACTTTCCTCCAATTCTCTACCTGAAACGTTCCGGTCTGGTTGGCATCTGCATTGCTCCCTCAAAAGGCATGATCTCCTCCACCTCAGCGCGCAGCTTAGCGCCTCTACTTGCACTTATCCTTCTTTGCCTTGGGTGGTCACCTGTCATATTTGTTTTTCTCATATTTCTTACGTACGACTTTTTTAAGCTGCCTTCAGGCGCAGGATCCAGGTGGACTTATTCGGTGGGACTGGTGGTGATTTTATACTTGTGGCGGTTGTTACTGCCATCAATCTCGATGTAGCGGAATATAAAACGAAAATTCTCACTCAAGGTCGAACGATTTCGAGGATAGGCCGCTGGACCTCTTTGCCGTTTGTGCTAACGATGAAAATCTTTAAGAACCTGAGAATTTGGCACAATCCATTCTCCTTTTACCAGGAAAAGCCAATGGCCATTCGCGTTTATCCGTGTCCGGCGTGTAAAGAAACTATTTCAGCGGAGGCCAACAACTGCCGTTTCTGTCATCTTCCAATCGATGCCGCAACTGCGGAACGGCTCCTGGTCGAAAACCAACGGGTGACGAATGCAGTTGCCAGCGCCAATACTTTCAGACTCTCGGTCTCGCTTGCAGCGTTGGTGATTCTCTGGGGAATCATGGAGGTGCTGACGAAAGGTCCCTCGCCGGCGGTCTTCTTGCCGCTCGTTGGGATCGGTTACGGCGCTTTATGGCTCTACAGGTATCAATCGCTCACCACGAGCGACGTGGATTATCCTCGTGCGGTCAAGAGAGTGAAACGAATAACCCTAATATGGCTGCTGGCATTGGTCCTGCCATGGGGTATCGTTAAGTTGAATGTCGCGGAGCCTGAGTTAGTGACTCAAAAAACAGGCGTTGAGCTTCAGGGAACTAATCCACCTGTATTCGTGCTCTCCGGCCCTGGAAGCGTCACTAACTTCAGCGTTGGTATATTCTCCCCAGCACTGCCCGAGGAATCGCCAAACAGAGTTCAGATTATTTGGGAGATTGTTCCAAACGACATTTTTAGTACCAAGGTACAGTCGGTGGGGCAAATAGCTTATGGCAAGATGCCTCAGCGTTTCACACAATACATACCAGTCAATGGACCACCGCTGCCACTGTCATCTCTTGAACCAGGCAAGTACTACGTTTTCTATCTCCTCACAATGAATGCACCTCACGTAATGGGTGCGTTCGAGATGAAAGATGGAAAGGCATCCAGGGTGTACGGTCTTCCTTTTTGCGTCGAGTTAAACGAGAAGTGGAAAGGAGTATGGACTCGCTGTCGCGGAGACGAGAATCCTGCGAAGTAGCCATTGAAATTACTGTTGATTGGCCGGACTAGCCGCTCAAGCGCAGCGTTCGGCGCTTACATTCTGTAATCCAAACTGTCATGAGCAAAAGCGATCTTCAACATCAGGTCGACGGCATGCTGCGGCGCGGTATATTCTTTTCCATCTTCTGGCTAATGGGGGTTGGGTCACTTATCGCAATTATCCAAGCAGTCAAGGCTCGCAAAATCATTCGGCAGTCCAACGGCGAAATTCGCGGCTCGGGTAAGGTAATGTGGTGTTTCATCGTTGGCGGCGCGGGCTTGTTATTTTGGGGTTACGTTATCCTGATGGTTGTTATAAACGTCGCGACCACTTAACTGGTGAGATGCGCCGAACACATTGTTGGACCGATCTGCGAGCTCCTCATCAACCTAGTTCGGTTATACCATGGCTCGTGTAATCGGCGGCAAGCCGGTCAAATCTGACGTTCGGCGTCACAATCTGCATGATCTTCTGGCGAACGGGCGGTAGCTGCTGAACGTATTTCCTTAACTTCCGTGGTGTGGCGAAGGTTGTGTCGATACGCGCCGCCACCAAGTTGCGAAGATTGTCCACTGTGGGCTGCCTCAGGACCTTTTTTGAAGCTCTCGTGCCTTGTGACAAACCTACTGTGTCCGCAAAATTTGGAAGAAACTGAGCATTTCCGTCATTGGCGTTAAGAGGAAGTTGCGAAGATTGTCCAGTGTGGGGACAGTTCTCATGTAGTCTCTCAAAGCAGTATCCGCATTCCGGTCTAAATTCAACGGCGAAATTCGCCGGTGTAAACACGCTTTTGAAGCAGTCTAAGACTAAGTTACAAGGCGCGCTCACTTAGCTGGTTTAGTTTCGCGGCGGAAAGGCCAACAAATGGCAAGATCGAATGTACATAACCGCGCGCGAATTACTGAGCCTGATTCCCAGTTTTGCACACCCACATCAAACAGATGTTTGAGTGGTAATCCGAAGCATCAAAAGTGTCAAAAGGGTCAAACTTGTGACGTTTTTAACGTCTTGCCTTGACGCGACGGCATGATTCAAGGTAATTGAACCTTCAAAGATAAGAATCGCGAAGTGCTCACCTCCCAAATGCCCTGAAACGAGTTGAAGTTAGCGATGAAACTAACATTGGAAGCTAACTTTGACTGGACAGAAAAACCTGTGACGTTTTGGGTGCGCCTCCAGTAATAGGGTGCATATCTTACTTTTCAGGGCGCAATAAACGTCGCTACAGAACCACAAGTTGAGGAGGGAACATGAACCTACTTTCTAGAATACCGAGACGGTTTGTTTTTGCAGCAACTTTGTCGCTGCTTCTGTTAGGTGCTCTTCTTCCGTTGAATGGGGGCGCGTACACGCGTGGAGTTAGCGCTACAGTTGGCTACGGGTACGAGGAAGAAATTACCTACTACAGTGACCCGGGTCTCACAAACTATGTTGGAACCGGTCATATCTACTGTAATGGGAGGGGAACTCTTACTGGAACCAGTTCGCCATACCATACGGAAGAAATTCTTAATACTTGTTGCGGAAGCGTACCTTGTTAAGTTGCAGCCCATCCGACGGACTTTGATTGAGGATGATTCGAAATTCGAGGACAGCTAACTCGGTCAAAGCACAGCCTCATTAGGAGTGGTTCAGTTTGAAATTAAAGCCACGATGAACGGCTCAGAATTTCAGACTGAACCACTATCGAGCTTGCTGTTACTGCTTGATTCTCTCGTCAAGACGCTCACAAAGACAAAGACCTATGCAGTGTCCTTGAGCGTTGAAAGATGAATGCAAGGCTCATCATTTGGCTCATTTGGCACACGTCGTAACGATGGGCTAAGACGTGAGTCGCAGATTACGGCGCTCCCCGCAAGTGTGGCAAGAAACTTAGCACTTCCGTCATTGGCGTCAAGAACAAGTTGCGAAGATTGTCCAGTGTGGGGAGCAATTATCCTTACTAAATCGAAGAAGAAGCCGCCCGCAGTATCTAATTACTCTATGGCTTCGGGACATATTTCGCTAACACTTTGCCGATCCCGTCTGAGAAACGAGATAAACTTTCGGACGTTTCAATTGATTTCACTCCGGCGGCAAAATTTCTTGCCACGATTAGGCAGAATAACTTTCCCTGAGCCAATCCAAGGATCGCGTAATCCGCAGGCCGCTTATTCTTGGAGATAGCCAGAAGCGTCCGCGCAGCGGATTCATCTGCCATTTCTACTAGGAAGATCATGAGGATGTGACCACCTTGTTCCGGATGCACTTCCGGGCGAAGACGCCCAAAGATCGATGCCCCACCCTGAACTAGCGACAGCGTCTTGTTGAGTAAAATATTATCGTTCGTTTCTAACCAGGTCGCAGGGAGATTGGTCGCAACGCTGACGTCGGGCTCATACTTATCAGCCGCAATGACATCCGCTATATCGATTGCAATCAGCTTCAGATCGTACGTCGGATGATACTCAGCGAATTCCCAGCCAATGAATCCGATCCCATTCTTTGTCTCCACTTCATCGTACCCCCAGGATGATCGTAGGTCCTTTTCCTGTGGGCTTCGTTTAAGGAAGTCAACCATAAGTGTTGACATTTTAGATTCTGAAAGTGTAAACGCATCACGGAAAAGCTTGTCAGGATTCTGCTTGGTTCTTTCCGCTGAATGATAAATAAGGCTTAGAACCCAGAGAATGTCACGAGGATCAATCTTCTCAAGTCTGATCATTGCAATTGCTCTCAGCCCATTGATCAAATGGCCAACATTTCGCTCGCGAATCGCAAAAACAGATGAGCGTTTACTGAAAGTAAGAAGCGTATAGAAGTCGTCCTCGGTGAGTGAAGCGCGTATCCTGTCCCGCATGCTCTTGTCGTTCTTTGCAAAACGTTCGCATAACTCGCTTAGCTGAGAATCAACGGAATTCTTTACGGGATTGATCAAACTTCGTTCACCATGCCACAAATCGTACACTCTGTTGGGCATAGGAGATTGACTTAGATTATTTTTTGGCTTCTGCTGTTCCGTCTCAGCTGCCCTGGCCTTGAATAGTGCCAGGGCTGATTTACTTTTTTCCTTATGACACCCTATCACCTGGTAGCCGGCAACTAAGCCAAAGTACGCAAAACCCACAATGAATATGCACTTCATGAGAGTGTTCTCCCGTCCGACGTCAGCAGACCACAAGAAATTGAGAGACGTATTAGAAATCTATCTGCGCAATTCACCGGATATATGAGTATGCGAGGAGGCAGAAGCTCGGAATCAGCGTTTCCATAAGCGGTGGGAAGTTATTCTGGTTGCGCAGAGAAGTCAACAGGCGTTTGAGGAACACAGGCGTTTGAGGAACAATGGAATCGTCACATAACCTTATCCGCGCTTAGGCCACTCGGCTCGCGGTGGGGACGTAGGCGGCGACCATCAACTCGAGTGTCTCCAACACGAGCCTAGGCACGTGTCCTCAACGTCAACTCGAAACTCAATGCTTCTCGCAACTGATGGATGAAACTGAGCATTTCTTTCGTCGCGTTCGAAGACCAGTTGCGAAGATTGTCCACTGTGGGCTACCACGGTTACACGCAGCACTCGTAGGCGCTTACGCGCCAATGTTCGCGACTTGCAGTGAGTGGCCGATTAGGCGCTTCCCGCAACTGCCGGACGAAACTGAGCGTGTCTGAGGTTGTGGTCAAGAAGAAGTTGCGAAGATTGTCCAGTGTGGGGAGCAAATTTTAAAGCGCTGTTCCAGCCAGACAAACACCTCCTCAACTTCGTCGAGAAAGGCACAGCAATAAACCAGCCCCACCGCAGGCACGTAGCTTCGTTCCTTCATTGCTCGGATTTGTGGCTGCCTTTGCCTGCGCTTCTGATGGCAATTGACTCGCAACAGCACTTGTCAGGCGCGGTTGCCGAAGATTGCAAACGCCCCGCCTACAGGAACATTAATGCCGCAAGAACAATCAACATTAATAGCCAAAGACCAAGAGCAGCAAGAAGCGTTGACTTAGCTCGCTTGAAATCTAAATCCGCCGTCTGAATCCCACCGAAATTAACTTGCCACATAATCAGCCTTATCGGTATTAGCAGAAAAACAAGGATCATCCCTACGAGCGCCACATATCCGATGAGCGGAATAAAGCGTACGAAAAAGAAGACCCACATCGCACCAGCTAAGTTTCTAACGAGGCTGGCATCGTTACAAGCGCTGTTGACTTTATCCTGCAATTCGACAGCGGTACTTGCCGCCTGCGGATCAATGGCTGCGGAGCAGTATCTACATGTCGTCATACTGGTACTGATAAACTCGTGGCAATTGGGGCAGGGGAAGGTGCTTACATTCAACATGATCTGCTCCTCACAATCGTCTCGAGTTTTTTGAAGCTTAAGATGAGGTTAGGTTTTTTCATTGTGAGTTCTCCTCTTTCAGATAAGGTCAGGAGCCGTACAGCTAAACACAGTCATTGGATCGTTGGATCCGGTGGGTGGTGAAACCCGACGCGTAAGCGTAAGCTTCAACAATCGTCCGCAAATCCGATGCCGCCTGTCTTGATGGGAAATAGGACCTAAATGAATCGGAGAACTTAATAGTGTTGCATTCTGTAGACTCGACCTGTGAACAGTAGGCGACATCTGCCATTCGTGGCCGCTGTTAGCTGAGAAATCGAAAAACGATTTCGTATCCCTTGACCGGCGCAGCTGATTCGAATGGAAGAACTGAGCATCTCTACCGCTGGGCCAAGAGAAAGTTGCGAAGATTGTCCAGTGTGGGCTTCAGCAGTTACACGCTGCACGTGTAGGCGCTACGTGCCAATACTCGCGCGACTTCGGGGTGAATGGCACATTAGGGCGTTTCTCGCAACTGTTGGAAGAAACTTTCCATTTCTGTGGTTGTGGTTAAGAAAAAGGATCAGGATACACGTAGTTGGGTGTCTTCCGTTGAGGAACCTTTCTAATGGCAGATTTCGTGCCGGGCCTGGAATTAGGCGAACGGTTTTATAGCGAGGCGGCTAAGCCGATCATAGATACATACTTCCCGGGCCTCCGCTACTCTGCCGCCCTGCTCGGTTGGAGTTCGGAGGTCTTAGGCTACGATGACGTCGAGTCCATGGATCACAACTGGGGTCCCCGCTTCCAGCTGTTTTTATTACGACAGGATTATGAAACGTATCAGCCACTCTTAAAGGACACTTTAAGTCACCATCTGCCTCTGGAGTTTCACGGCCACCCCACCAACTTCGGCGTGTCTGCTCAAGGAGACCAACTTGTCATGGAGAGAGTCGAAGCCGGCCCCGTCAATCACAAGATTGATATCGAAACTATCGAGGGCAGGTTCGAATCGAATCTCGGCTGCAACCCGTATAAAGAAATTGAGGTGGCTGACTGGCTCAGTTTCTCCGAACAGAAACTTCTGGCCTTCACGAGCGGGAAGGTTTTCTACGACGGGCTGGGAGAGCTCGAGGCTGTGCGGCGGAAGTTCAGCTACTATCCAGACGATGTCTGGTTATACCTGCTCGCCTGCCAATGGAAAAAGATTTTTGATGAGGAAGTTTTTGTCGGCCGGGCGGGCTATGTCGGGGACGAGTTAGGCTCGATGGTCATGGCCGCCCGCATAGTCAAGTATTTAATGCGGCTTTGTTTCTTGATGGAGAAAAAGTATGCGCCATACTCAAAGTGGTTCGGGACGGCGTTTTCTCGATTGAAGTGCTCGCGGCAACTGGGCCCGGTGTTTCAGGAGGTGTTAGTCGCGACTTCCTGGAGAGAGCGGGAGACCCGTCTGGCGAAGGCTTATGAGATGATTGCCCGTCAGCACAATGAGCTTCAGATCACAGAGCCTATAGGCGAGCAGGTGTCGGAACACGGCCGTCCTTACCGGATCCTTCAGGGCCATCGATTCGGTGCGGCGATTTTGCGAAGGATTACCTGCGAAGAAATCAGGCGAATGGGATTCTTCGGCGGCTCGGTGAATCAATTCGTAGAATCTGATGACGAAGTCTCGAACGTGCAGTTGTGTCGAAAATTAAGAATTCTGTACGAATGAAATCTAACTGCGGCGAGAATTTTCGACCGCGGGCTGTCTAAGGAGTCCGTTGAGACTCTTGTGCCTCGTATGCCAAATTACTGCGCCCGCAAGTTTTGGAACAAACTGAGCACTTCTGTAGTTGTGGTCAAGAGAAAGTTGCGAAGATTGTCCAGTGTGGGGAGCAATTATCGTTTGGATAGACAAAATGAAAGGCTACCTCGGGAAGGTTTTTGTCACGGGATTTGTGGCCCTCCGGAAGTTCCAGATTTGATTGTCATCTTTCAGAGTTACATTCTTTTCGATGCCAGTCCAGCAGAACGACGCCAGTCCTTGGCTCGAGTCCGAAAAATCCAATAGTGCGAGGGCTCGAATGCTCGCGATCTTCCGTGTTTGGTTAGCGACACTTCGTGAAATAAATATGAAGCATCACCGTAAGTTAGTCGTTGACTTCTTTCTCTAGGCGGCGTTAACCTCCCGCCAGTTCACTTGAGTGGGCAGCATCTCCCCTTTCTAACCCTCATATCAACTCGTAGCCAGGTAGAACCCCCAAGTTCTTATCCCGTGTAGTTCAAGACCCTAAGGGCATTTTCTGTCTTCCTTTTGTTTACTGAGCGATTTCTCCCAGAACGGACCAGCACAAAAATTCATGGACCCGGAACGTCGCCACCCTTCTAGTAGTGTTTTATCTGACGCCCAATTGAGGTTTGCCCCCATCAATCGAATAACTGATCTTGCCAACGCATGATCGGGCTTTTGTTTAGGAGGAAACATGAAACATTCGAAAATCATAATCGTGGTGCTATTGGCTATGTTTTCCGTCGTCTTGGTCTTTGATCAAAGCGTGAACAGTCAGGGCCCGGACCTGAATGCTCTGACTAACCAAGCCGACAAAGTCTCCAGCACTGGCTATCCTGTGGCCGCCAGGATAAACAGATTTGGCACCGATTGCGGCCCAGGGATCGACTGCGAGGGTGTCGATCCGTTTTCCAGCGATACCTTTACCTTTGACACGCACGAAAGTGCGCGACCACCTGCGGCTGATCAATGCCCCGTGATATGTCCCTGGCCGATGGAGTGCCCGGAACCCATCTGCGAAGATCCTCCACATGCGGAGGAAGCCCCAACCGGGTTCGACGACGAAACCAATGGTTTGGTGGATCAGGATACTCACGACAGGGACCGAGACACATTCGAGGAAGTTGACGATATAGCAAAGGGGCTGGGTCCCGTCTATAACGCACAGTCCTGCAAAGAGTGTCATCAGAATCCGGTTACGGGCGCAATCAGCCAGATCACCGAATTGAGGGCCGGGCATAATGACGCGAGCAACAACTTCGTGGACGCTCCAGGTGGCTCGCTGATCAACGACCGAGGCATTCCTACTCCTAACTTTAACGGCAATCCAAATAAGAGCGCCAAAGTTCAAGAGCGAGTGCCGCCACTCCTAACCGCGGCGATTATTCCCGGTGGCTCGGAGATCTCAGCCGAGGAACCGGTGCGGACTTTTCGCACGTCGCTTAATGTTCTGGGTGATGGTTTCGTCGAGATACTGCCGAATGGTACCCTTTTGGCAATCTCAAATGCGCAGTCGGCGATCAGCAACGGACAAGTTCAGGGAGAGGCTATTGCCGTGCCTGTACTGGAGCTCAATATTCCGAACAATCGTGACTGCAAGAACTTTCAAGACTCGCGGTGCTTCCGACGTATTGGACGCTTTGGCTGGAAGGATCAGATAGCCACCTTGCTTTCCTTTTCTGGCGACGCTTATCTCAATGAGATTGGCATCACTAATTTCCTGATTAAGGATGAAAACACCTCGTTGGGCCGCTTTGTAGGTTTCGGTTCGGGATTTGATCTTGTGCGCGACGATACGCCCTGTGATACGCCGGTCCCACAATGTCCGAATCCGGCCGACTGCCCTTGTGGCGAGGATCATGCGCGAGATATCGATGTCTTCACTCGGTTTATGCAGGCGACGAAAGCGCCACCGCAAGACAAGGACATCCAGCATGATTCGCGCTTTGAAGCAGATATCAACGCAGGGCGGGCGCTATTCACTCAAATGCCGGGAATGTCCTATAGCTGCAGTGTCTGCCATGTCCCGGCGATTCTTACTCCCGGCACTGACGGGCCGCTTAACTTCAAAATCATTCGACCGTTCAGTGACTTCCTGCTGCATGACATTGGCACGGGCGACGGCATAGTGCAAAACGGCGGCCAGACCACGCGCCTCAAGGTGCGCACTCCGCCGCTTTGGGGAGTCCGCACGCGGACGCGCCTGATGCACGATGGATCAGGAATGAACGCTCCATCGCTGACGTTTAAAGAAGCGATCATGCGTCATCAAGGCGAAGCTGCCGCGGTGACAGCCGCCTTTCAGTTGTTGACCGACCAACAGAAGAAACAACTCATTATGTTTCTTGAATCACTCTAAGAAGATCGCGAGTGGCCAGGCTAAACGAGCTAGCCTGGCCACCCTCCTGATCTATTCATTCCCCTTTCAGGCTTCGTGAGAGGGGAGTTCTTTGGACGCTGAGATGCCAACCGCTGAAAGCCGATCGCCGGCAATGGGTGGTGTCGAATATAAGCTTATCGCTGCGCCGTAGTGATCGTCATCGCTCTCTCATCGATTTCGCTCGGTTGCACGGCGGGACGATTGAAAGCGGAGATGAATAACAGCAGCCCATCGTTGTTTGACTTTGCATTTCTGTTGCTTGGCGCACCGAAGATTGTCCACTGTGGGGAAGCCCTTTTTGAGATTATCAAAGGCTCACCTACATTATCGAAACTAATATGCCGACTTGCTTAAAGAACGAAGTCCATTTTTCCTGCGTTACGGCACTTTCCCGACTTCCGTCGCGACAAATGCCACGTTCATTCGAAGGATTTCGAGGGCGGTTTCGTAATCTATGTGGTCGATCGTGTCTCTTGCGGAATGTATGTTCTCGTTCGTATTGTCGGCGCCTTCAATCGTGAGCACAGCCGGAATCTGCGCATTGATGAAAGGAACATGATCGCTGGCAAAGGGATGTAATGATGTTTCAATTGACAGTTGGGTGTAAGTAGCTCCGGCTTCGCTTAGACCATCGATCACTGCTTGCGAAAGTGGTGAGCCCTCGAGCAACACACTGCGCGTATCGCTGTTCATGCATCCGATCATATCCATGTTGACAACTGCTCGAATTTTATGACGCTCTGTAGCGCTGAGAGTGCTAACGTAACGTTTGCTGCCGAACAACCCCTCTTCTTCTCCACCGAAAAGTATAAAGCGCAAGTCTTCCATGGCGCGATGCGCTTGAAAAGCACGGGCCATCTCCAGGAGTCCTGCACTACCGCTGCCATTGTCGTCGGCTCCGGGCGCTTTACCCGATGGCCCATCCTGTAGATTAATTGAATCGAGATGGGCACAAACAATCACGACCTTGCGCGTTGCAGCGCTGCCATTTTGGCCCGGCTTGTCAGCGATGATATTTCGGCTGTTAACCCCGTTCACGCTCACTGTCTGCTGACGAGTCTGAAAGCCCATCGTTTTTAGTTGTTGTTGAGCCCATGCAGCAGCCTCGGCGAAGCGGGTACTGGTCGAATGACGTGTTCCAAAGGACACCAGCTTCGTCAAATCATTTTCCAGGCTGGTCCGATTGACTTTATTGACCAGCTCCTGCACGAACGGGACGGGAGCGCGGGCGGCCGATGGCTGTCGCACTTCGAACACCGTTTCGTTTTCAGCGAGCGGCATCACGCCGTAACAGGTCTCGTGTTTTTTCGCTAATCGTTTTGCTTTCAGAGGGTCCAGTTTTACCAGAAGGAATCTACCGCGATCGTGAAGGACAAGAACCTCGGGGTTATGATCCTGAAAAGTTCGTCCGTGCTGGACCACTACATGCAGTTGTTCCTTTGACACCTCTTCCTCACGATGCGGAATGCGTGCGCCGCGCGAAGCAGTCGCTGCCGGTTCCGCATCGTCGTCCGAGAAAAACAGAGTCTCGTTACCGAAGCGAGCCCAGGAAACACCTGGTGCCAGCGGCATATTTTGTACATTTCTGCTGCTCGCCCGAGCCGGTTCCTGATAAGTAAAGATCCTCACGCTCCACCTCCGTTCTGTCACTTTATGAAGATTTCAAGGTACTCGTCCAGGCTGGCTTGTATCTGGGCCGGCGACGCAGGGATTTGGCCGAAATCTGAAATCAGCGCCAGCACTGGTGAACTTCCATCACCTCCTTTCAGACCCTGAATAGTTTGCAGCATCTCGAGCGCACCCTCTACAAGTCCACCCTGCTGCGTGTCTTCCAGTGTGTTGCCAAGATCAAAGAGAATCACTTTCATGGTTCGCCTGCCTATGGAACAAAGCTCTCGACGACCCCTGCGAGTGATGTGGAGTTCGATGGAGGTGAGACTGCGCCGGTGCCGATGCCACGCTTGGCGAACGCGGCCTTGATTGTCGGTAAATCACCTGCGTCGAGTGCTGAGGCGGCGGTAATGATGCCATCTCGCGCCTGTGTAAACGTCGGGCGCGAAGGCGTGAGCTTCAAACCGCCAATGACGTACGCGAGCATTCTTTTTTCCGCATCTGCGTGACCATGTTTCGCTACCAGATTCACAAACACTTCCCAAAGCATCATGGCCCATACTTCACCTGCGTTGTGCACTTCGTTGTTACCCGCAGGACTTGGACTGATAGGAGGTCCCACAGGCAGCACGACGCTGTTGCCGATGTGTTTAAAAGTAAGCGGGTTCTTTGTCATGTCCGCCGAGTACGGGTAGCGTCGAATTGAAAAGTAATAATTGTTGTTGAAAGACGGTGTGAGATCGGTCCACCCTCCCACCGCAAACGTGCCTTTGGCAAAATTGTCAGTTGCCTGCGAAGTCATGCACGCTGCAAAGAAATCGCCCCATCCTTCGCCCATCGCTTTCCCCTGCTGGTTTGTCAATCCATTGCCATTACCAATCAACCGGTTTGTTATGTAGTGGCCCATTTCATGAAAAGTAATGAGCGCCTCATGATTACTCGTGCGGCTGGGCTTCGGGTTTGGTCCAAGAAACTCAAACATCCGCATCCTCGGACTGCTGCCGTCGGCGGGGGTAGCCATTTCCGCATTATCCGTGCCGCTGAAATGGTTGCCTTCAGCAAGAATCGGATCCCCACCCACGCCGCCTCGGCCGAAATTATTCTTCTGCGCGTTGCCTGAAGCCTCATCAAAGCCGGCCTCGTACCAACGATCATGCAGCCAGTTCACGTGGAAGAACATTCCCACGATGCTATTCTGCAAGTTCGTGGCATCGCGCGCAGATTTATTGTGGTTGTACTTGTGCTTGAAGGTACGAGGCGCAGTGACTTTCCCAATTACATCAGCCGGTGGGTTAAAACCATCAGGCGCCGTTAGATCCGCGAACGCGGTACAGTTGTTTCCGTCCGTGGTCGTGGCGTCAGGAGGAAGCCATGGGTCACCCGGTAGTAGACTCTCAATGCTGATGAGTCTCTCTGCGACAGTCGGTGCTTGAAAGCCGTCAGGTATGCCCGTTGGATGTGGAGACCCTGGAGCAGGACCATCGTGAGGCCGGAAGATCGCATCTCCGGTGTTGTGAACAAAATATTTGAAGGCTGCCTGGGAAGTCAGATTCTTACGGTAGAGCAAGTCGGGCGTATCGACGGCGTCCATCACATAACTAAAAGCCGGGAAATCCTTGATCCAGAGCTCCATGTAGTAGGCGGGAACAAACTCGCCCTCACTGAGGGGAAACATAACGTCTTTAAGTCTGACCGGCCGCTGCAATGAGGGCCGTGGATCACTCTCCGCGCCAGTGTATTCGTAGAAACGATACGCGCCGCTGTCCGGTGGATCCGGCGTGCGCTTGAAGTCTGCGGCGGTATACGGATGATTCGTAAGGTCGAAAGCCGCCCGCGCAATGGCTTCTTCCTCGGGTGTACGAGCTGTTGGCGCGGCTGTCGCCGCTGCCCTCGACCTGGCCGCACTAGTGCCTGCCCCTGGGAAAAACTGACCGGCAACAGAAAGAACTTCATTGTCACGCGTGACAGCCGCAGTTACTTCTGAATTGAACACTTCCTTTCCTTCAATGCGTTGGACCATGTTGACAGTTCTTAGATTGCCAACATTGAAGGTAGATTCCGAACGCGCGCGCGGCCCCTTTCGGGTTGAACGCATTGGTGCTAACTCCGCTTGCGGTTCGCTGTTTGGCCGGCTGACAGAAACCACTTCAATCGTGTTGGCATCGTCAGGTGAAAGTCTCCACAAATTCCCGCGATTACGAATGAACTCGGTCACGGCGCCTTCGGGGGTTCCGGCAGCGCGGGAGGAGAGGCGAGCCGTAGGACGCTGGGTAATGACGAGATTCGGGAGTTGTGTGGCCTGATCATAATGAACATCGAGGTCCTGGACCGCCTCCCTCATTTGACGAAGTTGAGGGGTAATGGTCGGCTCAGCCGGAAGCGCGAGGCCTCGAGCAGAACGAAATCCTCGATCGTAGAGAGCGTGAAAATCTTCTGGATAGGTGGCAGCATTACGAAACGCCTGTGCCCTTAATCCCGGCGTCGGGGTGGATGCCTCAGATGGAGTGGTGCGTTTTCGGGCCTTTGATGCGGAGGCTTTCTTCGACGTCTTTCGAGCAGCCTTGCTCGTCTTTTTAGTTTTCGAGGTGCTTCTTTTAGCGGTCTTTTTGGCTTTTCTGGCTACCATGGGAGATTCTCCTTATACGTGGACTGAGGCCGCAAATATGCGAGCCTCAGATCCAGAGTCCGGCGGGAATTGCGTTCGTGCTATATATTAATGCTTTTGGAGATGAATACGTTTCGACTCATTTTGGCAAAGACGCGTGGCTGAATATGAAAGTTCTCCTTACATGTAATGTTTCGCTCCGCGATTTGTTTCCCCAGGATCGGCTGGATCACTTCCAGAAGCCGCCGGTTCCTTTCTCGGATTGAGCGACACCCAATCGGGGTGTTCATAAAGTGCTTCTGGGATCAGCGAATTCCTGTCTGAGCTTTCCTGCGAACCTGAATAGGTGTTAGACAATCCCAGTCGTCCTCTCGGAGTTCCTAACAGCTATTGCCGGCGGAACGAAAGGTAAGCCGCAGATTCACGCGGATGAAGTTTCTGTCTTCAGCAGATATGAAATAAAAGTTAAGGTCCTGCGGAACCTGGCGAGTGATTACTTACGTCAATAACATCGAGCCACGGAGGTAGACGTAGTGGTGGCTTGTATGTTCTCGCCCGAGCGGATGGTGAATGGCGTAGCAAAGAAATTTCAAAACGCGGCTTTGAAGGTCCGCGTGTGTCGGCCATTTCGTCTAAGGGCCCACACAACAATGTATGCGCCTGCGCCATCAGCACCATCCATTGTAACGAAAACGGTTTGGAGGTCATGCCCAAAACGTAGTCTCACATATTCAGGCTCCAGGTTCGGGTTGTAGCAGTCAGCATAAAGCCAACGTGGGACTCTTACCCTTCTCTCGTCGAAATAAAACTCAATCGATTTGATTTGCGTTCGGGGAACAGCTTCCGCCCCGTAAGCAACACGACCATCCATCAGATTCTCACCAGTACGCTGGTCGTACCCAACCTTATGCTTCGAGGGATCAAAAGGCGCATTAGTGATGACGACGCGGACATTGTGATTCTTTTTGTACGTTCGAAATTTGTAAGCGCCTATCCGTTTGGATTGTCCCAGTATATTGGGCGCAACAAGAGACAGAATAACTACGCCAGAAAGGCCGATTGCGCGGTGGAAGTGAAATAGGGACATAACTAAGATCCGCCGCCACTTATGATCAGGATAAGAAACTAAATCAAAGCTCGCCTAACTCTCCTGTTTCACTGACTTCTCGTCAGCCTCCACTGGAGTCAGAGGTTACATATCTCATTCTCAGTTACAACCGCAGGCGGGCTTCCCACACCACATCCACGTGGTTGAGTACGTGGTGTGATCTTAAACCTGGAAACGTTCAATGAGTCCAATTCGCCCTATTGACACATACAGAGTACGAGAGTAGACTCAGCCCGCTTTTCAGTCATGTCACCAGCGAGAGTGTTACTCCTCCGAGCACTCCGAGGGTCCAAACTCCCGCCTCTGACAACTTAAAAGTACTAACAACAACTGAACGTATTAACCGCTGTTTTATCCTCACGAGCGCCGCTGAACGAACGATTGGAGCGGACCCGCCATGAGCAGGCTTCTTTTTTAAGTAACGAAAGGAGAGACGTGATGAATTCAAAACAGACGAAAAGCGACGACGACAAAAACGCGGGCGATGAGAGAAACAAAGGGTTTGTGGGGCGCCAACATGTTGTGGACCATGGGCCTGGATTCGACTATGGAGACAAAAAACGAAAACCTGAGACTGGGGGCAATCACGCATTTCGTCGTAGCGAGCAAAAGGACGTTCCTCAGGGGACTCTTGCTGATCGAATCGAGAAGTCCAGAAAAGGAGATTAGTTATGTCAACCGGCCGATCTAGTGTGACATTCACCAATTCCTATGGGCATAAGATTTACGTCGCTTACATGCGTCGTGACTTTAATTGCCAGAATGAATGTGGCGGCATCTGGGATGTGCTTGGATGGATAAATCTCGATCCCGGGGAGACCGAATCTCGGGCCAATCCTACCAACAACCGGTGGTTCTACTACTATGCGGAAGCTGAGGATGGAGCGGTGTGGGCCGGCCCTTACGTCGCCGAAGTAACCCAAACGAGATTTGAGAAATGCACATGCCTCGGAGTGATTGTTCAGAACGGCGGTGCAACCAACCCTTATCATGACGTGGGATTCCGAGAACTGGATAGCCAAACGTATTCTGGCGTCAATTTCATTCCCTAGGCTGATAACGGGCGGTAGCCTTGGAGGCATCCTAATTCGGTTTCCGTGCGCGGGGTGCGACGGTATCATCCTGGGCGAACTGTGACACCGAATAGTTACCGCCGGGAATTTGCCGCCAACAAGCGCTTGGAGGCGGACTGGCGTACTTCATTCGAACTGGTCCATTCATCCCGGAACGCTGCGATAAGTTGAATTTCGTAGTGAGCCGCGCGAATCAAACATGTCAGCAATGCAATCGCTCGGATAGAACGCCAACCAACGAACGCAAACAATCTGTCATGCCAACACCTTATCCTCAAGCTAGAAAAGACTCGCAAGGTTCTCGCACTGCTGGAACAAACTGAGCATTTCCGTTACCGACGTCAACAAGCAGTTGCGAAGACCACTGTGGGAGCACTTGGCCCACAAGAAAATTGATACGAACCCGTCTACTCCCGGCGACACAAGAGGCAAAACGCCCGTGTACTCATCGCAACACTTGCTCCGCTGCGCCCGACAATAACTCACTAAAAACTAGTTATCGCTCCTGGCATAGTCATTGCGCTATGGCCTAAACGGGAACTTGATCCCACATAATCGAAAGACCTCCCATGAATACCTTACTAAACATCCTTCTCGTGCTCACTGTTTTTAACTGGATCAACCTTACTGCACCTACCGCTAATATCCAGCCGCGGACATCAGACACTGCGTCAAAACGTGAACAACAATCCACCGGAAACAAAGGTCAGGAACAGACCCAAACTGCGGAGGCTGAAACTCATCTTGCGCTCGCGCTGACCAATAGTTCTGCGGGCAGGTTCTTCGATAGATTTGTGAAGAAATCATTAATTGGAAGTTAAGCACTCTGAAGTAAACCTCAGACTCACGGAGGCTAATTATGTTCTGGTCTGGAATTCAACTAACTTCAGTTCACCGCTCCGTCAGAGGGTTCATCCGAACTGGTTATGCTGTCAAACTAATGAACGTGCTGATTGTTTCATTTTTCCTGGTCCACACGCTGGTTTCTTTCGCTCAATCACCAGCTTCGGCGAGGAAGTTTGTCAAACAGGGTAGCCTCCTGATGAGCAGGAATAAGGTTGATGCTGCCATTGAAAGTTACAGTCGCGCAATAGAGCTAAACCCGAATTACGCGGAGGCTTACGTCAACCGCGGCTTGGCAAGGCGAGCGAAAGGAGACTTAGCCGGCTCAATCGAAGATTATGAGAAGGCGGGCTCGATCGACCCAAAGTCTATTGAGGGCAACCGATTCGTCGCTGAATCCTACAGCAACCGCGGATACATTAAGCTGAATGCTCTGGAGGTAGATAATGCGATTCAAGACTTCACGATGGCTATCAAAATAAACCCTGATGATCCGGATCATTACTATAAACGGGGTCTCGCACGTTTTATTAATGAAGATCTCCTGCAGGCGCTTGAAGACTTGAACAAATCGCTAAGTATCAGCGGTCCGGATAACTGGTCGAAAGGCCTCATCTATGCGACACGAGGAATGGTGAAGTTGTTGCAAGGCAGAAAGGACGACGCACAGAAGGATTTTGAACAGTCAATCAGGTTGGCCGAAGGAAAGAATTTCATAGTGGAGGAATACCTCCGGTCCTTAGAGGTACAGATCATGCTGATGCGACAGCGCCGCGCCAAGCAGCAAAAGAGCATTGTTTGAGGTGCGGTATTGAATTAGGTGCAACCGAATGAGCACTTGATTTCGCAAATCCCCTTTAGGCGCTACGCGACCATGAGAGTAGGCTTTAATAGAATCTTCTGGGGGCTTCTCTTCGTCGTCCTCGATATAAGGATTAACTCCATCGATCTGTTTCTGCCGGACTTTGTTGGCTACATTCTCATAGCCAGTGGCCTTGGCTTGTTGGCGCCACACGACAAATGGTTTCGAAGGGCCAGGGTCATGGCGATCATTATGATCTTCTTTTCTCTTGCCGATCTTGTTGAGATAAAGGTTGATGCCAAGCAAGCGCCCAGGCTGAGACGAGAGTGGATTTCACTCTTGACCGACGATCTAAGTACTTTGCTCCCTCAGCAGGTCGATTCTGCCCGTCTTTTGCGTACCACATCTTTAGGAAACGCAATCAATGCATATAGAACTCACAATCCCGAGCAAGATGAAGACAGGATATTGGGAGAGTATTCTGACGGCACGGTTGTCCTGATTTTGCGTTATGCATCGGCTGATGAAGCCCTTGAAGCAATGAAGCAGAAGGATGAAACGGAATACTCCTTCGACGGGATTCGAAAAAGAGCTGAGACGGATGCGTCTTTCAGAGCCGACAAGATGTCGGCGCAACATGGATCTTCCGGTAGTCAAATAACATCTTCAGCAGACTCAAAGGTAGAAGCCGCAGATAGAGTGATACAACAATGGTGGAATCGAGGGGGGAGTTGGTGGAATCCATTAAGCTGGCGTGATGAAGGGGGCTGGAATGGTAATTTATTGTACATCGTTGAGGGGTATCGTGCCTCTGCTGATGCTTACAAATCCGCCTTCGAACGTAAGAGCCAGAATGGAGACGGAAGTACATTCAATCCACTCTTTCCAATATCAACGGTCAGCAGCCTCTTGGACACATTTTTGATTTGGGGACTATGTTCAGGGATCATTGCACTATCCATCTCCTCGAATAATTACGGTTTAATGCAGACAGCGAGGAGGCGACGGAACTTGTATTTCATATTGTCGATCCTGGGCTTGGCGGTATCGATAATGTCGTTCATTGCGCCGGAAGCTGTTTTGAGCAGTGTGAGATCTGGAGGCATGGTATTAGTTATGCCTTACGTGTTCGCCCTACTGTTTTCAGGTCTACTGATCATGCTGCTGATGAGAAGCGCAGCAAACAACCTGCAAGAGTAAGCCTCATCAGGCGGTGTCCTAATTTGAAGAGTTTTTTCTGCGGTCCTCTGCGTATCTCCGCGACCTCTGCGTTGAAATAGCCTTTAACGCAGAGATCGCGGAGATACGCAGAGGACCGCAGAGAAAAACTCAAAGTAAGACACTACCCCTCATCAGACCGTCAAACAGATCTGTCGCGTCTTGAATGCGAGCGTTGGCTATCGTGAGAGACCGTCAAAGACGTGCACCGAATTGATAGCTGACGGCCACCCAAACCGAGGCCCAGCAAAATGCACTCAACAAGTTCAGTGACGAATATTTCCGCGCGGGCATCGCTGCAGTTGCGCAGACCAACGGAATCGTGATTCTTAGTCCGGCGGCGAACCGCGAGAGGAGAACGGCTATTGTGCCGTGCCGCAGAACGAATTTGCTTACCCGTGGATACCACTTTTTCAATCGTTTGGATTTTTGCACCAGTCGAGCAGCGCGTTGATGCGCTGCATAGAAATAGATTTGATCGCCCGCGGCGCCGCCAATCGCAGCGGCGAGAATCGTCAGTCGCCAATCAAGATAACCAGCGCCACACAACGTTCCTGCCGCAATTAGTACGGCTTCACCTTCCCAGAATGCGGCGATCAAAACCGCGAAGTATCCGTACTCCGGCAGTAATCGTAATAAAGTTGTGAGTGCAACTGCGTTCATGGTGATAAGAGTTCAGTTTCACAAGCTTACATCTTTATCCGGTCAATCATGGCAATTCTGTAATCCTGTGAAGCTGCCGTTTCATTTCCGATCGCAGGAAGATCTTTGATCGCTTTACGCACAACGCACACTACTCTATCAATATCAGACTCGCGCAGACGCGAGTACACAGGTAATTGCAGCGCCTTTTCCGTTGCCTCCGCACCCGGACACTCGGCGCGGAATTCCTTAAAGAGCTCCAGACTAGAACAAACATCAACATGCGTCGTCTCGATATCGACACCTCGCCTGATAGCCCTTTTACTCAAGAGCACCGAATCAGAGGCGTAGATGCAGTATTGATAAAAAACATGCTCGACGTTCGCCGGCACTAATGGAGTTTGGATGTTTCGACAATCTATTAGCCCGCGCGTGTACTGGGCAGCGTGTTCACGGCAACGTTCGTTATGACGGTCAAGATTTGCGAGACCTCGCAGACCGAGTAGAGCCTGAACGTTTGAGTATCTCTGATTGTACGTGCGTGGGAATTGCTCGAGCGGCCGGATCTTTTCCCAAATGTATTTTGAGAGATCGTAATGGCCCAACAATGACATCGCTGCCTGCCAGGGGAAGCCCCAAAACGTAAAAGCCCTCGGGCTAACAGCGGCGCGTGCTCCCCAACCTACCGCAAACCGTCGCATAAGATCCGGCATGCTTTGCAGCGGTTCCTTCAAAACTTGTTCTCGTACGCTTCGTGACAACGAAAGATCGTTAGTAAGAACCATGCCACCGCCGTACGTGTTAATTCCCTTAAGCATCTGAAAGCTAAAAAAGGATGCTCTTCCGAAAGTACCGACTCTTCGCCCACGATATTGCGCGCCAACAGCCTGAGCGCAGTCCTCTATCACAGCGAGGCCATACGTGTCGGCGATTGTCATGATCTCGCCCATCGCGCAAGGTTGTCCGTAAAGATGAGTCGGCACTATTGCGCGCGTGCGCTCAGTCAGCGCAGCTTCGATTTTGGTGTGATCAAGATTGAAGGTGGTCGGGTCAACGTCAACAAAGACCGGCCTCAGTCCGGCGCGACGAGCAATCTCGGGTATCACCCAGAACGTCAACGCAGGAAAAATGATTTCGGATCCGCGCGGCAGATCCAGCGCTCGCAGAATGTAGTGGAACGCCATCCGACCAAATGAAGTAGCGATTGCGTACTCCGTTCGATGAAATCTTGCAAACTCCTTCTCATACTCTTCAATTGCAGGACCATCGACTGCCTCGCCGCGCCGGAAGGCTGCGATGACCACTTTCTCATCGCCTGGCGCGGAGCGAACACCGTAACGAGCAATCGTGCGTGGAATCATGCTGAACTCTTTCTTTGCGACACCCACGGGCGATCAAAATAGTCCTGGCGCCGCCATGACCATTCATCGGCCCGGCGGAAGAAAGGAATTTGTGAGTACTCATGCAGTCCGAGCATATTCATTAGTTGCGAGGGACGGAAGAAGAAGCGTGAGTAGGCCATGCCCAGCATGAGTCGCGCTCTTCGAGGCGTCAGGACCGGATGATTGAAGTTCAGTGTATACCCATCAAACTGTTCCCAGTCTCTTTCGAAAATCAGCGGCTTCATCTGCTTATACAGCGGTGTTCCCGGATAAGGCGTCAGAAGTTTGAAGTTAGCGCGTGTCGTACCGAGGTCGCAGGCAAACCTGATCGTGGCCTCCAGACTCTCCTCCGTATCCTGCAAGAAGCCGAAAACATAAAACGCAGTGGTACTAATCCCGAGTTTCCAGCAAAGCGCAACCATGCGCCGCATATGTTCATGAGGGATAAAGCGACGAGCCACTCTCCTTAATATCGCGGGATCTACAGATTCCACACCGAAGCCAATCTCACGCAGTCCGGCAGCATGCAATGACCGGATTAATTCTTCGTCCAAATCGTCCATGCGCGTTTCGCATTCAAACGAGAGCCTGAGTCCGCGTGCGCGAATTCCCTCGGCAATGCGAAAACAACGATCGCGATCGAGCGTGAAAAGCGGATCGCGAATGACAACGTGGAGTTGCTCATATCGGCCGCACAATTCGGTGAGCTCATCTAACACGTTGTTCTCTGAACGAGCACGAAAACTGGCCGTGATGCGGTGCGGACAGTAGGTACAGTGTTCGGGACAACTACGACTTGTCAACATCGGCACCGCTCTGGTCAACCCGAAGCATCCACGGTTCACGTATCCGAAGCGTCTGCTTTTGATCAAGTCCCAACGTGGAAATGGCAGTGCATCAAGATCGTTTACCGGTGCGCTTGAAACCCGACCGCTGAGGGTCCTGCCTGCTGCAAGCTCAAGGCAGGCTGTTTCCGGCTCGCCGCAAATAATAAAGTTGCCTGCATCTTCAAACAATTCGGGCATGTGGGTAGCAGTTGTGCCCAGAAAGCCGACACGAAGCCCGTTCTGTCTTGCGAGCTGCGCCCATGAGCGTTCGTGCTTGTAATCCACGATTGAAGTGAGAACGAGCGCAATATCGCCTTTTAAGTGTTCGCCTTGTGTGTAAACAACTTTGTGGCCGGCACTCGATAAGATAGAGGCAACGTATCCGAGTTGAATGCTTGGCAGGTTTTGAAAGATGGACCGAACATTCTTGGCGAGCCGAGTCATTACGGAATCTGCACGGAAGCGCGATCCGTAACCACCTGCCACGGTGTCTTTATTCACAAAGCCACTGTGAGCTTTCAAATCTGCGAGAATAAAAGTTTGCAATTGAAGACCTTAGCGAGTTAGTAATCGATGAAGCTGCGCCAAGGTTTGGCAATGAGTGTGCCGCCTGGGGCGCAGGTACAGTACGGGTAATTTAAGGTGATAAAGACGCGTGTGGGCCTCTCTGAATGAGGCTATTTTGCTTCCTTGACAAAAGCGCCCCAATGAGGTGACGCGCTCGTATACATGGATGGCGGGGCTCGGGCGGGCCTCTACATCGTGGGTGGTGCCCTAGTTTCACCTCTGCGAATCTCTGCGGTCCTCTGCGTCTCTGCGGTGAATCGCACTTGACGAATAAATTCAGCGCAGAGGACCGCAGAGATCCGCAGAGAAGATCTTGAATTAGGGCACTACCACATCGTGAGCTACGGTGACATCGAGGAGTCCGAGGCCAGGTGGGTCGCCCCGTCATTGTCACACCTGCTCGTGAAAGGCGAGGGGATCGAGTCGTGCTAGGGAGGGTAGCAGACGTCGTCTCCCACAAGTTTTAGGGAATCTGGCTCCGCTTTCTGTTTCATACGTTTGCCAGCCACTTAAGGACAACATGCTCTACTTCGTGCAAATGATTGTTTGAGAAAACATAATCGACATGACCATACTCGGGTCTGAAGTTGACCGTAACCTCGGCTGAGGTCATCAGATTTGCAGTATCAATCATGCCTGTCCCAAACCCCGTTCCGCCGGCAAAAATGATCACAGATCCTGTGAAGTTGTTCAGATTATTTGAGAACGTTCGCTCGCCGGCCAAGCCGCAACTCACGTCTCGAATACTGCGATTAGCGACGTAGTCAACGAATACTGCAATGTTTGCGTGGATCAATGGCTCATTCACAAAAAAGAATCTGTCTTCGGCAACACTGCCGGCCAGAAACTGGTAGCCGGGGCGAGGCGTCGTGGGCGAGAGTGGCGGCGCTGACATCGCAGCAACGAAAGCCCGGTGATTGGTGAACCCAAGAGGAAAGCCGGGCAATGGCGTCGGCCCCGTTGGATCGACATCAGCCAAATGGCTAATCAACTTGAAACCCTGTATCCCTTGGGCATCATAAAACACGCCGTGCGCAAGCAGATCATCGAAGCCCGCACAGAAATTCGCGTTAATGTTGCGGACATCTGTGTTCTCATCATAGAGCGTGCCCTCAATGAGGATTGCGCCTGCATAATCGCTCGGATGAGCATTGATCGTCGCAATCGAAGCCATGCTGCCCAGCGAGAGTCCACCGACGACGGGCTTCTCGCCCGGATGCGCTTCCTCAATTTGCTGACGGATAAAAGCGACATCATCAACGATGGTCTGTATTCCCCAATCAGCCATGACCGAGCAATCAATCGCGTTGCTCTCACACGATCCTGCCGCAATTCCCTGCACACGTTGTGAGTAGCCCCAGACGTCGTAATTGCGTTTGGCTAAAAATCCTGCAAACGAATTGTCATAGTCGCCGTCGTCTCCGACTTCATAATTCTGAAACCCGCTGCCTAGCGGCGGCAACAACAGTATTGTCCTTTTCAGGTCATCGTTCGGAATGTTTTTGCGGACACGCGTCATCAAGAAGCGGTTAAGCGGATTGCTCCCTACCTGTACAGTCGTCACGGTCTTAGTCACATTGTTCGCGGGGGTCGAGCTTGCCGTGCTGATAATCTGGTAGGTCTGCGCATGAGTAACGCCTCCGGCGCAGAACAACAACGCGAGAATGCATAAGCGTGTGAATAGTTGTTTCATGTGAGTCTCCTTGTGGCAGTAGTTGACTTCAACTCCTTGTCGCAACAAGGCTGGTGTCAACTTAAGTCGATAATTGAAAGGCTGAATGGAAGTGTGGCGAAGCACAGCAAGCGCGGGAGGATTCAGCCGTTAACTTCGCACGAGAAAATATGTAAAAGGAGAGTAAGAGTCAATAGCACCTATGACTCTGTACCACCGATTTGAAAGTCATCTTTCGTCTCGAGGACGAACCCTGTGAGGCTGACTGAAACCTAAATTCGTATCTCATCTATTGAACCGTTCGCGCGAGTGATAAATCTTGTACATGTGTTCGGCGGAGCTTGCGTGGGGAGGTAACAGTCGTTACACTCAGGTTCACGTTACTTATGGCAAGCAAGAACACACCGGCGCCCGAATGGGTTTTGCTGATTCACCAGTTGCCGCCCAAACCGACGAATCTGCGCGTGCGGATCTGGCGAAAGCTGCAAAAGCTGGGAGCGGTGGCGATCAAGAACTCGGTCTACGTGCTACCCGCAACTGAAAAGTCCCACGAAGATTTTCAATGGTTGAAGCAGGAGATCGAGTCGGCCGGAGGTGAAGCGTCAGTCTTTAAGGCTGCCTCAGTCGAAGGTGCGACGGATCAGGAGATCATTGCCGCATTTCGTGAAGCACGTGATGAGGAGTTTGCTGCGATTACGGCAGAGCTCGACAGCTTGACAGGGGCAATTCGCGAACAGTCTCGCGGTAAACACCTGTCCGCCGGCAGACTATCGGCGCATGAAAGTGAGATCGACAGACTACACAATGAGTTAGAACGCATCGCCGGCAATGACTTCTTTAATGCACCAGGCCGTGCGGCTGTCTTCGCCGCTTATGAACGATGTCAAAAGGAACTTCGAGCGGCCCAAGGACCCAAAGCAACCACATCTTCGTCACAAAACAAACGTGGAAAACTCGACGTTGCGAAGTATCAAGGCCGGCGTTGGGTCACCCGCCGCAATCTTCACATCGACCGACTCGCCTCCGCCTGGCTGATCAAACAGTTCATCGATAAGCGTCCGCGGTTCTATTTCGTCGCTGAAGGCGAAACGGTCGAAGGTGCAATTCCGTTTGACGTGTTTGGAGCTGAGTTCACTCATCACGCAGAAGACTGCACCTTCGAGACGATGCTCAAACGGTTCGGACTGACTGAAAACAAAGGCCTGCGCGAGCTCGCCGAGATCGTTCACGATATCGATTTGAAAGACGACAAGTTTCACCGCCTCGAGGCCGTCGGACTGAACGCAATCATTGACGGACTCAGTAAAGTCCTGCGTGACGATCGCAAGTTACTACAACAGACCGGCGTTGTTTTTGATGGCCTTCATGCGTTGCTGAGCAAGGATGCTATGAAGCCGGCACGCAAGACAAAACGAAATGGAAGACGCTCTAAAAAATAGCCGAGGCTGGCGTGGAAGAGCCGCTGACTACCTCGCCCTCGAACACAACGTCACGATTGCGTCAGCGGCAGTTTTCCTTATTGGTTTCGGCGAAGAGTTATGGAAAAAGTTTCTGCCTAAGTATCTTGAAGCACTTGGTGCGACTACACCAATCATTGGTCTCTTCGGCACGGCGGAAGATTTTTTCGACGCCTGCTATCAATATCCCGGCGGCTTTGTTGCTGATCGTTTTGGACGCCGCCGGGCTTTCCTGATCTTCATCACACTCGCCTCCTTCGGTTACCTCGTTTATCTCTTCAGCACTTCGTGGCTTTTCCTATTTGCCGGCCTCGCTCTGGTGATGGCGTGGCAAAGTATGGCGTCTCCCGCAATCTTTGCCATCATCGGCGACTCCCTGCCCCGCGAACGCCGCGCAATGGGGTTTACCCTGCAATCGATATTGAAACGTGTGCCTATCGTGATCGCGCCGATCGTGGGCGGGACTTTGATCGCCTCGATGGGTTTGATCAATGGCGTGCACGTTGGTCTGATGATCACACTGGTCTTATCAGCGCTGACCCTCGTACTCGTACTCAAAATCAGAGCTCCTAACCATCAGCCACATTCGATCGACATGCGGGGCGTTTGGCGCTCATTTCATGTCGTACTGAAGCGACTGCTGATTTCCGACATCATTATCCGAACCTGCGAGGGCATGACCGGGGTGCTCGCCATTCTCTATGTGACGAATGTTCACGGCGTCAGCGTGGCGGCGTACGGCACTCTGATCGCTATCCAGATGATCACCTCGATCGTGGTTTACATTCCGGCAGGAAGGATTGCGGATCGAATGGGACGCAAGCCTTTTGTGGTTCTGACGTTTCTGAGCTTTGCACTGTTTCCCGTCGCAATCGTTTTCGCGTCAACTTTTGCGTGGCTGATCGTCGCTTATGTGATCGGCGGTCTGCGAGAGATTGGTGAGCCTTCCAGAAAGGCGATGATCGTGGATCTTGCGCAGGACAACATTCGCGCGAGATCTGTCGGACTCTACTATCTCGTTCGTAGTCTTTCGATCACTCCGGCAGCCGCAATTGGAGGATTGCTCTGGAAGATTGCGCCACAGGTTCCATTTATTACTGCGGGATTAATCGGACTGGTTGGAACAGTGGTGTTCATCATGACTGTCGAGGAACGTTACGCCAGTTAGGAGTTGATTATGGAAGGCTTGCTTAGAGACATTCGCTACTCTGTTCGTTCACTACGCAGACGGCCAGGATTCTCATTGCTCGCGGTCCTGTGAATTATACGCGCGTCTAATAAGTCCGAAGAATGAAGCTCAAAAAGGAAACAGAATTCCTTTATCCTTCAATTTCTCAAAGCGCGAGGCGACAAAACGATAAAGTTGCGCTGGCCGCTGACCGCCTCGACGATACTCAGTGAGTGGTTTCAAGATCTTGAGAACCGACATCTTGCGCCGGAAGTTTCTCTTGTCCAGTTTCTTTCCTAAAATTGCTTCATAGACCGCCTGCAGCTCAGTGAGAGTAAATTTCTCGGGAAGCAGTTGGAAACCCACTGTCGTGTACTCGAGTTTATTGCGTAGTCGTTCCAGGGCATAGTTGAGAATCGTCGTATGATCAAAGGCAAGCGACGGCACATCATCTATGGGGTACCACGCCGCTTCCGCAGCATCGCTGCCGGCCTTCAGCTTTCGATCCGCTGAAATGAGCGCAAAGTATGCGATGGTCACTACTCGACCTCGGGGATCGCGATCCGGTTTACCGAACGAATAAAGTTGTTCGAGGTAAACATCGGAGACACCGGTTTCTTCTCTCAATTCCCGCAGGGCAGCCTGGTCCAGATCCTCGTCTTCGAGAACGAAACCGCCTGGAATGGCACATTGCCCAAGGAAGGGAGGAATACGCCGCTTTACGAGCAGCACTTTGAGGACTCCTTCCTGAATCGTGAAGATTACGATATCGACTGTGACCTGCATAAAAGCTTCATGAGACGACGAGCCTCGCTCGTTGCCCGGCCGCTCGCACTGTCGCAATTGCGCCGGAGTTGAACTGAAGAAAGTCAGCTTCCATGCCATCACTGAAAGCCGCTCCTCCCGAAGGCATCAGGGATTCCAGCGCGAGATCCTGTCCCGGCTCAAGCATTCCAACCACGATGCTGGCTTGAGAGTGACGGCTCACGAATGGCTCGCGTACAACATAGATCAGACGGTGATCTTCCCACGGCATTTGAATCGGTTTGAGTCCGGTCCCACCAGAAAAGCGGGCCACGCCGGATGCCATGTTGAACACAGAAGACAGCCAGCCTGTAGATCCAGCACCAGTTGCTACGAGCACACCACTGGACGATTGGATCTCTGACTTCTTTCCGCAGCTTATTCGGTAGAGAGCAGACACGTGGCTGCGAGCTCCAATGAAGAGCTCGTTAAAGGCGAGCAAGCGTTGTCCATCTTGGAGCGTCATCTCTGCCAAAGTAACTTCGCGAATTCTTGCGTTCGCCTCAATAACCTTGCTCACTGCTGAGCGGGCCTGATCCGGAAGAAAAGGTAAGAGTATGCCATCGAATCTTCCGGGCTCCGGGTTGACCGCCACGATCGGCTGTGCCCCCACATATTTCGCAGTGTTTGCTACGAGTCCGTCCTGTCCCAGTGTTACAACCAGATCCTCTTTCTGAAACTGGAAAGTCGGGACCAGGACGCGGTCAACCAATTGCTGCGGCATTTCGAAATCGAGCGAGCGCCGGAGTATGTCCAACGATGATCGATAAGCATCATCTTCACGTTCGTAGTCGGCAAAGTCGCCACCAGCGTGCTCGATATAAAACTTCGCCTGAGATCGCGTATTGAAGCGCTCCACCAGCTCTTGCAATCGGGTCTTGCGCGTTACGATGACGAGCTTCTTGTACATGGCTATTTCGCAGCAGTGCCGATCAGCGATCTCAGCAGATCCGGAGAAACATTGAGTTCCCCAATCTTCTGCGCGTTCTGGGCCATCTCTTGAAATGCAAGGGCAATCATCGCCCTGGGATCCGCGTTCTTTCCGCCGAGCATCATCAACGTCTTCCAGTCGAAATCACGCAAGGGGTTGAGAGTCTTCGTCAAAGTGTAAGCGCGACTGTCCGCATCCTTGCGCTCGTTCTCTACTCGCCTGTCGATCAGTTGTGCCCTCTGCTCTTCAACTGCTATCTCCGCGGCCATTTGCGTCTCACGAATCTCGCGTTTTTTCTCTTCGACTGCAATCTCTGTGTTTAGCTCGCTTTCCTTGATGAGCCGTTCCTGCTCGACCGCGGCATTGCGGCGAGCATAAATCGCTTCGTCTGCGCGCCGCTGTAGTGCTTCTCTGGCCTCTGCCTCCAAGGCCCGTCCTGTTTCGGGAGTGGGCTGGATGCCGAGAATAGATAAACTCAGAATTTCCACTCCCAGAGCCGAGACCGCTTCGGATTTCTTTAGTTTGCTCAGCGCTTCTGCGACGATGGAATCCGAACTTACCAAAGCGTCTTTAAGAGCCAGGCGCTGCGTGATTGCTCGAGTCAAGGTTTGCAGAGTGTGGATAAGGCGTTCCGGCAACTTACGCGGATCGTCAGAATAGTAAACGCGGCGGCTATCGACGCTGAAGTCGAGCAAAGACGCGAGGCGCTTGGGGTCCGCGACTCTGTACGTCAATTGGCCCTGGATAGTGACAGACTGGAAGTCTGCCGTTGATTCCTGAAAAACAAACGGAACATCCGCGCTGGCCATTGGGATCGCAACGATCGTGGACGTCGGCGCATAGTAAATAAAGGAGAGACCGGAGCCCTCTCGCTTGATCCGGCCATCTTTGTACTGAAGAACGTAGGTGGTTGGTGGTACCTTTATGAAATTCAGCATCTCAAACCTCCTTAGTGTCTAACTGACACTACTATAGTGTACGGGTGACACTATGTCAAGAAGTTTCTCTGCGGTCCTCTGCGTATCTTTGATGTTATGAAGCAAGCGGGTGCCGCTTTCGTTTACCCGTAAGTGGTTTAGACTCACGGTTGACATGAAACTGAAAGGAGACACCCGCTATGAGCCACATTAT
>Ga0065712_10000181_pt1 | contig 61982 bp, 50 predicted proteins | sample MisRhiReplicate1_FD_59099 | JGI IMG/M metagenome (GOLD analysis project Ga0065712, IMG submission 59099) | Miscanthus rhizosphere microbial communities from Kellogg Biological Station, MSU, sample Rhizosphere Soil Replicate 1: eDNA_1 v3... | ecosystem: Host-associated > Plants > Roots >...
CCCGCGTCAGTCCGATCGCGGCGGCCGGCCAGTTGGCTCGAGCGACATCTCCAAGGTGTTGCCGCTCGTCATGCGCGCGCTGAAGGTACTCACCGAACGCGAGGTCACGCCGCAGCTCGGCCTTCTCAAGAGCACGCTGCTGCAGCTCGACTCCACGTTCTCCGAACGCGAGTACGGCGCGAGCAGCTTCCGCGACTTCATGGAGAAGGTCCAACAGGCGGGCGCTGTCACACTCAAGCACGCCGGACGCAGCATGCTTGTCGAGCCGCGCGACGGTAGTCCGGTCGTGGTCGAAGAGCCCGTTGCTGCGACGGACAGGCCCATCGAGGGCACGGTCGTGGTACGGCCGCCAGAGCCAAGGTCTGAGCCGCGCGAGTACGACGAGGAAGAAAGCCTGCCGTCGTCGCCGATGACGATGCAGGACGGCATTCAGGCGGTCCAGCAGGCGATTGTCAACGCGCAGACGCCACCGCGGTGGCCGATGTATGTGCGACAGGCCAAGCAGTTCCTCCGTCAATCCATCGAAGGCTTCGACGAGCGCAAGTACGGCTTCTCGTCGGTCGTCGATCTGCTGCGCGCGGCGGGCAGGGAAGGCGTGCTGCGTATCGAGCGCGATCGTCAGGGCGCGATTCGTGTGTTCCCCGGCGCGAATGTGGCCTCGAAGCCGCGTGCCGCCGAGGCACCGATCGACCTCGACGAGACTGTGGACGTCGAGGTGTCGCCGGACTCCGTCGTCGAACCGGCTGAGGCAGAGGTCCTCGAGGCAGCGAGTGTCGCGCCAGCGGAAGCGATTGAGATCGAAGTCGAGGCGCCGCCTGTCGCCGAAGCCGAACTGATCGCCGACCTCGACGAAGACGATGGGCCTCAGCCGAACGTGACGCCCGACGGTCGTCCGATTGGTCCCGACGGTCGCCCGATTGGCGGCGCGAAGACGAAGCGTGCCTCTCGCGGTGGCGGCGGTGGCGGACGCAAGACGAGCAGCGCGCGGCCCTCTCGTACTACGCCGAAGGCACGTGCCCGAAAGCGAGGCACACGTGCTGACTGAGTGACGCGCGCGGTATAGTCCTCACACAACCTTCAGTGGCGAACTACACAGCGAAAGACATCACGGTCCTCGAAGGACTCGAGCCCGTTCGAAAACGCCCCGGCATGTACATCGGCGGCGTCGGCACCGCCGGTCTGCACCATCTGGTTTGGGAAATCCTCGACAACGCCGTAGACGAGGCGATGAACGGCTACGCCTCGAATATCTACGTCGTGCTGCACAAGGACGGCAGCTCGATCACCGTCACCGACGATGGGCGAGGCATTCCGGTCGATAAACATCCGACGACGAAGAAGAGCGCGCTCGAAGTCATCTTTACGATGCTCCACGCGGGCGGCAAGTTTGAAGGTCAGAACTACAAGACCGCTGGCGGCCTGCACGGCGTCGGCGCGAGCGTCGTCAATGCGCTCTCGAGTGAGCTGCACGCGACCGTCAAGCGGGACGGCGCGAGCTGGGAGATGTCGTTCAAGCGCGGCAAACCGGCTGGCCCGCTGAAGAAGGCTGGTCCGGCGCGCGGCACGGGCACCACGGTCTACTTCCATCCCGACTCGACGATCTTCCCGAAGGTGGAATTCGATGCCGCGACCATCCGCGAGCGGCTCGAGGTCATCAGCTACATCCACAAAGGTGTGAAGGTCACCTTTGAGAATGAAGCCGACGGAACGAAAGAGGTCTTCCATCACGAGGAAGGGCTGTCCGACTTCCTCAAGAAGATCATCGCGGCACGCAACGCGAAGCCGGTGCACGAAGTCGCCTTCCTACTGGAGCGCGAGAGCGGTCCTCGTCTCGACCTCGTGCTGCAGTGGACCGAATCGACTGACGAGCACATTCGCAGCTACGTCAACGGCATTCCAACCGGATCGGGCGGCACGCACGACAACGGCCTGCGCGCCGGCCTCGGCAAAGCGGTTCGTAATTACATCGACACGCACAACCTCTCGCCAAAGGGCGTCACCCTGACGACCGACGACATCCGCGAGGGGCTGACCGGCGTCCTGAGCTTGTTCATCGAGGAGCCGCAGTTTCAGGGACAGACCAAGGATCGCTTGAACAATCCCGAGGTGCTGTCGGCGGTCGATTCAGCGGTGCGTCCCGCGCTCGAGCACTGGCTCAATCACAATCGCAGCATCGCCGAAGCGATCGTCGCGCGCATCATCCTCGCGGCACGCGCGCGCGAGGCGAGCCGCGCTGCGCAGGCCGAGGTCACACGCAAGACGGCGACGACCGGCCGGTTGAATCTACCGGGCAAGCTCAGTGATTGCACCAGCGCGAATCGCGAAGAGAGCGAGCTGTTCGTCGTCGAAGGCGATTCGGCCGGCGGATCCGCGAAGCAGGGTCGCGATCGCGGCAAGCAGGCGATTCTGCCGCTGCGCGGCAAGGTGATGAACACCGAGGGGATGACGCTCGCGAAGGTGCTCGAGAACAAAGAGCTCGCCGACCTCGTCACCGCGCTTGGCTGCGGCATGGGCAAGAACTTCGACATCGGCCGGCTCCGCTACGGCAAGGTCATCATCCTTGCCGACGCCGATTCCGATGGTCATCACATCGCGACGCTGCTGCTGACATTTATCTATCGCCACCTGCCGCAGCTGATCGTGGGCGGCAAGGTCTATCTGGCGCAGCCGCCGCTCTATCGCATCGACATTGGCAAGGAGACCTATTGGGCGCTCGATGATGCCCATCGCGATCGGTTGTTGAAGCAGCACACCAATGGACGCGGCAATCCGGAGATTACGCGCTTCAAAGGACTCGGCGAGATGATGCCGAAGGTGCTGTGGGAGACCACGCTCAGTCCGAAGACGCGTCGCCTGCTTCGGGTCGAGATCGCCGATCAGCTCGTCACCGATCGCGTGATCAACGAGCTGATGGGCAAGGACGCCTCAGCGCGGTTCCGCTTCATCATGGAGCGAGCCGAGGACGCGCAAGAACTCGACGTCTAAGAAAGCCCCACAACTCGCAGAGGCGCCTGCGTTCGCATGGTAGACTTCGTACGGACCTGGGTACCGTGACCGTCCGCTAGGCCGCGCGCGCCAGCGCGCCGTTCGTTCATTTCCTTCACCAGTTAACTCAATGTGTGTCCGCTCGGGCGGACGTTGTGATGGAGATCTGTCATGGACATGGAATCCAGACGGGACGGATGTGGTGTCTACGAGTTCGGCCGGCCCTTGGTCGAATCGTTTCGGACATTCGGGTTTGCCGTGCTCCGACGGTTTTTCGATCCAGGCCCTCTCGCCTTGGAAGTGGACAGGGTTCTGTCCGAGGGACTGACCCGGCGACGGCCGCACACCGGAGATATACGTTTTCAGTACGTTCCGATGATGACGGCCGAGACGCCGGCCAGTCTGTCGCTGCTCGATCGTCTTGGAGCGTTCGCGGAGACGTTGTTCGAGAGGCCCGTTCTTCCGACCCGGGCAAAAGGCACCCGCTATTTCGGCGAGACACCGTGGCACGTCGATTCTTCGCTGTCGGTGGAGAGCGTTGGATGTCTCGCTTATCTCGAGCCTGCGGGTCCGGATTGCGGGGCGCTCCGTGTCATGCCGGGCTCTCATCACTCGACATTCAACGAAGCCCTGCGTGACATGCGTGCCGCTCGCGTGCTCGATCCGTCGCTGCCCGGACATGTCCTCGCGACACATCCTGGCGACGTGATCCTGATGGACGAGCACGTGCTCCATGCCGCCTTTGGCGGCACCGTGCGCCACCAGTGGCGCGTGGACTACCTCAGCGTACCCGTCAGCAGCGAAGAGTTCATTCTTGCGAAGTCATACTTCGCCAGCATCTACGACCTCGAATGGGACGGCGGGTACGACGTCGATCGATACCCGAGCTACGGCCCGGACTGGCGACGCTCCAGCCGCGCGGCGGTGACAAAGCTCGAGGCGCTCGGCGTCTATGAGGCCGCATCCGCGCACGAGGCGTTCATCCGATCGCGATCTGGGAGCTGAGGTGAGCGGTCCCTATTTCTTCGCGTGTCCTTCCACGATCTCCAGTTCCATATTGTCCGGGGCGCGCACGAACGCCGAGCGTATTCCGTCGGCCGTGCGCGGCCCACTCAGCACCATCACGCCCTCTGAGCGCAGACGAGCGAGCGTCGCATCGAGATTGTCAACGCTGACCGCGACGTGATCGATCACGCGTCCGCGATTGGTGGCGTACTGCGTGCGCGTCCCTTCCACTGTGCTCGGCGCCCCACCCGATATGGAACAGCGGCGAGATGACTTCAGATGGCGGTGCCTTCTTCACTGTGTTGAACAGCAACCATGAGCGTTGCGTCAGACGGCGTCAGCCCCGCCAAACTTCGCTTTCTCGCCAGAGAGATGCGTCGTGTAGAACTCGATGGCGGCTTTCGGATCCGTCGAGTTCAGATGCACGTGATGGAAGTGCGTTTGGGCCCGACGCTGGAGCCGCCAGTGCCAGGAGCGCGAGAAGAGACACGAGTGTTTTCATGATCGTGGGCGCGAAGGAAAAGGGCCGGTCCGAAAGACCGGCCCTACGATGACGTGAGCGGGTAGGGCACGTCCGTTCGCCCTTCGGCTCCGCTCAGGGCGACCCTGAGCATTGTCGAAGGGTCGGACGTGCCGTCGTCAGAAGTCGATCGTGGCGTTGAAGCGCACGAAACGCGCGTTCAGGATCGTCGTTGGACGCAGCCACGTTGAACCGAGGGTTGCGGTGCCCGCTGTGCCGTAGACCTGGTTGAACGCAGTGCCGGTGTTGGCGTTGAACAGGTTGTAGAGATCGATGCCGACGTTGCTGCGCGTCCGGCCGAAGCGCAGGAGCTTCGTGACGCGCATGTCAACGGTGTTGAGACGCTCCGGATAGACATCGCCGGGAAGCGCCAGGTTGACCGTGACGTTCGCCAGGTTGCCCGCGAGCGGACGACCGAGCACGGGCTGCACAAGCGCCGTCGGCACCACCAGGTTGCCGTTGGCCGACGCACCGTTCGAGGCCGGGTCGTTGGTCGCAGAGATGTTCGCCATCGACCGGAAAATGCCGCTGACCTGCACATCGACCTTCGGAACCGTGTAGGTGGCCAGACCGCGCCACGCCCACAGCCACGGCTCTTCAACATGGCACGACGAGAGCGCCTGCTGCACGCCGAGCACGATTAGCAGTTCCGGTACCTTCGACGTGACCTCGCAGTTGTCACGCGTACCGGCGCCGGCCGTGAAGCCGCCCTGCAGCGTCAGCCCGTTGTTCGGCCGCGCGTTCACAGACAGCTCGATACCCTGCCAATACGCGGTCACGTCGCCGTAGTCGCTTGCGCGCGTGAGGTAGTTGTCCTGCTTGCCGAAACCGGACGGATTCAGCAGCCCGTACGAGATCGTCTGACCGCTGTTCGGGAGCCGTGCATCGGTCGGCACCGTCAGCGTGTACGTGTCGTACTCAGACGCCGCAACCGCGCGGTTGTCGGTGACCGTGAAGTTGCCCCATGACCGGCGGCTGTAGCCGAATTCCGCCGACACGCGCGGCAGCAGCTCCTGCTGCACCGACGTGCTGAACTGCCAGTCGTAGGGACGGACGCCCCATCCGCTCAGAAGCGACGGGCTGACGATCGTCGCGGTGCCCAGCGAGTGGTCTTGTGCGAACGCGAAGAAGCTCGCGGGGTTCGAGGCGGCGCACAAGTCGCCGCCGTTCGCCAGGTTGTCCTGCAACAACGGACTCTTCAAGTCGCAGTCTGGGACGAAGTTGTGGTTCCCGTCCGTCCACGCGCGCGTGGCGGTCTGCGCGAAGGTCGAGGCTTTGTTCGTGCCGATGTAGACGCCGTCGTTGGCTGCCGACTGGAAGTACTTCGACAGGTTCACCTTGATTGCCGTCCGGCCGTTGCCGAACACGTCGTAGGCGAGACCGAGACGCGGCGCGATGTCGTTGTATCCGGTGACACCCTTTGCCTCGGGCAGCGTAAACGCCGGTCCACCGAACACGCTGTCGGCGAGTAGCCCGTTCTTCCCTTCGGGGAAGAAGCTCCACGCGTGCTCGTAGCGGAGTGCGGCCTGCGCCGTCACGCGACCCTGCGTCCACTGATCCTGCACGTAGAACGCGTCGTAGCGCGTGCGGTTGGCCTGCTGCCAGGGGGTGATGCGCTGCGTAATCTGGTTGGGCACGCCGGTGGGTCCGCTGTTACTGAACTGGTACTGCAGCCCGTGCGCGGCGAAGTTACCGAAGATGTCGGTCACTTCGTACGCGGCCTGATAGCCTGCCTTCAGGCTATGGCTGCCGGTCACGTAAGCGACAGACGCGCGCCACACGTTGTGGCTCTGATGGTTGTTACTCAGGCCCGCGAAGCCGTGATACAGCATGGCCGTTGTCGGCACGCCGATCTGCACGCCGTTGACGACGGTGCCGATGGCCTGTGACGTCACCGGGATGAAGGGGGCGTCGGTGAGTGCGCCGGCCGGCGTCTGGCCACCCCAGTTGCTGAGGAACTGCGAGGCGGCGGCTTCGAGGAGCAACTTGTTCGTCACCGGTGAGGTGTAGACCAACTGCATGATGTGCTCGGAGTTGTCGCGCGAGTGCGTCGCCTCTGGTGACCACGTGCCAAATCCTCCGACACCAATCCAGTCGTCTCCGCGGGTTCGGCACTGATCGGCATCTTTGGCGTACGAGCTTCCCTCGCAGATCTTCTGATAGTCGACGTAGCCGCTGACCTTGTTGCGCGGCGTGAGCTGGCTCGTCACGCGCCCGCCGGAGATCCTGCGGCTCGTGGCCGACCGCTGCGTGACGCCGAGATCGGATACATAGTCCCAGCGGGTCGGGTCGCCCGCGTTGGCGTTGGCGAAGCGGCCGGCAACGTCCGTATACGCGCCAAACGTTCGCAGCATGCCGTAGAACCACACCTTGTCGCGCTTGATCGGCCCGCCGATTGCGGCGCTCGTGTCCCAGCTCTTGATAATCGCGTTCGCGCTCGGGATCCCGAACGACCGGAGCTCATCGTCAACGTTGTCGCCTTGCGACCATTTGCCGGCGAGGTTGCCGAAAAACGTGCCGCTGAAATTGTTGCCGCCCGTCTTGGGTACGAGGTTGAACGCGGGGCCGCCGCGGTCCGCTTCACCCAGGCCGCCGGCCACCGTGACCTGAACTTCCTGCGCGCCTGACGTGTCGTAGCCATAGCCTGCGACGCCGCCGCCGTTGAACGCCGAGCCGACGTTCATGCCGTCGATCTGCACCGTGCCTTCATTGCTACGGCCGCCGCGCGACGTAAAGAAGATCATGTCGGGAGCAATGCCGCTGTTCTGGATGCCGTTGGCTTGAATGCCGGACACCGTCGCCAGCAAGTTGCCGTAGCCGCGCGACGCCGGCAGCGCCGCAACGACCGTATCGTCGAGGACCCGCTGGTTGCGCGTACTGTTCTGGACGTCGACGACCGGTGTTTCGCCGCTGACGGTAATCGTTTCCTGTAGACCGCCGACTTTCATCTCGGCGTTGATCGTGACGGTCACACCAGTCGTCACCTCGACGGCGTCACGTTTGAACGTCGAGAAACCGGGCAGCGTGTACGTCACCGAATAGATTCCGGGCACCAGGTTTTCGAAGCGGTACTGGCCTGAACCGTCGCTGACAACCGCGCGAACCTTTTCGATCAGGGCCGGACTGGTCGCTTCGACATTGACACCGGGGAGCACGGAGCCCGTGTTGTCTTTCACCACTCCCACGATGGATTGCGCCGCTGCCGAATGCGGCAACGCGAAGAACACGAACACGAGAATCAGAGACGCACGCCGGACTGCCCGCATTCCGTTTCCTCCACTGTGCTGCTGCTTAAGGGACAACCGAGGGCCAAAACAGCCTGAAAATATAGCACTAGTCATAACGGATAAGTAACATATCAGTCCATTAATGTGCCTTGCGAAAGAGAGCGTCAGGGAGTTCGGCGGATTTCCTTGATTCCCTGGTGGAGTCGCCGGCGCAGAAGCGTGCGCAGCGTCACGCCGTCGGCGTAGCCGACACGCGCCGCGACTTCGTCGACGCTGGCGTTCGTGGTCTTCAGCAGATGTACGGCGCGTTCGACGCGCAGACCCTGAAAGTAGGACAGCGGCGACTTGCCGAGTACGTCCTGCATGCGGCGTGCGAGTGTTCTCTTGCTGGACCCGACAACGTGTGCCGCCTCGCCGAGAGAGAATCCGCGCGTGAGACGGGAGCGCGCCCACCGTTCGAAGCGCTGCACAATCGGATCGGAGTGAACGAGGTGATCGGTCAGCGCGTACGCGGATTGCGACGGGCGCGAATCAACGATGAGATATTTCGCCGTAAGCGATGCCAGCTGCGGACTCCGCCTCCTGATCAACCAGAGCGCAAGGTCCATGTGGCTCAGCGCCGCACCCGCCGTCACGACGCGGCCCGATTTCACGATCATGTGCGATTCTTCGAGTAGGACTTCCGGATAGCGTTCGCGGAAGAGCGGTGCCAACCACCATGTCGTGGTGGCCCGCTGACGATCGAGCAGGCCCGATTCGGCCATCACGAACGTCCCGATGCACGCGGCGCTCATCATGGCGCCACGCCCCGCCCAGTCGCGAAGCGCAGCGGATGCATCGCGAACCTCAGGTCTCGCCAGCGCCGTCTCCAACGGCCCCGGCATCTTGAATCCGATGGCCGGAACGACGACGCAGTCAGGAGTCCGTGTATCGACCGCATGAACGGGCACACGGAAGCCATGCGAGGTTTTGACTGTCTTTCGTACACCGACCGTTCTCACCTCGAAACGCGGTACTGCCAGCTTGGCCATTCCGATGAGCTCGTTTGCTGTTTGAAAGGCATCAAGCACGGCAGACAGCCCGAGATCGAACACATCGTCGAGCACAAGCACATCGACACGCATGGCAATAACGATATCAAATATGGCATTCCTGCCTCTCGCCCGAGAAACCACTGGCGCCTAAGCTCTGAGATCGAGCCAACCGCGTTTGGGCTCGCAAGGAGATGTCATGTTGACCCGAAGCTTGTTTGTCCACCTCGAGGCAAAGCCAGGTAAAGAGAACGAGGTCGCTGCGTTCTTGAAGCAGGGGCTCGAGCTCGCGAATCAAGAGGCGAAGACGCCGATCTGGTTCGCGCTGCGTCTCGGGAAGTCGTCGTTCGCGATCTTCGACGCGTTCCGCGACGAACAGGACCGCCAGAATCACCTGGACGGTCCGATTGCGAAGGCACTCATGGAGCAGGCACCGACGCTGTTCGCGTCGCCGCCGGTGATTGATCGGATGGAGGTGCTCGGCGCAAAGGGTACGTTCTGATCGATATCGTACAGAGAAAGGCCGGTCCACACACGGACCGGCCCTCTGGTCAGTGCGCGAATCGATTCGACGGATCAGAGGGATTCATTGTGGCCGGCGGTATTCGAGGATGAACAATCCCGTGCCCACGCGATCGGATGCGTATGCGAGCCCGCGTGCATCGATGTCCACATCGTTGATCTGGATCGCGGTGGGTTGGCCCATCGCAACCGGGTGCGACCGTTCGTTCGTCTTCGGGATGTAGTAGCCCAGTTCCTTCATCTGATACGGGTCCGAGAGATCCAGCACTCGGATACCCGCGTTGAAGTAGGCAAGCCAGGCGATCTTGTTCTCGAAGCGATTGATGCGCCCGTTCACCGTCTCGGCCGACTGGTGCGGTCCGAATCGTCCGCCTTTGTTGCAGAAGTTCCCGACCGGCACCTGCCAGACGGACACGGGAAACGGCTTCGACTCATTCGTGATGTCGAGCATGTACGAGCCCGCGCGAACGCCACCAGGGCAGGGCGCCATGTCCGCGGCGCCACCAGCCTCGTCCACGACGAAGGCATAGCGGCGGGGCAGGGCGTCTTTCCCGAAGTTCGGCACCGTGTCGTAGACGATCGGCGATACCGTGTGCGGCCCGCGGTGCGGCGGATTCATGTCGAGCGACCACACCAGTGCGGGATGGCTCGGATCGGCGATGTCGAACTCCGCCGTCCATCCTGAATTGCGATATCCCACGTAGAGGCGCTTGCGCTGCTCGTCAACGACCGGATGGTGCGCGTACTGACCTTCATAGCCAGGCTCGCCATCCTTCTGACTGGGCAGCCACGCGCGGCCGACGAACTTCGGCGCCTTCGGATCCTTGAGATCGAAGATCTGGATGATGACGTTGCGGAAGCCCGGCTCACCGGAGGCGGCGTAGAAGTAGCCGGTGTCCTGTGACCACCAACCTTTGTGGGCGCGATACAGGAACGTGCCGCCGCAGCCCGGGCCGCACGAGTTCGGCGGCGTGCCGGTGATCTCCGAGACGAGTGTGATCTTCGACGGATCGCTGTCGCGCGAAGTGATGTCGAAGATCTGATACTTGAGATCCTTGCCGGTCTCACCTTCCGTGATGATCTCCGAGTTGCGAATCAGGTAGTCGTGGCCTGAGCCGTCGAACTTGTAGTCGTACACCACCGACACGCCGCGCGAGTTGCGATTCGTGTTGTTCGGGATGTGCCACACCAGTTTCGGATTCGCGGGATCGGCGACGTTGAGGATCGACGTGCCGTTCCATTCTTCCTTGCCGGTAATTGGATTCAGCTTCGGCTTCTGATCCCAGTAACTTTCGTGGTGGCCGACGTAGACCCAACTGCCGTTCGCCGCATCGGAAAGTGTAGTGACCACCAGCGACTCGCGGCCCTGCAGATCGTTGTAGCCGACAAGGCGCACGTTGCGCGCCTGTTCAGCGCGTGCGTCAGTTGACACGGTGCCGCCTGTGGACGTCGCCTCTCCCGCAGACGGCCGGCAGGCCGACGTCACCAATGCGGCTGCGACCAAAGCGGCGGCAAACGCGAATACGATCTGTCGCATGCGTGGGCGCGCGGATCTTAGCCTGAATCGACGACGCGGCGCTCTGCTCGGCTTGGCTGTCGGTGACGCGCTGGGTGCCGCCGTCGAGTTCATGGCGCCGGGCACGTTTGAGCCGGTATCAGACTATCGTGGCGGCGGACCACATGGGCTGACGCCCGGTGAATGGACCGACGACACGAGCATGGCGCTGGCGCTTGCCGACAGCATCGCCGAGCGCGGTTGGGACCTGCAGCATCAGGCCGAGCGTTATCTCGCGTGGTGGAGGACCGGCGCGTACTCAGTGACCGGGCGATGCTTTGATATCGGCGTGACCACCGCCGCATCGCTGCGAAGGTTTGCCGAAACGCGAGACGCCCGGACCTCCGGCGACGACTCACCGCGGGCGAGCGGCAACGGTTCGATCATGCGGCTAGCGCCCGTTCCCGTCGCTTACGTGCACCTGTTCCCCGACCGGCACGACCAGTTGCTGTTGCGTCTGACCGAGTCGAGCATACCGACACACGCGAGCCCGCAATGCATCTCAGCGTCCCGTACATGGGAATCGTTCTCTGCGGATTGCTGCACGGGCTTCCGCGCGACGACGTGCTCGCTCCCGAGTTCGTACGAACGCACCTGAGCAGCGAGCACCTCCATCCCGAGATCGAGGAAGTAGCTCGTGGAAGTTATCGGAGGAATCTGCCGATTGGTTCCGGTTACGTCGTGCGCTCGCTCGAGGCGGCGCTGTGGGCGTTTCACGACGCGGTAGATTTTCGGGAAGCCGTCTTGCGCGCGGTCAACCTTGGCGACGATGCCGACACGACCGGCGCGGTATGCGGGCAACTCGCCGGCGCGTATTTTGGAGAATCAGGAATACCGCAGGAGTGGCGCGACCGGCTGGGCGGCCGCGCCATCATCGATCCGATTCTGACGCGACTATTACTTCGAGCTCCCTGACGCGGCTTCGGCGTCACGCTTGCGGCCGTAGCTGAGCGCGTTGGCCATCGCGTAGTTCCCCTCCTGACACGAGTACTCGAACATCTGATACGTGTCGTCGCGGTTGAGGGGCAGCGCCACGGTCCACGGTTTCGAATACACCTTCGGGTCTTCGATCGTCACTGTGTAGTTGATCGTGTTGGCATCGACACGCGTGAAGCGCTCGGTCACCTTCAACGCCTCACTCTGCGGAATGCCGCGAATGCGTCCGGTGGCGGCGCTCGTCGCGATCGAGCCCTTGTTGTTGTAGTTCGTCGACTCGACAACGAGCGTGTTGCCTTCCCAGTGACCACGCGGCTCGCCGTTCCACTGCTTGATGTTCGCGCCGAGCTTCGGACGTCCGTCGATCGGAATGATCCGCGTTTCGTGAATCATCTCGAAGACGATCACCACGTAGCCCGGGGTCTGAATGATCTCGTAGGCGTTGTTGTAGCCGGCCGGGAAGAACGCCGCCGGATAGCCGCGCGTGATGCAGCGCACCCACGGGGTTTCGTGCTCGGGCGCATCGGGAATGTGCGCGATGTCGTAGTCGCGTTTGTCCTCGGCCCACTTCATGACCGGCACGCGGCCGTCGGGCGGATCGATCACCATCGATCGACGACGGTCGCTGACTTTGTGATTGTGATCGGCAAACTCCGACGCGGGGCCGACGTTGGCCGCCGCCGTCCCTCCGGCGGCTGGTGCCGCAGGCTGGGTGCCGGCAGCTTCGAACGGTGTGCTATCGAAGTTGAGCCAGATGCCCTGGAGGTCCGGTTGACCGTCTGGCGTGCGTCCCTGTTTCCATGCCGTTTGAGCGGCAGCGCCGGCACTCATCACGAGCGCGATGATGAACGCGACGACCACGGGGCGCAGCGATGCTGGGTTCCGGGACATGGCAGGCCTCCTCTGGCGCACATCTTACCCGTCTTCGCACGCGTCGGCGAGGCAGGTCGTGCGGCGTGCGGCGTAGTACACTGCCGTTTCTGTGGCCGAACCCGGGGGAAAATTCAGGAAATTCGACCGGTCTATTGTCGAGGGTCCGATCGGTCCGGCTGTCTGGGCGCTGGCCTGGCCGACGATGCTGCAGAACATCATCGCCGGTCTGCAGGGCATCATCGACCATGCGATGGTCGGCCACTTCGTCGGCTACACCGCGAACGCCGCCATCGGCGTCAGCTGGCAGATCATCCTCGTCGTCATCGTCTTCATCAGCTCGACGTTCACCGGTATGGCCGTGCTCGTGGCGCGGTTTGCCGGTGCGAATCAATCCGACAAGGTCAATCGCGTCGTCTACCAGGCGTTCCTGACCGCGTTCGCGCTTGCAGTCGTGCTCGCCGCGATTGGCTACGCCGCGTCACCGGCGCTCCTGAGTCTCGTGAACGCGGCGCCCGACGTGCGCGCCGAAGCATTGCCGTTCCTGCGCGCGATGTTTCTCGGCGTGTTCGGGATGCTGATGTTCTTCATGCTGAGTGGCGCGTTCCGCGCTGCCGGCGATCCGCAGACGCCGCTCAGGCTCGGCGTGATCATGACGGTGCTGACGATCGTCTTCAACGTCATCCTCATCCCAATCTTCGGCACGCTCGGCGCTGCGCTCGGGACAATCTCGAGCAGCACGACGGTGACGGTCTATGGCATCTGGCGCATCAGCCGTCCCGACTCGGTGATCCACTTCGAGAAGGGCATGAGCCGCGCGCCGGACTTCACGATCATCCGGTCGTTGTTCAAATTCGGCTTGCCGGCAGGCGTGCAGGGCATCGCGATGAACATCGGCGGCGTGTTGATGCTGCGCTTCATCGGCTCGCTCGAGCAGAGTGCCGCGGCACAGGCGGCGTACGCCGTCGGCTACACCGAGTTGTTCTCGTTGATCACGTGGACGTCAACCGGCCTGATGGGCGCGGCCGCGACGATTGCTGGCCAAAATCTCGGCGCGAATAATCCGCAGCGCGCGATGGACGGCGTCAAAGTCGCCTCGCATATTGGCCTCGGTGTCGCGATCGCGATCGGCACGCTGTTCATCGCGATTCCGGGCTACCTGCTGGCGATCTTTGGCATGACCGATTCTGTGGTGCTGACGATCGGACGGCAGCTGCTGCTGTATCTCAGCGTGTCAGGGCTGTTCATCACCGTCGCGCTCAGCTACACGGGTGGTCTGCAGGGTACTGGCGATACGCGAAGCCCGCTCTTCATCTCGATCATCTCTCAGGTGATCGTCCCGCTCGGGCTGTGCACGCTGTTCCAGGCGATGTACGGCCTCGACCCCGCGCACATCTGGACCGCGATCGTCGTCGGCCACGCGACGCGCGCGACGTTGAGCGTCGCCAGGTTCAGGCAAGGCAAATGGCGATCGATCGCTGTCGACATCGAACCTGCACGGCCATAGCTACATTCTTTTCGGGCATTCACGACGACACGTGTATTGCCGTCGCGAATCCGGTTACGGTGGCCGGACACGCGCTGCGACGCCGTCGTCGACCGCTGGCCGCTCGGGTCGCGCCGGTTGCCGGGAAGAGCGCTCAACCTCGCTGACCCCCACTGGCTTCTCGCGCGGTCAGGCGATCCGTGTCGGCCTGACCTCCACACGGATTCGCGACGGCAACACACGTGTCGTCGTGACATGACCACCTGAATAGCTGCAGACATACCGCGTGGCGGACGCGTGCGACCATGCCGAGCTCACCGCGAAGCAGGAAATCGGCCGCAGCGATTCCTCCGCGCGTCTTCCGTCATCGCGTTTTCGTTGCGCCTAGTCAGCGCAGGCGTTTTGAGCCGCGGAGCGGATGTCGTCACGAACCAGCAACTAGACGCGCGGGAATCGGGAGAGTACGAGCGGAGGTCGATTTCCCGGCATGTGGAGTCGCGGCCGACATGCGGTGTGTCTGCACCGATAGTGTGTTGCTATCGTTTGCGGCTGATTAGGCCTCCCGCGAGTAGTAGGAAGATCGTCGAGAATGCCATGTCGCAGGCACTTGCGGCAGACGCTGCTCGAGCGCGGATGCCGTCGCTCGCGAGGCGCTGAATCGCCGATGCTCGCAACGGATGAAGCGTGCCAGTTCCCAACGACAGTGCGATCGTCGCTGGAACGAGCGCGCCGGGGATTGTCAGCGCAGCGGCAACGAGCACTGACCCAAGCGCCGCGATCGCGAGCTGCATGCGCACGCCCGTCTCCGGGAGCCGTGTCGCGAGTGCGGAGCCGGCTGCGTTCGCCAGCGCAATCACCGCGACGACCAGGGTCACGGCTAGCGGGCCTCGGTCGCCAGTCGTCTGCAGCAGAAATGAGCCCGTCGATGCCGCAGCATCCAGGAATGCCAACGGCACGATCAAGAGAGCGATCACTCTCCATGGAACCTTCGCGCGTGTTGATGATGCGTGTTCCTCGAACTCGTCTTCACCTGCCGGCGGCTCGATCATCGCGAACGCAACGACACCGCCTGCGGCGCAGAGCAGCGTCTCCGCGAGCCATCCTGCGGCGAAGCCGAATGTCGTGACGATGGCGCCGCCGCCAATCGTGAGGAGTGCGAGCACGACAACCTGGATCGCACGAGCGCGTGCTTCGATGCGCTGAAACTCTCCCTCGCGACCGAGAGCGGCGCAGCTGCGATAGAGCAGCGAGTGATCGGCCCCGGAACGGAAGGCGTCCGCGAGCGCGACGAGCAGGCACGCGCCGACCAGGCCGGCGACACCATTGGCCAGCCAGCAACAGATCATGCCGGCGACTTGGAGCAGGGATCCGAGGATGAGGCTGCGACGACTGCCGAATCGATCGGCAAACCATCCGGTCGGCACCTCGAGCGCCATGAGCGCGAGGTCGCCAGCGGCCATCGTCGCTGCGACGAGGGCAGGTGACATCTCCTTCTCCTGCACCCACCACAGGAGATACAGGCCGTCCATGATGCCCTCGATGGTGGCGATCTGGTACGGCAGGTAGAGCCAGATGTTTCGTTGGTAGCGGGATCAGTTGCTAGGAGAGCGTGGCATGAGCACTAGCCTACCAGATGCGAGTCGGACCCAAAAAACTCGCTGGCCTCGCGATACTGGAACCCGAGTCGTCTCGCAAAGGCGGGGTCCTGCGACCCCGAGCCGACGTAGATGCACTGCGACGGATCGAGCCGATGCCGCTGGATGAAGATGACCCCTAACCCCGGCAGCGGTTTGCGACACCAGCACTTCGGTGGGCCGGCCGCGTGCGGGCAATAGAGCACTTCGATCGGCACACCCAGCTGCTCCTGCAAGCTGACGAACCCCGCCTCCACTTGCTCCGCGGTCATCGTCTTATCGGCGACCTGCGGACACCATGCGATTCCGAGCAGGAGCCAGCCCGCATCGTGATAACGACGAAGGGCGGGTCCGCGTGCGACGATCGATTCATCGACCCAGACGATCACGGCCTTGTTGGTCATTGCTGCGTCGCGATGGCGTTCGAACGGCACCACGTCGATTCGCGAGAATCCTTCGGCGGGATCGGGTGGCTCGAGCTCGCGCTGATGACGGAACTGCACCGATGGCGCGAACGCGCTGATATCGCGCTTTACGGCCTGCTTCATCTCGTCCGGTCCGAGCAGGCGTCCGTGGTTGGCGATGATCCGTGACACGGCGTTCACTTGCGCGTCTTCGACGCTGGTCGCGATCCAGACGCAACGAACCTCCAAGCCCAACGCGCTCGCAGCCTCAACGACGCGCGCTCGCGACGCGCGAGACATATACGTGTTGTCGAGCACGATCCGCGTGTGACCTTCCTCGACAACGTGCTGAAGTTCCGGCAGTAAACCAGTCAGCGATCCGCCGGCATCGTCACGATTGAGCCGGGCATAGCCAGCGTCGACATAGGCACGGGCAGCGGTGCTCTTACCGGCGCCGGGCAGTCCCATGATGAGGACGACGTCTCCGTCTCTCTTCTCTGCCGAGTCGGAAGACGCACCTCCAGGAGTCGACACGCGATTGGAGCGCGTGTTGAAACGAGCGATGTCCTCCTCCGTCAATGTAATCGCGCGGGCACGAACGATCGCCTGCACGTGCTCGACTCGCGTTGGGCCGGGAAGCGAGATGAGGCCGGGTAAACGGTGAAGCCATGCCAGCAGAATCTCCGCTCCCGTGACTCCATGCCGCTCCGCGACGCCAGCGACCTTCGGATCAAGCGTCATTGCGCGTCGCCGGCGAATACCACCCAGCGGCCGATAGGCAATCAGCTCGATGTTGTGCTTCAAGCAGTAAGCCACGACGCCGTTGAGCAAGTTATCCTGGTGCCAGAGGTTCAACTCGACCTGCACCGCCGAGATCTCGGCGATGCGACGAGCCTCTTCGATCTGCCCGACGTTGACGTTGCACAGACCGATTCGCGCGACCAGACCTTCATCCTTCAGCGACGCGAGCGCACGCACACTCGTCGACAGCGGAACGCGAGGATCCACGGCGTGAAGCTGATAGAGATCGATCCGCTCGACGCCGAGCGCCGTCAGACTCGCTTCGCACGCTTCCCGTAGATGACGTGCTCGCCCATCGGGCACCCATTGCCCGTTCGGCCGCGTCAGTCCGCCTTTTGTGGCGACGACGATTGGTGAGCGGTCGCCGCTCGCGGGGCGCGAGCGGCCACTCCACGTCTCGATGGCGCGCGCGATCAGTCGCTCGTTATGGCCGACTTCCGAGTCGTCCCAGCAGTAGGCGTCGGCCGTATCCAGGAGCGTAATGCCTGCGTCCAAAGCGGTATGCAGGACCTCGACTCCGCGCGCGTCATCACGGTCGCGCTCGGTCGAGAGTCGCATACAACCCATACCGATGGGTTTCATGTCGGTGTAAGGCAAAATGGAAAATGCAAAATGCAAAGAAGCCGTGGCATGAGCAGAATTCCTTTTCCGGTCAACGACCAGAATAAAACCTACCTTCCTCAGTCTCCAGAACGCGCCGAGCTGAAATCACGTTTGACGTCGATGGCTTCCGAGCGCATCGACATGCCGCTGATCATCGCCGGCCGGGAGATCCGAACCGGCAGCACGCAACCCTCGGTGATGCCGCACAATCATCGTCACGTGCTCGGCGACTGGCACGCGGCCGAGCAGGGCCACGTGCATCAGGCAATTGAAGCGGCGCTCGCCGCCTCGCGTGACTGGTCCACCTGGTCCCTCATCGATCGTGCCGCGATCTTCCTCCGCGCCGCTGAACTGCTGACAACGACGTGGCGAGCGACACTGAATGCGGCGACCATGCTCGGCCAGTCGAAAACGGTAGTTCAAGCCGAGATTGACTCCGCTTCGGAGCTGATCGACTTCTGGCGTTTCAATCCGCACTACGCCCAGGAACTCTACGCCGAGCAGCCGATCAGTACACACGCGGCGTGGAACCAGGTGGAGTACCGGCCGCTCGAAGGCTTTGTGTATGCGGTGACGCCATTCAACTTCACATCGATCGCCGGTAATCTGCCGACTGCCCCGGCGTTGATGGGCAACACGGTGATCTGGAAGCCGGCATCGAGCGCGATGCTCAGCGCGTATTACATCCTGCGGCTGCTCGAAGCCGCCGGCCTGCCGCCGGGTGTCATCAATCTCGTCTCGGGCGACGCCGCACAGATTTCGTCGATCCTTCTCGATTCGCCACACTTGGCCGGGGTGCACTTCACCGGCAGCACCGCCGTGTTCAACTCGATGTGGACTCGCATCGGCGCGAACGTTGGCAGCTATCGCAGCTATCCGCGTCTGGTCGGCGAAACCGGAGGCAAAGACTTCATCATCGCCCACCCGTCCGCCGACCCGCAGGAACTCGCGGTCGCGATGGCGCGCGGCGCGTTCGAGTATCAGGGGCAGAAGTGTTCGGCCGCGAGCCGAGCCTATGTGCCGCAATCACTGTGGCGTGACGTCTGCGAGCGCGTCGTCGGAATCATGCGCGACATGAAGATTGGCGACGTCGCCGATTTCCGCACGTTCATGGGTGCAGTCATCGATCGCAAGTCGTTCACCAAGATATCGGGCTACCTCGAGGACGCTCGCAAGAACGCGCGCATCGTCCAGGGCGGCGGCGCTGATGACAAGGTCGGATTCTTCATCGAGCCGACGTTGGTCGAGACTAAGGATCCTGGCTACCGCTTGATGTGTGAGGAGATCTTCGGCCCAGTGCTTACGACGTATGCCTATCCGGACGCCCAGTGGGACCAGATGCTCGACATCGTCGATCGGACGTCGCCGTACGCGTTGACCGGCGCGGTGTTCGCACGCGATCGATCAGCAGTGCATCAGGCGATGAGTGTTCTTCGCAACGCCGCTGGCAACTTCTATGTGAACGACAAGCCCACTGGCGCGGTCGTCGGTCAACAGCCGTTCGGCGGAGCGCGGGCGTCCGGCACGAACGACAAAGCTGGATCGAAGATGAATCTGCTGCGCTGGGTCAGCGCGCGGGCCATCAAGGAAACATTCTCGCCCCCGCGCGACTTCCGATACCCCTACATGTCCGAAGAGTAGGGCCGGTCCTTTTGGACCGGCGTCCTCCATAGCACGACAGCCAGCACGCCGATCCACGCCATGTAGCCGTAGGCGTTGATGCGTTCGTACACACCGACCCACGGCGTTGGCTCGTTGGCCTGCACCTGCGGCGCATAGACGCTGGTGATCGCGCCAAACACGAGCATCGCGACGATGGTCGCGATCGAATAGACGCGGAACCACTTTCCGAACGCCGTGGCTGCGAGGCCGATCTCGAGTAGGAAGGTCAACACGCCGATTCCAGTGACAACCAGGTGCAGCGTATCGGTCAGCGTTGCGCCGTTCGCTGCGAGAACCTCTCGCTGGTGCATTGAGCTGAATGGCCCCACGGTCAGCGTGATCGCCGCATAGGTGATCAGCAGCGTCGAGAGGAGGCGCAGCGCGCGCTTGGGACCTGCAGATTGCCAGACGCCCACCGCGAATGCGATCACCAGCACTGTCCACACCTGGCCAAGTGCGAACCAGAACGGCCGTGTCGGCGCCCCAATGGCGGAAAGCTCGCTGACTGTCTGATCCTTGTAGCTGTATCCGTCGTAAAGGAGCGACGCAACAACGTCCATCCCGATCCAGAGGATCGCCGATGCGACACCGCAGCCGAGCAGGATCCTTCGTGCGCTGAAGCGCGCGAGGCTCTGTGAGTGCGTGTCCGTGACGACTGGCAGTTGTGCGATGCCGCTCATGGTCCGCCTCGGTCTCAAGCGGCTGGCCGCTGATTCACCCGAGTCGCCTCGGTGCGGGATGCTCGCAGTGCTTCGGCGCGTTGCTTGACGCCGAGCAGCATCCGACGTGTCATCAAGAAGGCGGCGGGTTCCATCATGCGCATGAACAGCCACGCGGCGACGGTGTTCGCGTACCGCTCGGTGCCGCGAGTCACGAGCCGGGTCCGGCGCCCGTCCAGCGGGTACAGACCGAATTGCCACACCCATTCGAACGCATGCGCGTTGTAGAGGAGTGCGAGGGCGCAGTTGGGATTCAACGACGCGACGGTGAGCGTCTCATGCGCTCCCAAACGAATCGTGTCTCCGATTGCAAGCTGCTGGAATTCAGGCAGGATCTCATTTGCACTCGGGCGGTCGAGAATGCCAAATAGCCGATCGAGCCAGTCGTAGCTGTACAACCCGCCGCGCTGCGAACCCATCTGCACGAGCCACGGCCAGATGTCGTCTGGCGGCGCATCGATGGTCACCGCGTGCGTGGCCGAGTGCGTTGGATTGCTAATGAGCGCGTCGCCGGCCATGGCGCGCGTGTGTTCGTCAGCAGTCGTCCCCCAACGAGCGAACCAGCGCCGCACCGGGAACCAATACAGGGCCGCGAGCGCGAAGGTCACAACGAATGTGCGAACCATGGCAACCTCCTCATCTACGGCGACCGCACCGTGTCCTGACCCTTTTCTAAGAACTCCATCACGCGGGCGTCGACGATCCGCGACTGACTGGAAACCATGTCATGACGGCAGTCAGGTACCAGCTCGCCCTGGAAGTCGGGAATCAGGCGTCGTGCGCGGGCCATCGCTGCCGCTGCGTCGTACAGCACCTCATCCTCGCCGAGCAGCAACAGCACCGGCATCCGCAGCGCACGAAGTTCGTCGTCCGACAACGCATTCGCCGTCGCGGCACGCAGCGTTTCCGGTGGCATTCGAAAGTGCTTCAATCCGAGATATGTGAGATCGATCACGCGCCAGTCTTCCGTCCGGCCGGGATCGTTCTTCAAACCCGCCCAGTGCATGAACGAGTTGACTGTGAATCGCATCGGCACGAGGACCATGAGCATTCCGCGCAGGCGGAACTGCGTGGAGATCTTGAGGGCGCCTCCCGGAGACAGCAGTGTGAGCGTCCCCACGCGGTCAGGTGCGGCGCACGCGTAGTTGAGCGCCAGCCATCCGCCGAACGACATCCCCAGCAAATTCACGCGGTCGAGATCGAGGGCGTCAAGGGTTGCCGTCAGCCATGTCACGTAATCTGCAGCGCTCGCGATCGGTTCTGCAGGGATCGTCTTGCTTGGTTGTCCCATCGTGTCGATGGCGTACACCCGGTAGCGCTGGCTGAAGTCGCCGACGTTCGGGCCCCACATCACTGACGTCGCCATATATCCATGGAGGAGCACCAACGGAGGCGCATCCTTTGGTCCGGTGACGATCACATGCGTCGTGCCGAATGGTGTTGGAACGTCGAGTTCCTCGAAGGGAACCGGCCACGTTTTCAACGCCGCGTCGTACGCCGCGTAGAAACTGGCTTTTCCGTCCAGAGTCTTGAACGAGTCTCTTTGCGGGTACTCGAGCGAAATAGCAGAGGCCATAACGGCAAATGAAGGAGCACGTGCCGTACCTGCGCCACCGATACAGAAACGATGGAAATTGCGAGTGACGTTCGGTGGGGGATGTGCGGCGCGGGGAAATATCCCCGCGCGCGATGGATTGTTCCGCGGTCCGGCTACAGCCGAGCGCTTCCAGGGTCCGGCTAAAAGCCGGACACTACGTCGTTACTGAATTGCGACGAGCTCGATGTCGAAGACGAGCATCCCCTTCGGGTCGCTCTTGCCCTCGTAGGCCAGCTTCTCGGGCACCCATAAGCGCATGCGCTCGCCTTCGGTCATCATCGGCACGCCCTCGCTCCAGCCCTTGATCACTTCGTCCAGTCGCATCGACCGTGGCATGCCGCTCGGGACCGAGCTGTCGAACATGCGGCCCTCGGTTGTCCACCCCGTGTAGTGCACGCTCACCTGCGAGAACGGGCTCGGGCTGCGCGTGCCTTTGCCTGGGCGTAGCACCTTGTACGCCAGCCCGCTCGGTGTGCGCTTGGCATCATCCGGCGGCCCTTTGACGTCAGGCGGCGCAATCAGCGGTGAGGGACGGAAATCGATCAACTCGATGTCGAAGACAACGGTGCCCGTGGGACGTCCTGCGCGGCCGTTGTAGGCAAGCGCCTGCGGAACCCAGCAGCGGCGCGTCTCGCCGATGGTCATGAGCATCACGCACTCGCGCCAGCCGGCCATCACTTTGTCGAGCGGGAACGTCGACGCCTGGCCGCGCGCCACGCTGCTGTCGACCATCATTCCGTCGCTGCGCCACCCGGTGTAGTTCACGGTGACGACGTCGGTGGCGATGGGTTTCTCATCGCTCGTCCCCGGTTTGATCGTCTTGGAAATCAGCCCAGTCGAGCTCTTGACGGCGTCGTTTGGCGGCGCGCCAAGGTCGGGAGGCGCCGGAATGATCTTGGTGTCCTGCGCCGCTGCGCTGGAGGCCAGAAGCGCGACGAACAAGAGCGAGAACAGCGTGCGCATAAGCCTGAATTTATCCCTCAATCAGCAGGTTGGCCGGGTCCTCGATGTATTCCTTCACCTTGACCAGGAACTGGACCGCCTCTCGGCCATCAACAATCCGATGATCATAAGACAGCGCCATATACATCATTGGCCGGATCGCCGGCTGCCCGTTGACTGGGACCACCCGGTCCTGAATCTTGTGGAGTCCGAGAATGGCGACCTGCGGCGGATTGAGGATCGGCGTGCTGAGCAGTGACCCGAAGACGCCGCCGTTGGTGATCGTGAACGTGCCGCCGCGCAGGTCCTCGAGCGTGAGCGTCCCGTCCTGAGCCTTCTTCGCGAAATCGCGGATGGCCAGCTCGATCTGGGGGAACGTCATGCGATCCGCGTCGCGAATCACCGGGACGACCAGTCCGCCCTCAGCCCCGACGGCCATGCCCATATCGAAGTAGTGCTTGTAGACGATCTCGTCGCCCTGGATCTCGGCGTTGAGCGCAGGGAATGCGCGGAGCGCCGCGATGCTTGCCTTGACGAAGAACGACGCGATGCCGAGGCCGACACCGAACTCCTTCTTGAACGACTCCTTGCGCCGTTCGCGAAGCGCCATGATCTGCGTCATGTCCGCCTCGTTGAACGTCGTCAACATGGCGGCCGTTTGCTGAGCCTCGACGAGCCGGCGCGCGATCGTCTGCCGCCTCTTCGTCATGCGGACGCGCTCTTCGGTGCGATCGCCGGGGCGTGTTGGTGCAAGGGGCCTGGCGGTCGTCGGTGCAATTGCACTTCCGCTCGTCGGTGCGAGCTTGGCTTCGCGTGTTGGTGCGAGCGGGCCGCTTGTCGGTGCGAGCTTGTCGCTGGTCGGTGCGGGGGCGGGCGTCATCGCGTTCCTGACGTCCTGTTTCATCACGCGACCGGCTGATCCCGTGCCCTGAACGCCACCGAGATCGACCTGGTGATCGTCCGCCATTCGCCGCGCAGTCGGCGTCGTCTTGGGTTGTTCTGTGGGAGCAGCCGCTGGCGCGGGTGCAGGCGCAGACGCCGCAGCGTTTGAGCCGTTGCCCGACTGCGCTGCCGCGGCCGGAGCGGCTCCGGCGCCGTTCTCGTCGACGACAGCGAGCAGCTCGCCGATCTTGACGTCCTCACCTTCCTTGCGCGCGATGCTCGTGATCACGCCGCGCTTCTCCGCGCTCAGCTCGAGGTTGGTCTTTTCGGTCTCGAGCTCCACGAGCGGGTCGCCGACCTCGACGTGATCGCCCGGCTTCTTCAGCCATTTGGCGATCCGCGCCTCGACGATCGATTCTCCGAGTACAGGAACGACGATGTTGGACATAGAGATCAGCGCTTCGAGCCGGTCAGACTCCGGGCCGGCTTTGAAAGAACCTTCGGTGATTCAGTCGCGTGGCTGCCGAGATCGAATGCGCGCTCGACGAGCGCACGCTGATTGAGCTGGTGCCACGCCGACGACCCTTCCGACGGGCTCGCGCTGCGCGCGCGGCCGATGTAATGCAGCGGGTAGCGGTCGCCGATCAGCTCTTCGATGTTGGGACGCATGAACTCCCACGCGCCCATGTTCTCGGGCTCTTCCTGTAACCAGACGATGTCGCGGACCGCGGGGTAGCCGTCGAGCGCTTGGCGAAGCGCGACGCCCGGGAACGGCGCGAGTTGCTCGACCCTGACGATCGCCACCTCAGTTGACGTCTTGCGCCGCTCGCTGCCGATCAAGTCCACGTAGACCTTGCCGCTGCACAGCACGATGCGGCGGACGCTCTTTGCCCGTGCTCGCGCTTCCTCATCGTCAATGACCGATTGGAAGCGGCCGGTCTCGAGTTCGATCGGTGCGGACGCCACCGCTGGATGACGCAGCAGACTCTTCGGCGTGAGCACGAACAGCGGCAGTGGATCCGTTTTGAGGAGCTTGGCCTGACGTCGCAGCAGATGGAAATACTGCGCGGCCGTCGTGCAGTTGACCAGCCGCAGGTTGATTCCCGCTGCGGCTTCCAGAATGCGCTCGGGTCGGGCGCTCGAGTGTTCCGGGCCTTGTCCTTCGTACCCGTGAGGAAGCAGGAACACAAGCGATGGCTTCAGCCCCCACTTGGCTCGTGCCGAGGTGACGAACTGATCGAGGATGATCTGCGCGCCATTGATGAAGTCGCCGTACTGCGCTTCCCAGAGCACGAGGTGCGATGGTTCCTGGATGTTGTAGCCGAACTCGAACCCGACGGTGCCGTTTTCGCTCAACGGACTGTTATGGATTTCGAACGACGCGTGCGCATGGGCGAACGACTGCAACGGAACGAAGCGGTTGCCGTTCGCCGCATCGTAGAAGACCGCATGACGGCTGCTGAATGTGCCGCGCTCGACGTCTTCACCCGTGAGTCTGATCGGCGTACCGTCGGCGAGAATCGTGGCGTACGCCAGTTCCTCCGCCGCGCCCCAATCGACGGTGCGGTCGGTCGGGTTGTTGAACATCGCCTTGCGACGCTCGCGGCCGCGCTCGAGCTTCTTGTGAAACGTGAAGCCGTCGGGCGCCGACTGCAGCGAGTCGTTGATCTCGCGGAGACGCTCGACCTTCACGCCCGTTTCGGTTTTGGCGGCCGTGCCCGCAGGCGCCAGCTCCGAGACTGGTGCCACGTAATCTTCCTCGGGCTTCAGTGAGGCGAATGCCTGCTCGAGCTCGGTGAAATACTTCTTCACCAGCCGGTCGGATTCCTCGCGCGGCACCGTTCCCTGCTGGGCGAGTTGATCGGCAAACAGCTCGCGCACGGTCTTGTGCGCGGAGATGCGCTTGTACATCAGCGGCTGCGTGAACGCCGGCTCGTCGCCTTCGTTGTGCCCGTAGCGCCTGTATCCGATCAGATCGATGAGGAAGTCGAGACCGAAGCGGGCGCGATATTCCCAAGCCAACCGTGCGGCTTCGAGGCACGCAGCCGGATCGTCGGCGTTGACGTGGACGATGGGGATCTTGAAGCCGCGGGCGAGGCCGCTGGCGTAACTGGTGCTGTAGGACTCGTCCGGCGTGGCGGTGAATCCGAGCTGGTTGTTGGCGATGATGTGAATCGTGCCGGACGTGTCGTAGCCGCTCAGCCGCGACAGGTTCAGCGTTTCGGCCACGATGCCCTGACCGGGGAAGGCGGCGTCGCCGTGAATCAGGATCGGTAGCGTCAGGACGCCGTCGAATCGCGGTGGTCCAGGGCGATCGGCAACAGTTCCTGCGGCTCTCGCCATACCAACGACCACCGGATCCACGGCCTCTAGGTGGCTCGGATTCGGCGGCATCGTCACGTAGGTGTGACTCTCCGGTCCGGTGGTGCTGGCGCCGGCGTGGTACTTCACGTCCCCCATCCAGCCAAGGTCGATGCGCAACGCATCAGCGGCGACCGGGTCCTTGAACTCCGCGAGGATCTGCGCGTACGGCTTCTCGAGAATGTGGGCAAGGACGTTCAGCCGGCCGCGATGCGCCATGCCGATAATCGTGTGGCGCGCACCGTGCGTTGCGGCGCCGGCGATCAGCGAATCGAGGATCGGCACCAGCATGTCCACGCCTTCGATGGAGAAGCGTGTCTTGCCGGGGAAGGTGCGATGCAGGAATCGCTCGAAGACTTCCACCTGCGTGATGCGATCGAGAAGCTCTCGCGCGCTGTCTGGATCCATCGGCGGCAGGAAACGTCCCGATTCGAAGGCATGCCGCAGCCAGGTGCGCTCTTCTGGCACGAAGACGTGCGAGATATCGAACCCGGTCGTCGAACAGTAAATGCGTCGCAGCTTCTCGATGGCCTCGTACGCATTCGACGAGGACTCGGCGACGGGCCCGCCCACGAGCGAGGCCGGCAGCCGTTTCAGATCGTCTTCGGTGATGCCGTGTGCGGCCGGCGATAACGTCGGGTCGCCCTGCGGTTCGGAACCCAGCGGATCGATTCGCGCGGCCAGGTGTCCGAATCGGCGGATCGACGAGACGAGGTTGACGGCGCCGACGATGATGTGGACGTCGGGAACTGGTGCGCCGTCGGTTCGTGGTGTCGGACCGGGTTGGGCTGGTCCTTTTGGACCGGCCAGTTCGGCTTCGAGTTCAGTTGGCGTCCAGGTCTTGAACGCGTCGCGGGTTGCGGGATCGACCGATTCAGGATTCTGCCGGTATCGTTCGTACAGTTCGAGAACGTACCCGGCATTCACTCCCTCGAACGGCCCCAATGTCATAACCTTTCTATCGTAACCTGCCCGAGCGCTCGGGCCGAAAAACTGCGCATGATTCGACTGATTGGCATCGACGTAGACGGCACGCTGCTCGACAGCGAGGGACGGCTGCCGGATGAGAACCGCGATGCGATTCATGCCGCAGTGGCTGCTGGTGTCCACGTGGCGCTGGTGACCGGGCGCAGCTATCCGTTCGCGCGTCCGGTTGCCCTCACGTTGCCCTCCTCCATTTCGCTCATCGTCAGCAACGGAGCCGTCGAGCGAGCGATGGACGGCTCGACGTTCGCGCGCCGGTTGCTGGACCGGGAGGTGGCGCGGCGGGTGCTGCACGCGATGCGCGACTATCGCGACTCCACGGCCCTGGTCTTCGATCGCGACGCCGATCGTCAGGTCGTCTTCGAGACCATGGACTGGGAACATCCGGGACGACAGAAGTACTGGTCGCGCAATAACTCGCACATTGCCCAGTCGGTGCCGCTCGAAGACGCGCTGACCGAGGATCCGATCCAGGTAATGTTCAACGGCGCCGTCGATCTGATGCGTCCGCTCGCGGAGATTCTTCGCAAAGATGCCCGCGTGCACGTGGCGTCAGAAGGTGAGGTCCTCGAGTACTCGGTGCTGATGACTGAGTACGTCCATCGTGATTTCACGCTCGTGGACGTGACGTCCCCGGATGCGACGAAAGGTCACGCGCTGGCGTGGCGCGCCGGGCAGATGGGCCTGACGCGCGACGAGGTGATGGCCATCGGCGACAACTTCAACGATCTTGAGATGCTGGAGTTCGCGGGGAGGCCGGTTGTGATGGCGAACTCGGTCGGGGACTTGAAGAGTCGCGGCTGGCACGTCACCGGCAATCAGAACGAGGCCGGCGTGGCAAAGGCGATCGAGCGGTTTGTTCTACGTTACGGACGCCACGTTTGACGCTTCGACAACACGTCAAAAAACACACGCAGTTCTTCATCCCACACATTCCACGCGTGCTGCCCGCCGGGAATCTCGTGGTACTCATGGGCCAGCTTCTGTTCCGCGAGCCGCTTGACGAACTGCTGGCTCGCGGAAAGCAGCGAGTCTGCCGTGCCGCATGACACGTAGAAGTAGGTCGGCGATCCTGTGGCTGCGGCGACAGCGTCGTTGGTGTTCATCCGCAGCGCCGCGCTGAACGCTCCGACGATGCCGAACCGCTGCGGGTGCTGCAGCGCGGTCATCGTGGCGATCCCTCCGCCCATCGAGATACCGGCAATCGCCCGCGACTGCGGCGACGCGATCGTCCGGTAGTTGGCATCCACATAGTCCACGAGCTCGGTGGCGATGTACTTGTTGTAGCGCGCCTGACCGTCGGCCGACATCGCGCTGTAATTTCGATCCGCGGCCGGCATCACGAAGATCGCCTCCTGCTTGCGCGCGAGGGCGGGAAAAATCGCGCGCGCCATGAAGGCCGTGTGGTCCTGGCCACCACCGTGAAAGAGGTACACCACCGGGTAGCGTGTGTCGGAGTCGGCGTAGCCGAGGGGCAGGAGGATCGAGAAGATCCGCTCGGAGCCGAGCGACGCGCTCGCGTGTCGCACCGTGCGCGCCTGGGCGGCGGCGCCGGAGGCGCTGAGCATCACGATCGCGAGTGCGGCGCAGAGCAGTCGAGGCATTTGATCTCCGGCGAAGAATCTACACCGACTTCACGTGTCCACGGAACGCGGAGGCGCGGAGACGCGGAGACATGAACCTAGGCGTTCAGGACGACACGTTTGATTCCGGCTCTCATCGTAGCGCTGTTGAAGTTCATGACGAGGCCGACATGCAGAGACGTGATTCGAAGATACGTCCTGACTTGTGCGACGTGAACCTCCGCAATCCGCTCGATGCTTTTGACTTCGACGATGACCTCGTCGGCGACGATGAGATCGGGGCGATGCTCCGAGATCAACTCACCTTTGTAGTAGACCGGGACACCAACCTGTCGCTTGAACGGGAGACCTCGCGACTCGAGCTCGATACACAGGGCTGTTTCGCAGACCGCTTCGGGCAGCCCTGGCCCGAGCACGCGATGAACCTCGATCGCGCACCCGATGATTTTTTCCGTGAGTTCAGTATTTCCATCAAGCATGACCGATTACCTCCGCGTCTCCGCGCCTCCGCGTTTCGTCGGCACGTGTACGCATTAGAGTCAGTGAATGTCGTTGAACGAAGCCAGAGCTGCCGCGCGCACTCCGGGCGGAATGAGCGGAAACGTCCCCAGGATGTGCTCGAACTCACTCGCCCTCAGCTGATACGCATGCGCGCAGAGGGCTTGCAGCTGCGCGTACTCCTCCGTCTCCTCCGCCGGCCTCGTGTCGCGCACGAGCGACGCGCTCAGAGTACCGAGTTGCTCAAAAAGCGGATGCCCTTCGCCAATGACCGGAACCGGCAGTCGGGACATCAGCGTCGCGGTCACGTGGGTGTTCACGCGTAAGCGAATCAGATAATTCGCGACGAAGCTGTTGAGCAGTGCGCACAGCACGTGCTGCCAGGACATCGGGAGACGCGTTCTCAGGCAGAAGAGCGTGTGGGTCGTGACGGCTCGCGCCGGGATGATGGCGGCGATGAGCGTGAGCCGGTTTGTCGCGCTGGCCACGTCTCGGTACGCGAGTCGCGGGCGATGGGGAAGCGTGCGGCGAATCATCGCTCGCGGATCGAGCTGCAGGCGGCATCGTTCGAGCGAGACTCGGAACGGCTCGATCTGTTTCCCCTCGACAATCGGCCGCACGTCGGCGCCGCCCGTGTGTCTCAGGAACGCATGCCGGTCGTCACTGGCATTCAGCTCGCGACTGAACTGCACGCCCCAGCCGGCCTCATCGCCGAGCCGCGGAACGTGGGCGCTGATGCGTTCGACAATCACGAGGTCGCGCGGTGTGGAGAGCTCGGGAATGCCGAGATCCTCAGAGCCGGAGAGCTGCTGGATAAAGGCGCGCGTCAGCGTGATCGACGGAGCTCTTGTGTCGCCTCGATCGAGATCCTCGATTCGCGTGATCCCGAATCGACAGCGGATCGCGTGCGTGGGCTGACCGGGCGTGCACGTCAGCAGCACGAATCGCGTGCTGCGGTGGATCGGAAAGATGGCCTCTCGGTTGTCGAGTCCCGTGAGGGCATCGACATCGGCGCGGTCGAACAGATGACGACGCAGCGCCGCAGTGCCGGCATCGCTGACCAGCCCGGATGGCAGGACGAGGCCGATGCGTCCGCCGCGTCGAACCAGTTGCAACGCGCGCTCGAGGAAGAGCTGATACAGGTTGGCATGTGCCGACGAATCAACGCGGTAGATGCCGGACTCGCGGACGAAATCAGTGAGCCGCTTCGCCTCCGCCTTTCGCGTCGTGCGTGCCTCCTCCTCGCCGAAATCGCCTCGCACCATCTCCCACGGCGGGTTACCGATGACGGCGTCAAACCCTGGCGTCGGCCGTGGATGTGCCTGGTCATCGAGGAAGACCTCAGGAAACACGAGTGGCCAGTGATGGAATCGGCAACGTTCGGCGGTGGCATCGGCGTGATTCAGAAACCGCGAGCACAGACGCTCCGGTAACGCACACGTGCCGTGGAGCAGGCGCGCGCTCAGCTCGCGAAACATGCCTCGATCGGGTCGTGCCTCGTCTGTCCAGAACCATCCGGCGCACCAAAGGTCGAGGAGTCGCGACCACGTCGCCAGCGACGAATCTTTGGCGTGCAGCGCCGCGAGCGTCCGTTCCTTCTGGCGCACGATCGCCGCCGTGTCGTCGGGTTCCATCGTGAGCCGCAGACGGATCTGAATCGCGTGCTCGACAACCGACGAGAGGCTCTCTTCGGGAAAAAGCGGGAGCTCTTCGTGCCGTCGGCCACGGGCCGCACTGCCACCTGGCTGGCGCCGGAGATCGTCGGGTGACGCGCCGACGAGGCTGTTGCCCGTCACCAGGTGGTGGTCGAGGAACGAGAGCGGCTTGTCGGTGGCGAGTGTCGCCAGCCAGAGGGAGAGCCGTGCGAGCTGCACGGCCATCGGGTTGAGGTCAACACCAAATAGACAGCGCGATGCGACATCGCGCCGAAGTGCCGCGCGCTCCGCCGCAGTGACGTCGTGCGCGTGCCAGGTGCCATCCGCAATCAAGCTTTCTTCAGCCGCGGTGCTCAGGTATCGGCACGCGGCGACCAGAAATGCGCCGCTGCCCATGGCAGGGTCGAGAATCCTGAGTCGAAGGATCTCCTCCGCGCTGCGGCCTTTGACAAGTGGCTCGAGCGTCTGGCGAACGAGGAAGCCAGTCAGCGATCGCGGTGTGTAGAACGTGCCGCTCGACTTTCTGATCTCACGCGTTCGAACGAGCGTCGCGCTGCGCGAAGGCTCGTACTCGAGGACGCGCTCGTAAACCGCGCCCAGTTGCTCGACGTCGAGGTCGCGGTAGACGATGCGCGCGCGAACCGTAGGCGCGCGGAGTGTTGTAGGGCCCGTCCTTTTGGACGGGCCTGCCGGCGTGGTGCTCACCGCGACGATCGCCTCGCCCATCACCGTGTCGGCAATCGGTGTGCGATCGAACGCGTCCGCCTGCGATGGCGAAAAGAGTCGACCGTTGAACGCGGTCACACGAAGCTCGCCGGCGCGGCATCCGGCATGTGCCAGCCGCGAGATGGCCTGAACCGCCTGCCAGAGTCCTCGATATCGCTGCCCGCGGAGCAGCGTCGTGACGATCGTGTCGAGGCTATAGCGATCCCGATAGACCGGATGCCACAACGGCAGCAGTCCTCTCGCCTCCGCAAACAGCAGGAACAGCACGCGGTACAACACCGTCAGCGACTGTTCGAACAACACCGGCATCGGCGCAGGACGTTTGCCCGTCGCTAGCGTGCCGACCAGCAGCGCAAGCGCCTCGAGCACGCCGTCGCCAAGCACACGGCACACCTGCACGCCGTGGCGGCGTGACAGGTCCACAACACGATCGATGAGCGGCGGATCTCCCGTAAAGGCATTCGCGTGCAGCACGGTCCACAGCAGTTGCTGCGTCAGCGGCTCACGTCCCACTGCAAAGCCATCGAACTCGAGGTAGTCCCGCGACCACGTGCGGCGAGCGTCCACGAGCCTGAACGCGCGGCCATTACTGCAGACACACCAGCGCGCATCCGTCGCAATCGCGTTGATGACCGACGTTCGCCAGATTCGATCGAGCGGCTCGTCCCATCCCGAGACGATGACGATGGCTCGCGTCCCGCTGGCCTGCCCTGAGCCGTGTCGAAGGGCGCGGACGTGAAGCACGCACTTCTCGCGTTCGTCGATGCGCCGCTCGACGATGAATCCGAGCAGGTCGAGCAGTGGAAGGACGGCGACATCGCCAATCGCCCTGACGCTCGAGGTCAGTCCGAGCGTCCCCTCGATGCGCTGCGTCCACGATGCGAGTGCTGATGCTATCGGCCGTGGCACCGCCACCGACTCGGGCATCGTCGGTAGGACATCTCGAGCAAAGGCGCCGCTGATGAGACCGCCGCGGACGCCTGTCATCGAGTGACGAGGCCGAACACCAGACGACGATCGATCGAGACGGCGGTGTACCGGGCGAGTTCGTCGAGCCGTCTGGCGCAGCGGCCGAGCGCTTCGTCGAGCGTCGCGTTCTGCGTCGCCGCCGCCCGCTCAGCGCGTCGGTCAAAGAGGCCAGGCTGCAGGAGCGATGCAGCTATGCGGGCGCGCTGCCGTCGCAAGCCATCCGCGATGGCTTGCTCACGTGTGACAGCGAGTGAGTGCGGTTGCTGAATGGTCGAGACGAACGAGGACAGCAGGCGATCGGCAGTCGCGTTCAGTGAAGCTTCGACGACACCTCGAGATGCGTCGATCGCTGTTCGGATCGCATCGCGCGAAACAGGCGTCGGGCGACCGTGCTCGCGAATGCCAATGACGGTCGTCCAGAAGGGTTGCAGCTCTGGATCCTCGAACATCAGCCGGTAGACCCAGTCGTTCACGGGTTCGCTGCGTCTGCCTCGCAGCACCGTGATGCAGGGCCTTCCGTCGAATGACGCTGGGGCTGCGTTCGCATTCAGTCGTCGCACCTGTTCCAAGCGGGCGGCTTCTTCGATCGCGTGCGCACGAAGATCGCCGACGAGAAGTCCGGGCGGTGGCGGCATCGCGATTTCGCGATGTTCCTCGTCTTGTGCACGGCCAAAGACGAGACCTGCGATCCGTTGCTCGCACTCCTGGGCACGCATGCTGCCCATGACGCCGGCGGCTCGCCGCGTGCGTGCCAGGAGCATCGCCACCGATTCGTCTTCGCAGGTGCCGGTCGCGAGCAGGTGGACGGCGTGGACGCGTCTCGTCTGTCCGAGTCGTTCGACTCGCCCGATGCGCTGCTCGAGACGAACGGGCGTCCACGGCAGCTCGAGATTGATCACCAATCGGCATTTCTGATGGAGGTTCAGTCCTTCGCTTGCGGCGTCGGTCGCGAGGAGCAGGCGCGCTCCGCCGCTGATGAACTGCTGCAACACATCCTGCCGCTCGGTGATCGTCATTCCACCGTGTAGCAGTACAGGCGCGAAGTCGTGGAAACGTTCAGCCAGTTGACGCAACGTGTCTCGGTATTCCGTGAACACGATGGCCGGCTCGCACGCCCGGCGGAGAAGACGATGGAGCGCGTGAATCTTTGACTCGTGTGTGAGCGCGTGTTGGGCCAGCTTGAGAACATGTTCGAGGCGCCGCCGCTCCTCGTCGATGTCCGGCAGCCCGGGTGAGCTCAACTCAGACGATGGCGATTCGTCATCTGTGGCGGACTCGTCGAAGGGAAGGGCGATTTGAAGGAGATCGGGAGCGCCCGTTGCGCTCAGCAGACGCAGGCGCGTTTCAATCGAGCGTGCCAGCGACCACGCGCTGCTGCACGCGCGTCGCGTCAGAACCGTCATCGCCAGGCGCGCACCAGAGGAGGCAGATGACTGTTTCCACACGAGTCGCGCGTAACTCATCAGAGCGCCGTGCATTTCAGATTCAGGCGAAGTCGGTCGCACTCGAATCGACACCGTGCGCCGCGTGGCGGCCATCCCGATGTCGGATCGCGTGCGACGGAAGACCAACATCGGGAATCGATTGGAGAAGTCGCCGAGCGACGTCAACCTGCCGAATGCCTGGTCGTCACCGGAATGCGGCGTCGCCGTTAACAGGACGAGGGTTTGAGCGCGTTGGGCGAGCATCGTGGCGGCGGCCGCTCGATCCGACCGTCCGGCAAGCGCATGTGCTTCGTCGAACACCACTAAATCCCAGACGAGTGCCTCGAGCGATCGCACGACCTCCGGCCGCTTGACGTAGTCGAGCGACGTGAGCACCACGCCAGGAATCGACCACGGGTTTCCGTTCCACTGCGTGGCATGACGTGTAATCGAGGACGAGTCGAGAAGCGTCGGCTCGACTGTGAATCGATCGCGCAGTTCGGACTGCCACTGCTGGCGCAGTCCTGCCGGTGTGACGACGAGGACATGCGACTCGGGTTGTCGCTCGAGAAGCTCGTTGATGATGAGGCCCGCTTGAATGGTCTTCCCAAGCCCGACCTCGTCGGCGATGAGCAGCCGTGACGCGAGACCGCGAACGACCGCCAATACTGGTTCGAGCTGAAATGGAAGGACCGATAGCGTGGCGCGCGCGGGTGCACGCAACGCGTCAAATGACGGTGTCGCCGCGGCCAGGATCGATCGCGCGACCCGGCGCCACGTGCGCGGACGCACGATCCGTGGAGCGTCGGACGAGGGCAGCCGCTCGATGGGCTCGAAGGGCAACAGAAATGACGCACGTGTGCCGCGATTGTCCGGGCCACGGCCACGAACATCGAGCACGGAGCCATGCGTGCCGGCGACGTGACGATGAACGACCCAGGATTCGCCGCGGGCGCGGATGATGTGGCCAGGCCGGAAGAGCGGAGCCGCCATGCACCCGATCAGTGCAGGCGGCGTTCCTTTCGGTTATGCCTTGAAAATCCGTGATAGCAGCGAGATTGATTGCAGAATGTGCGACGGCTCAAGTGGGCCGAACGTGCGGATTCAACGTACGACCTGCACTGACTTCGGCGCTGAGGTCACGCCGAAGTAACGCCCTGTGATCGTGGCCGTGCCCGGCGCTACGCCCCAGATGGAAATTCGATCGTTCTCCGCGGAACCTGAGCCGGCCCGGACAATCGACGAATCGCTCGACGTCAATTCGATGATTTCGAGCACCGGCGACTCGACGGCTCCAGTGTCGAATGTCACTTGCGTGCTGACCGAAGACTGTGCGCCCACAGCAAGTGTGGCTGGAGGGGAGACGGTGACCCCGGTGATTCGTCGAATAGTGATGTTCTGTCCAGGCGTTAGCACGAAGGAGTCGGTGAAGCGGACCGGCTTGCGTTCATAGCCGGCCGGTGGATACACGTTGCCGGGAACGCTGCTGTACGGACTCCTGAATTCATAGCGGCCGTTGGCATCCGTCGATCCCGAATTCGGGCCGCCGCGAACCGTGGCACCCACGACCGGACGTCCGGTCCCATCTGTCACGATTCCCGAGTACGTGTACGTGGTCGTTGGTGGTGGTGCAGGACTCGGATCCGGCGTCGGGGAGGGCGAAGGCGTCGGTGATGGCGTGGGCGATGGCGTCGGCGTTGGCGATGGAGGCGTCGGCGAAGGAGTCGGTGTCGGGTCTGGTGCCGGCGCTGGAGCCGGATTCGCAGTGGGTGTCTGGGTTTGAGTCGAAGTGGGACTCGGTGTGGGCGCTGTCGGCGTCGTCGATGAATCGCACGACGTCGTTAGTCCAGCGAGTAAGACGACAGCAATGTAACGTGTCGTAGCGCTCATGTCTTGCGCGTGAGGCAAAGAGCGCACCACTGCGGAACTCTCACACGATCGCGGTTCAGACGTGTGATTCGTCGTTCGATGTGGTTCTCGAACGCGGTTTTTGTGGCTTCAACGCCACGCGAGCCTGCCCTGCCGTCGCCTTCGGCGAAGGCGGGATCAGTCGGTCAGTCGCGCGACCGTCGCGCCCAGATGCGTCTCCGGCGCGTCCCAGAATTCCACGACGAGCGGGTGGTTCTCGAGCGTGTGCTGGACGATGCCACGTTGCACGCCTTTGCCGCGTCCGTGAATCAACCGCACCTCACGCAGGCCCGCTTCATGCGCAGCGCTGACGTACTCCTCGACGACCGACGCGACGTCTCGCGGCGCGAACGTGTGGAGATCGATCGAGTCTTCGATTGGGATTTTCATGTCAACTCCCAACCTCCAAAAACCAACTCCCAACCACTCCCAAGTTCCAACTGCCAACTCCCAATAATGTTCAACTGAGGCTGCTTGATCGTTATTGGGAATTGGGAGTTGGAAGTTGGGAGTGGTTGGTCGTTGGGAGTTGGGCGTTGGGAATTACGTGACCGCTTCGTACGAAGCGGTCACGATCGTCTTCATTCCGCCGCGTACCGCGAAATCGCCGACGACGGTCATGCGCCGTGGCTGACAGGCTTTGACGAGATCGTCGAGGATCGCGTTGGTCGCGGCCTCGAAGAAGATGCCGCGATTACGGAAGCCAAACATGTAGTACTTCAGCGATTTCAATTCGATACACCGATCGCCTGGCACGTAGCTGATGCGGATTTCGCCGAAGTCAGGCAGGCCGGTTTTGGGACAGACGGAGGTGAACTCGGGACAGCTGATCGTGATTTCGAAGTCGCGTTCAGGACGTGGATTCGGAAATGTCTCGATCGTCACCTCGCTTGACATATGCGAAAAATTCTAGCACTTTGGGCCGAAATCGCTGGATCGCGCGTTGACACGCCTGCGCATGCGAGCTAGCATTGCAACCGTTTTTCACGAGTTTCCGCAGCAGTGACGCGCGCGCGCAACTGCACCGCGGCCTAGCATCAGCGCGCACCAGCACAAGGGGGGACGTGATGGCAGAGGCCCGCAGAATGGGCAAATCAGAACTGTTCTCACATTTCGCCGAGCGCTTCGAAGTGAAGCGGACTCAGGCGCGTGAGTTCTTCGATGAGCTGACAACGCTCTCGGAAAAAGAGCTGAAGCGCTCCGGTGAGTTCGTGCTGCCCGGCATGGTGAAGCTCGTCGTTCAGAAGCGCAAGGCGCGTATGGGCCGCAATCCCGCGACCGGTGAGCAGATCAAGATTCCCGCCAAGACCGTCGTCAAGGCGCGCATCGCGAAGCAGCTCAAGGACGCAGTGCTGCCGAAGAAGTAGGAACAGCATCCCCCCTTCTTGAGTTTGGCCCGGCGCGGAATGTGCGCCGGGTTATTTTTGTACGTGTAGTGTCCGCCTTGAGGCGGACCAGTCCGGCTGAAGCCGGACAGTACATCAGTTCCCGCGGATCTTGCGCGCCAGCTCGCGGATCTCGAGCTTGTCCATCTTGAACTTCAGCGTGCTGAGCGGGATGCCCAATGCGCGGGCTGTCGCTGTGACGTTCCAGCTCGATTTCTCGAGTGCGCGGATGATGAAGTTGCGCTCGAAGGTTGAGACCGCGCGTTCCAGCAGATTCTCAGTTGTCGGTCCCTGCGCGTCGAGTTGTGCGACGTGCAGCTCGTACGGCAGGTCCTCGTCGGTGATCCATTCCTTGTCCGATACCGCTACCAGGCGCTCGATCAAATTCTCCAACTCGCGGATGTTTCCCGGCCACCAGTAGGAGCACAGGATCTGCATCGTCGAGTCGGCGATGCCCTGAATGTTTCGACGGAACTTCACGTTGTAGCGGCGCAGGAAGAAGCGGGCGAGGTCCGGCAGATCTTCGATGCGATCGCGAAGCGCCGGCATCCTGATCGGGACGACATTGAGCCGGTAGAACAGGTCTTCGCGGAAGCGTCCTTCTTTGACGGCCTTGTCGAGATCGATGTTGGTAGCGGCGATGAGCCGGAGATCGGTCTTGATCGGATGCATGCCGCCCACGCGCTCGATCTCCTCTTCCTGGATCGCGCGCAGCAGCTTCGCCTGCAAGTCGTATCTGAGATCGCCGACCTCGTCGAGGAACAACGTGCCACCGGCGGCGAGCTCGAATTTGCCAAGCTGCTGACGGATGGCGCCGGTGAATGCCCCCTTCTCGTGGCCGAACAGCGTGCTCTCGACGAGCTCCTTGGGAATCGCAGCGAGGTTCACCGCGACGAATGCCGCATCGGCGCGGCCGCTCTCGCGATGAATGAGTCGTGCGAGGAGTTCCTTGCCGGTGCCGCTCTCGCCGAGGATGAGCACGTTGACCGGCCGCGGCGCGACTCGCTGCGCCATCACGATGATGTCGCGTGTGGACTGACTCGGACCAACGACGAACTCGCGTTCGTTGCTTTCGGCAACTTCCTCGCGCAGTCTGACGACATCGCGGCGAAGATCCTGACGCTCGCCGGCATTGACGAGCAGCGTGCGCAGCGACTCGAGGTCGATGTCCTTGGGCGTGTAGTGATACGCGCCCAGACGCATCGCCTCCATGGCGACGTCGAATTCCTTGACCTCAGTGGCGACGATCACCTCGACGTACGGGTAGTTCTCCTTGACGATCTTGAGGACCTCGAAGCAGCTGATGCCGGGCAGGCGCGCGTCGAGCATCATAAGATCGACGTTCTCCTTCTCCATGATCTGGAGAGCGCCTTCACCGGTGCCGGCGCGAAGCACGCGCAGGTCGCGGCGCAGCGAACCGGTGAGCGACTCGCGCATCACCTCGTCGTTGTCGACGATCAACAGCGTCTTGCGGCGGTCTGACATCGGAGGAGGCGAGTATATTATGGAGTTTTATGCCTACTGCGTACGACGTCATCGTGATTGGTGCCGGGACCGGCGGCTACGTGGCCGCGATTCGGGCTGCACAACTCGGTAAGAAGGTTGCCGTTGTCGAGAAACAGAAAGCACTTGGTGGCACGTGCCTCATCTGGGGCTGCATACCCACCAAAGCGCTTTTGGAGCACGCCCACGCGATGAAAGTTGTGCAGAACGCGAAAGAGTGGGGCGTGATGATTCCCTACGGTGCGCCGGCCATCGACATGAAGCAGGTGCACACTCGCAAGGACAAGATTGTCACTGGGCTCACCAAGGGCGTCGAGTTCCTTTTCAAGAAAAACAAGATCGACTGGATCAAGGGAACTGCCCGGTTGATGGGCAAGGGCAGAGTGGACGTCTTCGAGGGCGACAAGCAGACCCTCGAGGCAAAAGAGATCATCGTCGCTACCGGATCGCAGCCGCGCAGCGTGCCGAACGTGACGGTCGATCGCGAGCGCATCATCACGAGCGATGAAGCGATTCATCTCAAAGAGGTGCCCAAGTCGCTGGTGATCATGGGCTGCGGAGCGGTGGGCGTCGAGTTCGCGTCCATCTATCGCCGCTTCGGGACCGAGGTGACGATCATCGAGCTGCTGCCGCGTCTGGTTCCGGTGGAGGACGAAGCTGTCTCGGCAGAGCTCGAGAAGTCGTTCAAGAAGCAGGGCATCAACGTCCTCACGTCCACGAAGGTGACCAAGGCGACAGCGTCGAGTACCGAGGTCACGATCGAGGCGCAAGGTTCTGATGGGAAGCCACTCTCGATCTCGGCGAGCCTGCTGCTGGTGGCGACCGGCCGTGGCCCTGTCACAACGGGGCTTGGTGCCGAGGAGCTCGGCATCACGATGGAGAAGGGCTACATCAAAGTCGACGAGATGTACCGCACGTCAGTCCCCAACGTGTCGGCGATCGGCGACGTCATCACGCTCGGCACCGGTGTGCACCCGCAGCTCGCGCACGTGTCGTCGATGGAAGGCGTGATCGTCGCGGAGCGATTGGCAGGAAAGCCGGTACAGCCTTTGAACTACGAACACGTGCCGGGCTGTACCTACTGCGACCCCGAGATTGGCAGCGTCGGTTTGACGGAAGCCGAGGCCCGGCAGCGTGGTTATGACGTGCGCGTCGGCCAGTTTCCGTTTGGCGTCCTGGGCAGGGCCAAGATGGCGGGAGAAACCGAGGGGTTCGTCAAGATTGTGGCCGAGAAGAAGTACGATGAGGTGCTGGGCGTGCACATGATTGGCGCACGGTCCACAGAGATCGTCGCGGAGGCGGTGCTCGCCCTGCGGCTCGAGTGCACGGTCGAGGAATTGATCAAGACGATCCACGCGCATCCGACCTTCTCGGAGGCCGTGGGCGAGGCGGCTCACGCGGCGCACGGTGCCGCGATACATATGTAGATCGTTCGGGTCGTTCGAGTCGTTCGGATCGTTCAGTCGAGAGAACGCATCGAACGCTACGAACGATCCGAACGGTTCGAACGACACGAACGGCTCGAACGATCTATGGCTACACCAGTCGTGATGCCCCAGATGGGGGAATCGATTGCCGAGGGGACGATCGTCCGCTGGATCAAGCAGGTGGGCGATTCAGTCGATCGCGACGAGCCGCTCTTCGAGATTTCTACTGACAAGGTCGACGCAGAGATTCCCTCGCCGGCGGCTGGCGTGCTGACCGAGATTAAGGTCCAGGCAGGTGAAACCGTCGCGGTCAACGAAGTGGTCGCGACGATCGGCGAGGCCTCTGAGGTCGCCCAGCCGGCCGCATCATCCGACGTCGCCCGGCCGGCCTCGTCGGCCGCCGCGTCCGAGCCCGCGAGGGCTACGGCAGCCGCGCAGACCCAGGCTGACGGTGCCGGCCCTGCGCAGAAGAAGGTTCCTGCCACGCCGAAGCCCAATGGGCGCGAAGCTGCCGCGCCTGCGCCGCCTGTCCAGCCGAAGTCGTTCGCGAAGGCAGACTCTGCTGCTCCGTTGAGTCACGACGAGGTCCGTCGTCAGAAGTCGTCGCCGCTCGTTCGCCGGATTGCGAAAGAGCACAACGTGGATGTCTCGCAGATCCACGGCTCAGGTCTCGGCGGACGCGTCACGAAGCACGACATCCTCGAATACATCGAGTCGCCAACGCCCGAGCCGAAAGCCCAAAGCCCAGAGCCTAAAGCCCCGGTGTTTGAGCCCAAAGCCCAAAGCCCGGAGCCCAAAGCCCAAAGCCAAGAGTCGAGAGCCCCGGCTTACCGCGAAGGCGATCGCGTCGAGATCGAGCCGCTCTCGGTGATGCGCAAGAAGATCGCCGAGCACATGGTGATGAGCCAGCGCACCTCCGCCCACGTGCACTCGGTCTTCCATGTGAACTTCTCGACCGTGGCGCGCATCCGCGAACAGAAAAAGGCCGAATACGAGCAGCTCGGGACGAAGCTCACGTACATGGCGTTCATCGCAAAAGCTGTGATCGCTGCGTTGCGCCGTTTCCCGATCGTCAACGCGTCGCTCGATGGCGACAACATCATTTACAAGAAGGACATCAACCTCGGTATCGCGGTCGCGCTCGAGGCGGGGCTCATCGTGCCGGTGATCAAGCACGCCGACGAGAAGAACCTCCTCGGTTTGAGCCGCTCGATCGCCGACCTCGCCGAGCGTGCGCGCGCGAAGCAGCTCAAGCCGGATGAAGTGCACGGCGGCACTTTCACGATCACCAACCCCGGTCAGTTTGGCTCGCAGTTCGGCATGCCGATCATCAACCAGCCGCAGCTGGCGATTCTCGGCGTCGGCACAATCGAAAAGCGGGCAGTCGTCGTGGACGATGCGATCGCGATCCGGACGATGGCCTATCTGACGCTCGGCTACGACCATCGACTGATCGACGGCGCAACCGGCGATCAGTTCATGGCCGAAGTGAAGCAGCAGATCGAGAATTTCGATCCGAAGTCAGCGTAGGAAACGGAGTGGGCGGGGGGAACGGAATCACACGGAGGAACGGAGCAACGGAGGATCTCTTTTTAACCAGATGTTCTCCGTTTCTCCGTTGCTCCGTGTTAAACCGTTTCCTCCGCGCTCTCCGTTGGCTCTAAGAATGCGGGAGCTTGAAATCCGCCGACTTGGCGTTGTTCCCTACGATGAAGCGCTGGCCATGCAACGGCAGCTCGTCGAAGAGCGCCGCGCCGGACGCGTCCCCGACCTCTTGTTGCTCCTGCAGCATCCTGCCGTTATCACACTAGGCGTCAAAGGCGACGGCGGCCGCGCCAACATCGTCGCCACTGACGAACGTCTCGCTGAACTCGGTATCGCTGTCCACGAGACCGGGCGCGGCGGCGACGTCACGTATCACGGGCCAGGCCAGATCGTCGGCTACCCGATTCTCGACTTGAAGCCAGACCGCTGCGACGTGCATCGCTACGTCCGCGATCTCGAGGAAGTGATGATTCGCGTGTGCGCCGACTCCGGCGTCACAGCCGGACGGATTCAGGGCGTCACGGGCACGTGGGTGGGTGCAGAGAAGATCGGCGCGATCGGCGTCAGGCTCTCACGATGGATCACCAGCCACGGCTTCGCCTTCAACGTCAGCACCGACCTCGATCACTTCAAGCTGATCGTGCCATGCGGGATCAGCGACCGCGGCGTCACGTCACTCGAGCGAGCAACGGGTCGTCGTCTGTTGGTGGCGGAAGTCGAAGATGCTGTCGTTCAGCGCTTTCAAGAGATTTTCGAGCGACGGCTCGTGGGCGCCCCTCTCGGCGCACTTTAACGTTCGCCGACATCGCTTGAATCCGTCTCGGACAACAGATCTCTCGGGCCGATGTTCGGTTTCTGCTGGCGAGGCGTTTAGCTCATCAAGACCGCTATTTCCTGCGAGCGGTCCGCATCTTTTGACCTGAACTCACTCGGATTCGGAGTGTATATGAGCCACGTCAGGGTGTCGATTGTCTCAGTGTGTCTCCTCATTCTTGTATCAATGGCCGAAACCGCCGTTAGCCAACAGAATACGCTCGTCCTCGATTCTCAGGGGCGTGTTCTTCAGCCGTTCGTCCGCGGTGACAAGCTTCAAAAAGTGAGAGTCGAGGTCCGCGATGCCGCACGAGACAAGGGCGTCGAACAACACAAGCTGCATTGTCGGCCACTGCCATCGTTCGACAACACTGCATCACCCTCTGACGCGGATCAGGAATACAAGCCCACGCCGAGCGGGCCCAATCTGGTCGATCTGGCCTTTCAACTCGCGCCACCTTCAGGAAGCGATTTCTTGTTCTGCTCGCTTCTGAGGCAGACCAACGCACCTCTTTCCGAGCAAGAGGCGCGGGCGTTCGAAAAAGAACTCGAGAAGGCAAAAGCCGCCGTCTCAGCGGCACAGAAAGCACTTGCCAACACACCTGAGGGGAAGGCGCATGCCGTGGCTCGCGCCGCTACGGTCCAGACTAAAGGGCAGCAGGACAAAGAACTGGCACAGCGTCGTGCTGAGCTCAAGACCGCAACCGACCCGATCGAAAAGCAGATTGCGCAGTACCAGTCGGATATCACTGCCTTTCAGCAGCGCGAAACCGAAGGTGCTGTGACCGAGATCAAGAGACTTCAAACTGAGATCCGTACGCTTCGGTCTCAGATCGCGACGCTCGACGCAGGGCTGACGAAAATGGAGCAGCAATTCACCGCGGTGCTCAATGGATTGATCGCCGCTGAGGAGGCTGCCTCGCAGAAGGTGAACATGACGACGGAAGCCGCGGCTCTTGCGAATGCCGAAGTAGAGCGCGAGAGCATCAACGTAAAGCTACAGCCGGGCACGCGCCGTCAATTCACTGTGCTGCACTATTCACACCTGCTCGTTGGTCGCAACGACAGGCCTGTCTACTACCGCGTGCTCCACCGCGACAAAGACAACAGAGAAGTCGTCGCCTTGGAACGGGCCGGTAACTATCCCGTGTTCACAACTGACTCGCGCATTTACGCCGTCGTCGTGAACCGTCAACGAAAGGAATTGCCGGAGCCGTTTCGCGTGACATTCACGCAAACTGCTGGGACTCCTCCTGACCCCGCACCTGTTCGTCCATCGTTTCCTGCCTCATTGCAGGGGGGAGTCTTAACGGACTATACAGGTTACGACGAGGCGTACGGCGACTTTGTAATGAGCTTTGGCGGTCCTTTCAAGGCCGACACGCTCCTCAAAGTGAAGATCTCCACAGTGCTCGCACAGCGCACCGAGGACTCGGATAAGACGACGGTGACAGATGCCAAAACACAGCGTGTGCAGACGACTGAAACCAAAATGCAGAACGCTGAGCTGCTTAAGGACGAGGAATATCCGCAAGTGCGAGGCTTGTACTACTTCAACTTCACCAGCGGAGTTGCGATCAGTCGTCTGCGGGATCCGAGCTACGTGAGGCGCGCAGTCAAACTCGACGATCCGGCGACAACAGACAAGAACGAAGCCGAATACGAAGACCTGCTCGTTAGAGGCGATCTCTCAGTCAAACCGATGTTTGCGGTCTCCGTTTACCTCACTCCAATCGATATACAGAAGCCGCTGACTTGGTGGGATCGCATCCGGCCCGCAGTCATGCTGGGATTCTCCTTCCAGAGTCCCCAAGACAACATTTACATCGGAGCGGCGATCGAACCGGTCAAGAGTCTGCAGATCATGCTCGGCTCACATATCGGAAAGATCACAAAGAAACGAGAACCAGCCTCTGTGTCTGACATCAAGAGCGCCACCGCGCCTACGAGCGATCAGCGTTTCGACAACGCATTGTTCGGGGGTGTGTCGTTCAATATCGGCTTCATCAAGACCATCTTCACTGGTCAATAACCATGCGACGGATGTCAGACGAGACCCTCGTTCGCCTGCGAAAGGCGAAGGCCGTACTAAAGAAGCGGCTACAGGGTCATCCTGACGTGATCGCGGTGGGCATCGGGTATCGTGAGCGGAGGGGCAACATCGTCCAGCGTGGCTGCATCAGGATCCATGTCCGGAAGAAGTTCGCCCTTGACGCGCTTCCGCCAGAACTAAGGTTGCCAACCACAATTCGCGGCGTGCCGATCGACGTGGTCGAAAGCAGTTTCGTTGCGCATACGACGAATCCTGCCAACCGCTGTGACCCGCTTCTCGGTGGCATCGTGGTCACTGGTGAGCGGTCGTTTGCTGCGACGGGAAAGGTCGGAACGGTCGGGTGCGTCGTCTCACCTCTCGGCGCGCCGCTTCTGCTTAGCTGCTGGCACGTTCTTTACGGACCGACAGGTAAAGATGGCGACACTGTAGTGCAGCCGAGACCTGCTGGCACGTTGAACAACATAGGCAAGAACCTGGTGGGCATCTTCAACGATCGCGTTGATTGCGCTGTGGCCGAACTCGACATCAGTCGAGGGACCTCACCAACGATCCTGGGAATTCCTCAAGCAGTGTTGACCACCACCTCAGCTCGTCCCGGACTGCTTGTGCGAAAGAGTGGTGCGAATGGACTGGGTCTGGGCGTTATCATCGGCACCGAGTCAGACCCGGTGGTTGCAGTTGGCGGTGCTCCTAGAACTTTCATCGATCAGATTGAGATCGTGCCTAGACCTGGTCACCAGACTCAGTTCAAGACGGGAGAGATGGATTCTGGCGCGCTTTGGGTATCGGACGACGACGGTCGGATCATTGGATTGCACTTTGCTGGTAGCCCAGGTCGCGCATTAGCGAATCCCATTGCCGCTGTAGTCGAGGCTCTCGCAGATCGAGGGATTAGTCTCGGATTCTGAGTCCAGAGCCACTACGTCTTAGGAAAATGACGCATCCGTCCGCGTCAGCAACGCCTCTGCGACACCACGGCCAGCCACTCTCGTGACTTCGACGCGAATCTGATTCCAGGTCACCACGTCCCCACGCTGCGCCGGACGTCCGAGCAGGAGCAGTACCAGACCGCTGATCGTCGTCACCTTCGGATGCTCGAGCGGCCAGTCGAGCGCCTTCGCGATCTCGTCGAGCCTGACGGTGCCGCGCACTCGAACGCTGCCATCGGATTCGCGGACAATCGCCGCGCGGCCGCGGCCTTCTTCGATGTCGCCGATGACCTCCTCGAAGAGGTCCTCCATCGTGACGAGACCGGCCGTGCCGCCGTGCTGATCCATCACCACCGCCATCTGCGCGCGGTAGCGGCGCATGGCGGCAAGGACCTCGTCAACCGGCGTCGGTCCCGGCACATACGGCAGCGCCCGCGCGCTGCGCGCCGTGACGGGTTGATTCGTGATCAGATGCCGCAGCACTTCCTTGATGTGCAGACTACCGACGATGTGATCGAGGTCGCCGCTGTAGACGGGATAACGCGTGTGCGCTTGCGTGCGGACGATCGCGCGAAGCTCGTCGGGCTCGGCGCCGACTGGTATTCCGACGAGCAGGACGCGCGGCACCATCGCTTCACCGGCGGTACGATCGCCGAACTCGAAGAGGTCGCGCAGCAGCTGACCTGACTCGCCGCGGAGCAGCCCGCCCTCCTCGCTCTCTTGCACGATGAACTGCAGTTCCTCGGCAGTGTGATAACGCTCGCGCTCGACCCGCTGCCGCTTGATGCCGACAAGCTTCAGCAACCCGGTGCCGAACGCATTCAGCGACACGACGAGCGGCAGCAGCGCACGCTCGAGCGCGCGAATCACGGGCGAGATGTAGAGAATCGTCTTTTGCGACCGCTGCAGCGCCAACGCCTTCGGCAGCATCTCGCCGTAGACGATATGCAGATAGGTGAGGATGGCGACGGCGATGACACTCGCAACGGTGTGAGCGGCGATCCAGCCGGTCGTCTCCAGCGGGCCGAGCCACATCGCGATGTGGTCGGCTATCCAGTGCTCGCCATACATCCCGAGTCCCAGGCTGGCGACCGAGATGCCGATCTGCGTCGTCGCGATGTAGCGATCCTGCAGCTTCGGATCTTCAAGAATCTGCAGGGCGTTGCGGGCGAGCAGGCTGCCCTGCGCCGCCTGGTGCTCGATGCTCGCTCTCGGAGCGCCGACGATGGCGAACTCGGCGGCGACGAAGAGGCCGTTGAGGATCACCAGGCCGAGGATGATCGAGATCGGGACGAGCACCTCGGTCATGATTCGTCGTCCTCGTCACGCGGCGTCGGCAGCTTGACAGCGATGACCGACTCGACGGCCCGATCGGCCAGGCGCTCGATCTCGAAGTCGTACTCGCCGACTGAGATGCGCTCGCCCGGCACTGGGATGTGCCCGAGCGCTTCGATCACCATGCCGCCAACCGTCGCTGCGTCGGTGTCCCAACTCGTGGCCAACGCTGCGGACGCGTCTTGAACGGTCATTCCGCCTGGCATTCGCACGCGACCGTCGGGCAGCGACTCGACTGCAGGGTGCGCGGTCTTGAACTCATCGCCGACGTGGCCGAGTAGCTCCGACAGCACATCTTCGAGCGTCAACAGACCCGATGTGCCGCCGGCCTCGTCGACCACGAGCGATTGATGCGATCGGCGCTCGCGCAGCTCGCGCAACACGCGATCGGCCGTGACGGTCTCGTGCACGCTTGGTACGGTCCGGATCAAATCGGCGAGCGTCGACCTTGAACCCTCGCCGACGAACCATCGCACGAGTTCCTTCGTGTGCAGGATGCCGACGATGTTGTCGAGTGAATCGCGATAGACAGGCAGCCGCGAGAACGGGCTCTGCGCCATGATCCCGATCACTTCGTGCAGTGGCGTGTTGATGTCGAGCGCCGCGATCTTGCGCCGCGGCACCATCAGTTGTTTGGCCTGACGGAGATTCAGCCGCAGCGCGCGCTGCAGACGACGATGTTCGTCGGGCTCGAGCAGTCCGCCGTCGCGGCTTTCTGCGATGAGGAGTTCGATCTCGTCCGGCGAGTGGATGTGACGATGCGCCTGATACGGCGTGCCCATGACACGCAGGAGCAGCAGCGCTGATCCGTTGAGGAACTTGATGAACGGACGGTAGATCCACAACGACGCGAGCATCGGGAGGAAGGTGTAGAGCGATGACTGCGTCGGGTACTGCAGTGCGACCAGCTTCGGCACGAGTTCGGCGAACACGACCTGCGCGGTCGTCAACGTGAGGAGCACGATCGCTGTCGACGTGGTCTGCGCTGCCACCGGCTGAAGGCCGCCGAGTTGGGCGAAGGATGGCGTCAGCCAGACCGCGAATGTCTGCTGCGCGTAGGCGCCGAGCACCAGGCTCGACAACGTGATGCCGATCTGGCTCGCCCCGATGTAGCGATCGAGTGACTCCGGGTGCTCGAGGACGGGCAGCAGCCAGGCGGCCAGCGGATTTCCGTCGTTGGCGAGCTGCTGAATCCGGCTTCGCCGGACGCTGACCGCCGCAAACTCAGCCGCGACATACACGGCATTGATGAGGATCAGCGCGATGACGACGAGGATGGCCACCAGGACCATGCGGTGGCCCAGTATCTATCATCCTTTTCAACGCCCGCCGTAACCCTAGGCCGCACAGCGATTTGGGCCTGAGGGTCAGCCACGGGCCAGGTACGGGTCAGGTCCAGGCCGGGCCTGGGCCAGACCCCAAGAAGTCCGCGGGCGGCGGATTCGGTAGTTCTGGGAATAAGACCGAAATGGTCGGTGTTCTGAAAAGCAGAGGAACGAACCCCATGGACAGAACCCAGGATCGACGTCTCGTGGCTGGACTGCAGGCCGGGGATCAGGCCGCGGTCCGGGAGTTGGCCGTGCGCTTTGGCCCACGGATCCAACAGCTCGCGATGCGTCACATGAAGAATCGGGAGGACGCCGAAGAAGTCACGCAGGACGTCCTTCTGAAAGTGCACAGGAAGATTCACGCCTTTCGCGGCGATGCCGCGTTGTCATCGTGGATCTACCGCATCACGTTCAACACGGCTATGTCACGGCTGCGTCAGAATCGCGCCGCGCGTGTCGCCGCACAGGAGCGCGACCGCGTCGAGGCGCTGCTCGATTCGAGTGGCGAGCAGGCGCGCAAGATGGCCGAGCCGGCTGACTGGTCGCGGATGCCCGATGAACACGTGATGCGGGCACAACTGCGTGAGGCGCTGGCCGCCGCGGTCCGTGAGCTGCCGGAGATCTATCGCGCGCCGGTGATGCTGCGCGATATCGAAGGACTGACGACCGAGGAAGCGAGCAGCCGTTTGAAGGTGAAGGATCAGACGCTCAAGTCGCGTCTGCATCGCGGGCGGTTGATGCTGCGCGAGAAGCTCGAAGTGTTCCGCAGCGGCCTCGGACTGCATCGCCCGACGCCGGCGTATTCCTAACGCTGACTCCCGACAAACTCTGGCCGTGAGGCGCGTTCTGCCAGGCGGGCCGCAAGCTCCAGCGCGAGCGTCGCGACCCGCTTGGTTCCCGGCGCGTCGATCTTTTCCCAGTCATCGCTCGGACGGTGATAGTCCGCGTGGAAGCCGGTGAAGAAATTGATCGCCGGGATTCGATGATCGAGGAAGTTGGAGTCGTCGCTTCGTCCGGCGCCGGGACCTTCACGCTTGATCTGCAACCCGCCACCGGCAGCAGTCGCCGCTGCCTTCAGATCGGCTTCCATCGACGGAGAGACGTCGAGTCCGCTGACGTCTACGCCGCCGCGGGCGCGGCCGACCATGTCGAGGTTCAGCATGGCGATGGTGTTGTCGATCGGGAAGGCGGCATGCGAGGCGTAGTACGCCGAGCCGAGTAGTCCACGCTCTTCGCCAGCGAACGCCACAAAAACCAGTGTTCGAGGAAATCGCGCACGGTCCGCGACAGCGGACCGCGCCATCTCAATGATCGACGCGGTGCCCGATGCATTGTCGTCGGCGCCGTTGTGGATCTCGACGCGATCGGGAGTCAGCGACAGACGACCACCAAGCCCGACGTGATCGTAGTGCGCGCCGATGACGATGGCTTCGCGCGCGCGAGCCGGATCACTTCCCGGAAGAATGCCGACGACGTTGCGTACGGTCTTGCGATTCTTGCTGATGCTCTCGGTGTAGTTCACTGTCGCATCGGTCAACGCTTCCGATCTCGGGACCAGATCCATGTCGATGAGGCGCGCGGTGGCGTCGAGACGCCAGGCGTCCAGCAGCGGCTGCATTTCGGTGCGCCTGACGCGAAGGACGGGAAAGCCCTGATCGTCAGCATCGGGATCGCTCTTGAAGAGGGAGAACTGTCCCTCGTCATAGCGGTGCGATGGATCGGATACAGCGATCAACAAACGCGCACCCTTGCTCAACGCCAGCTGCGCTTTCGCATTCAGCGACGTCTGCGGCATCGGCCGCGTGCCGTTCAAGCGGCTGGCCGCGTCGTGCTCCTGCGGCTCGTGTGTGAAGACGATCACTGCCTTGCCCGACACATCGATGTTCTTGTAGTCGTCGTACCCCAGCTCGGGGACCGCGAGACCATAGCCTGCAAACACCAGCGGCACGTTATCGAGCTTCACCGAAGGCGTTTTGTCACTGCCCGTCGCCGCAAGCGGGTAATAGCTCGTGCCGAGTGTCAGCGTGACTGACTTGCCCCGCGACTGAAACGACAGGGAATTGGTCGGGCCGATCAAGAGTCCGGCGTTCAGCTCGAATGGCTGGAACCAGCTACCGCTGACTCCCGGCTGCAACCCCGCCGACTTGAACTGCTCGGCGATGTAATCGCCCGCTCGCTCCAGTCCCTCGGACCCATTGGCGCGCCCCTTCAGATCGTCAGCGGCTAAGAACTTGATATGCCCGAGCAGCGCGTCCGGTTCGATCTCCTTCTCGCCGTGGACGAGCGTTGCGGCGAAAACGAGTAATCCGACCGCAGCCAGGGCTTTTCTCATGAATTGATCCTATTACGCACCGAGAGCCGTTTCGAGCCGCACACGTTCACGTGTATTTAAGGTTGGCACGCGGGTATTGGCGATCCCCATGGGCGACAGGTTGACCGGCATCGCGCCGACACGTCCTCGAACGCCGAACTCGCCGCCCAACACCATTAGGACGCTGAAGGCCCGCCGCGAGTGACGCACCACCGCCTCGGTGACCCGCGCTGCGGCAAGCCCGAGTGCAAATGGTCCCGGCGGCCAGAGACGCGCGGCTCGAGCTTCAATCCGCGCCAGCTCGACCTGCGACAGCACACGCTCGAGGCTGTATCCGCCGATCGAGGCTTCGCTCCATGGGACGACGAATCCTGACGGCGGCGTGCCCAACACCGTGAGGTCAACCTCGCTCGGCGAACAGCGCGCCTCCATCGCCACCATTGCGCGCACGGCGGAGACGAGCGCTTCGGGTCCCGAGCCGACGAGACGCTCGCGTGCGATGTGCGCCTCACGAGAGGAAGCACGCAGGAGCTCTGCTTGCATCGCCCCCGCAAACACGATCGGCGCGTCGTTGGCGTACGACGCCACTCGCGTCATCATCGCCAGCCCATCGTCTCCTTGCCATTCTGCTGAAGGACGACCGACCCGATCGGCCACGATCACAGCCGCACAACCAGCCACTCGGCTCACATCGTCGGTGCCGTCGAGTCGCACGTGAAAGCGATCGACAGCGCCCGATTGCTGAATGTCGAGCGCTTTGCCCGCGGCGACCTTGCCGTCGGCATCAATCAGCAGCACACGTGAGACGCGTTCGCCGCGCGCCAGCGCATGTGCGGCAGCGCCGGCAATCTCTCCGGCGCCGAGGACGCAAATAGTCGTCATGAACCCGTGGAGTATTCTAGTGGAGCGATGAGTCCACTTACCGGCAAGGTTGCGCTCGTGACCGGCGGCTCGCGAGGGATCGGGCTTGCCACCGCGCGAGCGCTTCTCACTCAGGGCGGTTCTGTTGCGATCACGGCGACCGACAAGGCACGGCTCGAAGCGGCCGCAAAAGAGCTCGCGAAAGACGCGGCGAGCAGCCGCGTGCTGCCGATTGCGGCGAACGTGCGGAATTACGCGGAAGCCGAGATGGCTGTTGCCAAAACCGCCGCGCAATTCGGCGGCCTCGACATCCTGATTAACAACGCAGGCGTTGGCGTCTTCCGTCCGGTCTCGGAGATGACGGTCGATGAATGGCACCGCATCATGGACACCAACGTGAGCGGCGTCTTCTATTGCTGTCACTCGGCGCTGCCGCACCTGAAGACGCGTGGAGGTGGCTGGATCATCAACATCAGCAGCCTCGCCAGCAAGAACGCGTTCGTGAATGGTGCCGCCTACTGCGCGTCGAAGTCGGCGCTGAATGCGTTCAGTGAGGCGCTCATGCAGGAAGTGCGGTACGACGGCATCCGCGTCGCGTACGTCTTGCCAGGCTCCGTCAACACCGGCTTCGGCGGGCTTTCGAACACCAAGTCTGAATGGGCACTGCAGCCCGATGACGTTGCCGAGGTCATCGTCGATTTGATCGCGCATCCGTCGCGCAGTCTCCCGAGCCGCGTCGAAATCCGGCCGGCGCAGCCACCACGCAAGTAGAGCATTGTCGATTTGGTGATTGTTGATTGTGGATTCGTTGGCGATTGGCGATTGGACATGTTTGATTTGGGGGTAACTCGACGCGGCCGTACCACAGGTTCTCGAAGCTCCCGATTACCAATCACCAATCAGCAATCCTCAATCAACAACCAATCCCCAATCACAGATCAATAATCAACAATGTAGTGATGTCTGTCTTCGACAAGCACAGCGATGAGTTGGAGAAGCACGAGTTGATGATGGGGCAGTCGCGCGGCCGATTGGCCGTTGCGCTCGACCTGCTCACCGACGCGTTGGCGATGGTCGGTCAACACGGCGTGTATTGTCAGAGCGCGCGCACGCCCGGCAAACCGACGATGGATATCGCGCTGGTGCTGGAGCAGATTGGCGACGCCAAGGAGCTCGTGCAAAGCGTGATCGAGTCCGATCGCCCATGAGCGGATCGCCCACACCAATCGGTGTCGTTGCCCATTACAACCTGCTCGAGCAGCTCGAACCTTCCGGTCCTGGCGATCTGTATCGCGCGCGCGACACCAAGGCCGGCCGCACGGTGGCGATTCGTTTGCTGCCCGCAGATTTCACCTCGGACCCCGCCGCGCTGATCACTCAAGCGCGCGGCCTGACGAGTCTGTCGCACCCCAACGTGACGACGCTGTTCGACGTCGGCGAACACGAGGGTCGCGTCTACCTCGCGTTCGAGTTCCAGAAAGGACAGTCGCTCCGCGCGGAAGCCGCGGGCCGTGCGATGAACGTGCGCCGAGCGGTCGAGATCGCGATTCACATTGCCGACGCCGTTTCCGACGCCCATGCCCAGGGATTCGTCCACGGCGGTCTCAGCCCGGAGTCGATCGTGATTAGCGCCAAGGGCCGCGCCAAGATTCCGGCGTTCGAGCTGGCGGCGCAGGGCGGATTCGATCATGCCGGCCGCGATGCGCGGCTGCATGATTACGAATCGCCTGAGGAAGCGAATGGGCAGCGGCCGGACGATCGGTCGGACATCTATTCGGTGGGGGCCATCCTCTACGAGATGCTCACGACCCGGAGGCCGATGCATCGAGGCGCGTCAGCACCGAGCGCGTCCAATCCCAAAGTGCCCAAGGAGATTGACGCCGTCGTCCTCAAGGCGCTGGCGCCGAATCCGGCGAACCGGTATCAGACTGCGGTCGGCTTGGCCGGCGAGTTGCGCGCGTCGATTGCTGTGCTCGATCAGCTTGGGGTCGCCGGAGAAGAAGAGGAACTGGCGCAGGCGTCATCGACCAGTGTCGGCCGCGTCGTGCTCGTGGCCGCGGTCATCCTCGTCGTCGCGCTGCTGGCGTGGCTAGTGCTTCGATGAATTGACGATTGACGAAGTGCGATTGACGGATTGTTTGAGCAATCGTCACTAAATGGGTCAATCGTCCCTCGTCCATCGTCAATCTCTACCGTTCTCCAGGATCGTGCCGAGTTGCGCGGTGAATGCCGAGCGCGCCAGCACCTGGTCGATCCCCGCCTGACGTGCCGTCGCAATCGCGTCTGAATCCACGTGCGCGACATAGCCCAGCGTCTTCACGGTCCGCAGCTGGGGATCGGTTTTCATCGCGGCAATCGCCGTCATCGGATCGAGTCGAGAGCTGTTCAGATCGAAGATGACGAGCGACGGCTGCTTGTCGCGGATCGTCGGCAGCAGCCGGTCACGAAAGCGCTCGAAGTAGACATTCACGCCGAGCTGCTTGGCGGCGGTCGAGATCTTGATCGAGAAAAGAAGGTCGTCAATCGCACAGACGATCATCGCTATAGTCTACAGATGCTTCTCGAGGTTCGGGCGGTTGCGCCCTTCTATAAAAACGGCTTCGTCGTCGGCTGCGAGCGCACTCGCGACGCGGTGATCATCGATCCAGGTGACGAGGTCGATGAGCTGATGGGTGCGGTACGCGACCTGGACGTCAGCGTACAGGCGATCCTCTTGACGCATGCGCATATCGATCACGTGACCGGCGTCCGTGCGGCGAAAGACGCCTATGACGTGCCGGTGTACCTGCATCGTGACGACCTGTTCCTCTATGAAGGCACCGTGCAGCAGGGCGCGATGTTCGGGTTCAAGGTCAGCCAACCGCCCCCCATCGACATCTTCTACGACATGACGCCGATCCACTTCGGCGACTACGAGGTGCGCGTGCATCACACCCCGGGCCATTGTCCCGGCGGCGTGTGTCTCCAGATCGGGCGCACAGGCGCGGCGGGTGAGCACCTGTTCGTCGGCGATACGCTCTTTGCCGGTTCGATCGGCCGGACCGATCTCCCGGGCGGCGATTATGACGTGCTGATGGAGTCGATTACGGGCGTGCTGTTTCCGCTCGGCGACGACAAGATCGTCCACCCGGGCCACGGCGCTGATACCACGATTCGACGAGAGCGCGAGACGAATGACTTCGTGCTGGAGTATTTCGCCACGAAGCGCACCAGGTAAAAGCCCGTTCGTGGCTACTCGTCGCGCAGTGCCACGAACTCGACTCGTCCTACCTGCAAGCGGTCGCCTGATATGAGGCGCGCGGTTTCGATGCGCTCGCCGTTCACGTAGGTGCCGTTTGTGCTCTCGAGATCTTTGATCTCCAGCTCGCCGCCGACGAGCGCGCTGACGCGGCAGTGCACACGCGAGACCAGCGCCGCATCAATGATGAAGTCAGCACCAGTCGCGCGACCGATGGTGCGTTCATTCCCTGGCAGGATACGGAAGGTCTTCTCCGGCAGACCTTCGGTCACGGTCCTCAAAATCCACATTGGTGTTCAGTAGCTTACCAGCAGGCGCGCGGCGCGTTCGATGTCGGCTTCCGACGGAAGGAAGTATTTCTCGAGCGGCGGTGAGTATGGCACCGGTGTGTCGAGTGCCCCAACGATGCGCACTGGCGCGTCGAGTGATTCGAAGGCCTCTTCCTGAATGATCGCCGCGAGGCTTTCGCCGATGCCGCCGGTGCGCGAGTCTTCGTGCACGATCAGCACACGGTTACAGTGACGCGCGACCTGCAGCACCGCGTCTTTGTCGAGCGGCACCAGCGTTCGCAGATCGAGCACACTGGCGTGAATGCCATCTGCGGCGAGCGCGGCGGTCACACGCATCGCGGCGTGGACGTAGGCGCCGTAGGAAATGATGGCGAGATCGTCTCCGCGTCTGCGCAACGCCGCCCGGCCAAAGGAAAGCGGCGCGGGGGCAGCCGTCGGCAGATTCTGTTTGATGCGCGGATCACGATAGAGCGCGATGTGCTCGTAATAGAGCACCGGATCCGGATCGGCGATAGCAGCCGCCATGAGGGCGCGAGCATCCTGGGGCGTCGAAGGCGTGACGATCTTCAAGCCAGGCGTGCGATAGAACCACGGTTCAGTGTTCTGTGAATGATACGGTCCCGCATGGCGCAGCCCTCCCCACGGCATGCGCACGACCATCGGCACCGAGCCGCCCCATCGATAGCGGATCTTCGCGGCGTTGTTGACGAGCTGATTAAAGCCACTGGCGACGAAGTCGTTGAACTGCATTTCGCCGATCGGTCGCTGCCCGGCGAGCGCCGCACCGACGCATACGCCGAGGACGCCGCTCTCGGCAATCGGCGAATTGATGATGCGATCGCCAAATTCCTGCAGGAGCGGACGGAGCAGCAGAAATGCATTGCCGTATCGTCCGCCGACGTCCTCGCCGTAGACGAAGACGCGCGGATCGGAACGCATCGCGTCGGAGACACCGAGCGCGACAGCCTCGAGAAATGTCTGACCCTTCTTGTCGAACGGGAACCCTTCGTCCAGCTCAGGCAAATCGGGATCGAGATTCACCTGGAGCCGTGTCGGCGGATCCAGCGGCTCGACGCGCACTCGCGGCACATCGTCAGCGAATACGCCACGCGCTGCGTCTTCGCCGTTCGGCCATGGTGCGTCGATCACGGCGCGCGCTTCGTTGTCTACGAGCTCGGTCGCTTGTGTCTTGAGGTCTTCGAGACCACCTTGATCGATGACCTTCTCCGCTTGAAGACGTGCAGCGTAGGAGGCAATCGGATCCTTTGTAGTCCATCGGGCGTAGCCGTCGCGGTCGGCGTACGCACCAGGCGATAGCGATGGATAGTTCCAGGACGGCGCGTTCTCTTTTCCGACATACAGCATGTCGTCGTGATGCGCGTGACCGCCCATTCTCATCGTCACGAGCTCGATGAGCGCCGGTCCGAGACCTGCCCGCGCGCGGTCCGCCGCCCACGTGAATGCTGCGGCTACCTCGTCCGGATCGTTGCCGTCGATCGTGATTCCGGGGATCCCATAGCCGCGCGCCTTGTCGGCAAAGACGCGCACAGCTGACTGCGACGACAGCGGCGTCGAGAGCGCAATCTGGTTGTTCTCGATACAGAAAATTGCCGGCAGCCGCTTGGCGGCGCAGAGGTTGATCGCTTCGTGCCACTCACCGAGCGACGATCCGCCATCGCCAATGAACGACACGGCGACACGCTGCGATCCTTCGCGCCAGAACGCGAGCGCGATGCCGGCGATCGACATCGTGCTCACCGATAGCGGCGCCGTTGCCGGCAGTACGCCCCACTCCCAGTCGCCGATGTGCAGATCCTTTCCGTCCATCGGCGGCCCCTGCTTGGCCATCTGGGCACTCAGCACCATGCGGACCGTCGCCGGCTCTGGATGCATGGCGAGCGCAACGCCGAGGTCTCGGATGATCGGACCAACCACGTCGCCGCGCCAGCCGCGCTGTCGATCGCGCCACGACTCGCCGCGCCGCAGCCGAATCGCGGCGGCATAGATCGCTTCCTGTCCGAGCGAGCGAAACCCCTTGCCTTGAAACGGAACGCCTTCGAATTGCACTTCGCTGCCAATGAACAGTTGCTTGAGGCGATTGTCGAGAGCGCGCGTCAACACCATACCGCGCAGGATCTCGCGCCGTTCCTCAACGGTGAGAGAGGCGGCGATCGCCGCCCGCGCGAAGAATCCGTCCACGTCCTCGAGCAGTTCCTGACTGGCTGCCTTCAATCGCGTCTGCGCCGACACGCCGGGTGTCGTCTCGGGAATCTCCGCGGCGGAAACGCCTGAGATCGCCTGGCCGAGTGCACGACGAAACTGCTGCGCGAACTGCTCGATGGCTGCCGGCTGTCGATCCGTCTCGGGTGCGGTGACGTCTTCGAGCGTTCGCTCGACGATCGGGAGCGCGAAGGGGTGCCGCTCAAGGACGAAGGCGCGGAGACGGGGAAGAAGGCTTCGCACGATGAGATCTTCGTAATTCAAGATGCAAGATGCAAAATGCAAATAGCGGGTGTCTTCTTGCCTCTTGCATTTTGAATTTTGCATTACAGGGGAGTTTCGCCGTGGTCATCGAAACTCATTTCAAGGGTTGGGCCAAACCCGGCCCGATTCCGCCTGGTGCGGCGTCATCGCCGGACGTTCCTGCCGACGAGACGCTCGACGCGATCAGCGGCCATTTCCGGATCTTCCAGCTTCGCGACGGTCACCGTTTCTCGACCGATGACGTGTTGACCGCGTGGTACGGGACGACGTGGGCGCCGCGAGCGTCATCGATTCTCGACCTCGGCTCGGGTATCGGATCGGTTGGGATGATCGCGGCGTGGCGTCTGCCCGGTGCCATGGTCGTAACGATTGAGGCGCAGGACGAGAGTGTCAGGCTGGCACGCAAGTCGGCGGCGTATAACGGGCTCGAAGCGCGATACGAGATTCGCCACGGCGACTTTCGTGATCAAGGCACGTCTAAACACGCGCCTCTACGAGAGGACGAGCGCTTTGACCTGGTCCTCGGAAGCCCACCGTACTTCCCGCTCGACGCGGGCATACACGGTGACCATCCGCAGAAGGTGGCGTGCCGGTTCGAGCTGCGCGGCGACATCGCGGATTACGCGAGCGTCGCTGCACGATACCTCGCGCCTGGCGGCGTGTTCGCATGTGTCTTTCCTGAAGAGCAGCGTGAGCGAATTGAACGGGCGGCTCGACACGCCGAGCTCACCATCGTTCGGCGTCGGCCCGTGGCATTCAAGGAAGGAGAGGCGCCCCTCGTTGGACTATTTCTCATGATGGCCCGGCACGATCTGCCGGACGCCATGCGCGAGCGAACCTGGCTCGAGCCTCCGCTGATCATTCGGGCTGCTGATGGTCGCGTGCATCCCGAGTATTCGGCGGTCAAGCTGGCGATTGGCTTTCCGCCTTAATTGTTTTCCAGTCCAATCCAAACCTGACGAGATACTTCCTCAGACGATCGGCGTCGTTTGTCGCCGCCCGCTTGGTGCGGGAGACGCTGAACAGCCTGCGCCCTGCCTCTGACAGCGATGCACAGGATCGGCAAACGCGTACGACTTCCTTGAGCTGCAGGCGATCGAACTCGTCGATGTTGGCGAGGCGTTCGGAATCGAGCAGCGCCTCGAGGAGGTCCGTGCCAAGATCGGCATCCTCCATCGCTCGCCACGAGGCCTGCAGCCGTCGAATCTCCTCGTCCACGATCTCAGTCGTGATGCGTCCGCCGGGTGCGAGCGTGGCCATTCTGAGGATGGCGCCATTGAAGTCCCGGAAGTTGCCAGGCCATCGCGCGTCGCTCGAGGTCGCGAATGTCAAGAACCGCGCACGCGCCTCTCGGCTCATCGACACCCGCATACCGGTGACCGTTGACGAGGCGGTGATCTCGTGTTCGAGGTTGGGCTCCACGTCCTCGCGGCGTTCGGCCAGGCCCGGTAGGCGAAATGTCCACATGTTGATACGTGCGAGGAGGTCTTCACGAAAGCGGCCACGTCGAACGAGTGCGGTGAGGTCGGCGTTGGTCCCGGCAATCAACTGAAAATCACTGCGCACTTCGCGGTCTGCGCCAAGCGGCAGGAACTGCCTCTCCTCGATGGCGCGAAGGAGCACACCCTGCTCGTCGGCGCCGAGTTCGCCGATCTCGTCGAGAAAGAGCACGCCTCCGTCTGCAGAGCGCAGCAGGCCAGGGCGATCGCGTACCGCGCCGGTGAACGAGCCGCGGACGTGGCCAAACAGCGCCGACATGGCCGCGTCGCCCCTGATCGTGGCGCAGTTCACTTCAACAAAAGGTCCGGCGAGACGCTGTCGCTGCTTTTTGAGCTCGTAGATTCTGCGCGCGAGTTTTGACTTCCCGGCTCCCGTTGGTCCGGCGATCAGCATTGGTGCACGAGAGGCGACGGCGACCTGCTCAATGCGGGCGATGACCTCGTTGAAGGCACGGCTGCGTGTGTCGATGCCCGCTTTCAGAAACGAGAGGTCCTGCCGCTGCTGTTGTTGGAAACGTGCGGCGAGCCGATCGTATTTCGACAAATCGAGATCGATGATGCTGAACGAGCCCGGCTTGGTTGAGTCGTGGCGGCGTGGCGGTGCCGTCTGGATCAGGCGTGCGGGTATGTAGCGCGTCTCGGTCAGCAGGAAGAGACAGATCTGCGCGACGTGCGTCCCTGTGGTGACGTGAACGAGGTACTCCTCATGTTCCGGATCGAAGGTATAGGTTTCGGCGAACTCGTGCAGCTTCTCGTACACCATGCCGAAGTCCCACGGATCGCCGAAGTCAACGACGTGCGTCCGCACCTCGGTCTCCGGAGACACGGATCGCATGTCCTCGGCGACAACGTGGGCGAGCGTGCGCTCGCGACTCGTGTGCAGGAGCTCGAATCGCGCGACGACCAGATCGTCGTGGCGGACCAGATCGACCGTCGGCCGCCACCGGCTCCAGCGGTTCGGTCCCTGACCGCCGTCGAGTGCGGACCCGACCAGTCCAATTACAACCAGCTTATGTCTAACTAGCATTAAAGATTAATTACTAGCCTAATATATACGATTGACTCGCGCTCGATCGCCGCTCCACGCGAAAAGGCCAATGTTTCTCGCCATCGGCGCCGTGGCACATCGCCTGCTCTAGACAGTGCCGAGCCTGCGATTGGCAGGCGTGCGGCAAGGCCGGCGTGGCGTGCAGGTAAGTCGTCACGCCGGCCGCAGGGAGCGAGCGATGCAGGCGTATTCGAGAATCGACAAGATGATCACGATCGACGGATCGATCGGCGAAGGCGGCGGACAGGTCCTCAGGACCGCGCTGGCGCTGTCGATTGCGACCGGACGCCCGTTTCGCGTCGAGAACATTCGCAGCAAACGTCCGAAGCCAGGTTTGCTCCGGCAGCACCTCACCGCCGTCCAGGCGGCGACTGCTGTTGGCGATGCGCAGGTCGAGGGCGATGCCATCGGATCGACGACGCTCACGTTCGAGCCGCGGGCGATTCGTTCTGGCAACTATCGCTTCGCGGTTGGGACGGCCGGGAGCGCGACGCTGGTGTTGCAGACGGTGCTTCCTCCGCTGCTGCTGGCGTCAGGCGAGTCCACGCTCGTCCTTGAAGGGGGCACGCACAATCCCTGGGCGCCGCCATTCAATTTCCTGCAGCGTGCGTTCCTGCCGCTCGTGAATCGGCTTGGCCCGACAGTCGAGACGACGCTGAAGCGAGCCGGTTTCTATCCCGCCGGTGGCGGCGCGTTCGCGGTCACCGTCCGTCCGGCGAAGGCACTCGGTGGCCTCGAGCTGGTGAACCGCGGCGATGTCGTCGCGCGGCGCGTGACGGCGATCGTGGCGAACCTGCCACGCCATATCGGCGAACGAGAGGTGCGGGTCGCGCTTGGCGGCTTGAACTGGGCTCCCGAGTGTGGCTCGGTCGTGAATGTCGATGATGCCGCGGGTCCTGGCAATGTCGTGCTGATCGAGCTTCACTCGGAGCACGTGACCGAGATCGCCACTGGCTTCGGCGAAGTGGGTGTTGCTGCCGAAGCCGTCGCGGGTCAGGCGGTCAAGGACATGCGTCGGTATATCGCGACCGCAGCGCCGGTCGGTATTCACCTGGCCGATCAGCTGCTGACTGTGCTTGCGTTGAGCGACGGCGGTGTATTCAGAACCGTGGGCCTGTCGCGTCACACGCTGACGAACATCGAGGTGATTCGTCACTTCCTCGACATCCGCATCGCTGTCGTCGAAGAAGGACGTGATGTGGTCCGCGTCGAGATTGGCCGTTCGTAGCCTGAGAGATGAGGGTGTCGTGAAGAACACTGCAGTGTTTGGTGAGCACGAGCCGAATACGCTCGCGCAGCTCGAGGATGTCGCGAGCCGCGCTGAGCGCGCGGCGTTGATGGCCGACGGTCATCTCGGTTACGTCATGCCGATTGGGGGCGTCGCCGCCTATCGCGAGCAGGTCTCCGTCGTTGGCGTCGGGTTCGATATAGCCTGCGGCAATGCCGCGATCCGGACCGACCTCACGCGAGCCGGTTCGCCTGATCTCCTCAACCGCCTCGGTGAGATCGCCGACGCGATTCAGGACGAGATCTCGTTCGGCATCGGCCGGAAGAACCGCGCCGACGATGCGCCCATCGATCATCCGTTGTTCGAGTCGACCGCCTGGGACGCCATCCCGAATCATGCGCGGAACGAGCTTCGCAACAAGGCGCGCAAGCAGCTCGGCACGGTGGGCAGCGGCAACCATTACGTCGACGTGTTCGTGGATGAAGCCGACGCCATCTGGGTCGGCGTCCATTTCGGAAGCCGCGGTCTGGGCCACACGATAGCCTCGGGTTTTCTCGCCATGTCGCAGGGTGAGCAGTGGGGCGCGCGTGTGCCGGAGCGCGAGGCGCTGCTCTCGCTCGACAAGCCGATGGGGCAGGACTACTGGGCGCTCATGACGCTCGCCGGCGAGTACGCATACGCCGGTCGCGAGTGGGTGGCACGCAAGGTGATCTCGTTGATCGGCGGAGGCGAGCTCGAGCTCGTGCACAACCATCACAACTTCGCGTGGCGTGAAGAGCACGATGGCGAAGAAGTGGTGGTCGTTCGCAAAGGCGCCACGCCGGCTTTCCCGGGTCAGAAGGGTTTCGTCGGCGGCTCGATGGGCGACGATGCCGTCATCGTGCAGGGCACGCATGCAGAGAACGACAAGCTGGCTGAACTGCAGCGGAAAGCGCTCTTCTCGACGGTGCACGGCGCCGGCCGAGTCATGTCGCGCGCGGCGGCAGCCGGGAAGATCAATCGACGCACCGGCAAGGTGATCAAGCCGGGCGCCGTCTCGCCGCGCATGATGGAGGACTGGGTCAAGGAGAAGGGCGTCGTCCTCCGTGGCGGTGGTCTCGACGAGAGTCCGCACGTCTATCGACGTCTGCCCGACGTGCTCTCTGCGCAGAAGGGGACCATTGAAGTCCTCCACACGCTTCGGCCTCTCATCGTCGTCATGGCGGGCGCGGATCTG
>Ga0065712_10000139_pt1 | contig 61434 bp, 85 predicted proteins | sample MisRhiReplicate1_FD_59099 | JGI IMG/M metagenome (GOLD analysis project Ga0065712, IMG submission 59099) | Miscanthus rhizosphere microbial communities from Kellogg Biological Station, MSU, sample Rhizosphere Soil Replicate 1: eDNA_1 v3... | ecosystem: Host-associated > Plants > Roots >...
GAGGGATTTCCCGGTCACCGCGCGCTCGCAATGATTCAGCCATGATGCGACGATTAACCGAGTTCATGATTTCTTCGGTAGCCGGAACTCGGTGGACAAACAGCCCTTCCCGAGTGTACACATAGGTCACGAACGAACCACTACATTCGTTCTTGTTACGGCAGACATTGGCCACATGGAGGATGGTGTGATTGCGGATGTCGATGAGGGTGCGTACGAAGACATCGCCCGCCTGCATGTCAGGAGCCGGGATTTTGTAGTCACGGTACATGGTTCCGTCGCGGTCCATGCCGTGCAGCCAACCCACGTGACCAGGTTCCATGAAAGGAGACAAACGCCCAGTCATTTGTACGTTCTTGCCATCATTCTTGTCAGTTGTCATGGTGTAATTCCTGATGGGATTAAAAAAGCGAACTTGCTTACTTAGTAATAATGTAGGTCTGAGTTATTTTGTAAATCAAACAGTTAACAAGCTTAAAAATAGAATAAGAACACCCAGTTATTTTACCCGCTGATTTTATGTTCCACCCCACTCACCCGGTAACTACCTGTGGATTTCCTATGGCCTTCCCAAACCAACAATTGTTTTTGGAACGGTTCGTCGCTACTAACAAAGTCAGATATAGTGATAAACCACAATTCGTCGACTACCTAGACCAATTGTCCCTGGACGCGATCACCTTTTCGAACCCGCGTACAGAGACTCTGCCTTCTGGTGAGGTTAAGCACCTTACCGATATGGCGGTCCCCGGGGTCTTTAACGCCCTCAACCAAAAGTACACCCCGGGCAACTACCCTGATCATGGCGTAGCGGTACTGGTATCACCTGATCCACTGAGTGCCGAGGATTTGCCCAAGGAGCTGACGCCTGGCATTTACTGGCAACTCACCGGGGTGGGTGATGAAAAGCAAGGCGCTGTTCTTGTTCCTAAGGACGGCAAGACCGAAGCAGCCATTATTTCGCTTATTAAGGAAAAGTGCCTGTTCGATTTGCAGGATGCAGACATCACGGTCAGCGGTGACCTCGCGCTCGTCACAATTGATTCCGCCACTATCATTGGTGAATTGGTGGTGGTTGAGAGTCTTGGTGACGGCACTGACGCTATCCACGATGGCACTTGGTTGCACGACGGCACGATTACCTATCAGTAACCGCTGCTACATTTTTAAGGTCTATTCCTGAAGGGAAGAGTTATGGTTAACATCACCGAAGTAAGTGAATTTCCGGAAGACATCCCCCTTATCGAATCCGGCGAGCCGGTTCGTGGTGGTGTCGACGGCCCTGACAACCGTGCGGCTAAGTTGCTGGCTAACCGTACCCGTTACCTGCTCGACCAGTTCCAAGCACTGGTTGTCGGTGGCTTGAATGTCATCGGCAATATCTCCCAGACTGACTTGGACGCATTACCAACCGAAACCCTGAACAAAGGCGATGCCTACTTCGTTGAAGGTTCTTTGCAAGTCTGGAACCTCGCCGAATGGATCAGCTCCGGTCTGTTGCTCGGTCCACGGGGTATCACCCTGCTCGGCACCTGGCCTGACGCTCAAGCGCTGCCGGATCACACTCTGAACGAAGTGGGTGATGCCTACATCTGGAAGAGCGATATCTGGTTGCTCATTCCACAACCCGACGGCTGGGTTACTATCGGTCTGAAGGGCGATACTGGTAAGTCCGCCTACCAGAGCGCCGTGGACGGTGGTTTCGCTGGTACTGAACCACAATGGCTCACCAGTCTGGTAGGTAAAAGCAACTACCAAATCTGGCTCGACCAGGGTAACACCGGCACCGAGGCTGATTTCCTCACCGCCATGAAAGGTACCCCGGGCGAAGTCGGCAACATCAAAGTGGTCGGTACACTGGCCAGCTTTGCACAGCTCGACGCTATCCCGACTGAAGGTCTGGAAGCTGGTACCGCTTACTTCGTTGAAGGCGGCCTGTCGGTCTGGAACGAAGTTACCTGGGTCCACTCCGGCTCGCTGTTGGGCGAGCGCGGTATTACCCTCTTGGGTACGTGGCCTACCGGTCAAGCGCTGCCGTCTTACCTGTCGAACACCGTCGGTGATGCGTACATCTGGCGTCAGGACATCTGGCTCCTGGTCCCGGGTGGTGACGGTACTCCTCCGCCAGAAGGTGAAGAACCTCCTGTACCGGTTTGGGTCTCCCTGGGTCTCGAAGGTCCTGAAGGTAAAGATGCCTATCAAGTAGCCGTTTCTGATGGCTTCGCGGGGAACAAGACTCAATGGCTGGCAAGCCTGGTCGGCAAGACCAACTACCAGATCTGGTTGAGCCTGGGTAACACTGGGACTGAAGAGGATTTCATTGCTACCTTGAAATCCACCGAACCTGGTCCTCAGGGTGATGAAGGTCCTGCCCGCAGTCCTTTCGAAGTGAAGGGTGCCAAAGCGACTGAAGCCGAACTGCCAACCCCCGGCGTCGCGACTGAAGCCTGGTACGTCGGTAGCCACCTGTACGTGTGGGTAACTGACGAAGCGCAATACGTTGACCTGGGTTCCGTTGGTGGTATGTCGGCTTACGAGTTGGCTGTTACCGACGGCTTCGCCGGCACCTTGCAACAGTGGCTGGTTTCCCTCAAGTCCACTGAAGAAGGTCCAGTTGGTCCACGTGGTCAGAACCTGACGGTTAAAGGCACCGTTCCTAACCAGGCGTCTCTGGGTAACATCCAGAACGTTGAGGAACAAGACGGTTACGTAACCGCCGACACCGGGCACCTCTGGATCTACATCGACGCGGCTTGGTCGGACGTGGGTCCTTTCCGTGGTCAGTCGACCTACCAACTCTGGCTGGATAACGGTCACAGTGGTTCGGAAGCTGAGTTCCTGGTATCGCTGAAAGGCACCAACGGGACGAATGGCACCAACATCATCATCAAGGGTTCTGTTGCAACCTACTCGGCTCTGACGGCTACTCCAGCTGAACAGGACGTGTACTCGGTTCGTGATACCAACACCTTGTACGGCTACATCAGCGGCGGCTGGGTTAACCTCGGTCAGTTCAAAGGTGAAGACGGTGAAGATGGCGCCCCGGGTGTCAACGGTTCTTCGATCACGATCATCAAGGTCCTGACACCAGAAGACGCGGTTGTTCCGGATCCAGTGGCGAACAACGGGAAAGCTTACGTTGACCTGGACAAACGTATTCAGCTGTCGGTCGGCGGTGAGTGGGTAGATGGTGGTGCTGTCGGTGCTCGTGGTGATACCGGTCCTCAGGGTCATGGTGTTAACCTGCGTGGCACTGTAGCGGGTCCTACTTACCTGCCGCGTGTTGATCAGGGCGCTGTTGATGGCGATGGTTACTTCACTGCCAACACCAAAATGTTGTACGTCATGGTGGACAGTGAGTGGCAGGGTCCGTTTGACATCATCGGTCCAGAAGGTCCGAAGGGTAACGACGGTGAGAAAGGTGACGCCGGTACTTCGATCAACATCTTGGGTGCATACCCAACGCTGAGCGATCTGGCTACTGCTCATCCTACCGGTACTCTGGGTGACGGTTATCTGGTTGGTAACAACCTGGCCATCTGGACTACTGCCAACGGCGGTGAGTGGATCGACATCGGTCTGGTCCGTGGTCCTCAGGGTATCCAAGGTGTACCGGGTCCTCAAGGTGTCGGCAAGCAAGGCGTTAAGGGTGATAAGGGTTCGTCCTGGATCACTCTGCCAGCGGGCGTTGATGAGCCAGGCGCAGGCTTCACCGGCAACATCGGTGACTGGGCTGTGTCGGATACCTTCAAGGTCTACTACAAGTCGGCTCAATCGGGCTGGGTGTACTGGGGTCGTTTGGTCGCGGGTGACGTTAACTCGCCGCTGCTGTCTGCTGGTAAAGTAGTCCGTCTCGGTAACGAGTGGGTGAGCCTGCCTGTTGACGAAGTACCAACCATGATTGCCGGCAAGCTGTATGTCCGTCAGTTGGTGGAAGGTAGCGAAACCAACGAGGGTGAGTGGGTTGAGTTGGAGTTCCCTGCTGGGATCGAAGAGCCGCCTGCTGATGGCACACCGTACATGCGCATGCGTGTTAACGGCCAGCCTGTTGGTTCGTGGGCGACTTACACCGCTCCTACACTGGCTAGCCTGGGTGGCGTTGCACTCTCGGAACTGGGCGTTACGATTGCGACGTTGGTCAACGGGACTATCCCGGCGGGTCAACTGCCGAGCTACGTCGACGATGTTCTTGAGTTTGCCAACCAAGCGGCTTTCCCAGCCACTGGTGAAACAGGTAAAATCTACATCGCCCTCGACACCAACGCTCAGTACCGCTGGTCGGGTAGCGTGTACGTTGGCCTGGTGGCTTCTCCTGGTACGACTGACGCGGTGCCAGAGGGCGCAACTAACCTCTACTACACGCCAGCTCGGACTCGGTCTACTCCGTTGGCCGGTATTAGCTTCGCCACCAACAGTGCCATTGTGGCTGGTGACACCGTCATCACGGCATTCGGTAAACTCCAGGCGCAGATCACTGCATTCGTACCTGGGTTCGCCGATGTTCCAACGGATACCAACCTGTATCTGCGTAAAGGCGACCACACGTGGGTTGTTTATACCGCACCTGCTGCTGGTATCTCTGGCCCGGCCGGTGGAGCTGACAACAAGACGTACGTCTACAAAAACAACGCCTGGATCGAGTTCAACCGTTACGACCTGGCTATCCAGAACGTCTCGGCGACCGCTTCCATCGATGCCCTGACCACCCAGTTCGTTGTGGTGAACAACACCGGCGCTACTGCCAAAACACTTACCTTGAGTGACGGGCCAAAAGCTCCAGTTCGCGGGATGGTGTTGGTGATGAAGATCAACGGTGCTGCGGGTGTTATTACCTTTGCGCCTACTGGCGCTACGGTGCTGGTCTGGACTGGTGGTTCGCCTCCGAGCCTGACCGGTAGCCGCACGTACATCACGTTTACGTGGGATGGCGTGGAATGGGTAGGGGCTCCAGGCGCTGTAGTTCCTTAACCGCTGAACACAGGGGCCTCCTTACGGGGAGGTTCCTCGTGTTTACCCCCTTCCTTTAAAGGATCGAATGATGATCGAAGCGATGCTTGGATTAGGACTTAAACAAGGAGCTGCTGATAATTCTGACATACCCTTTCCAGCTGGTACACCGTTTAAAGGAATAAAGAAGTCAGCGGATTTCATTTACGGGGACGGATTAGCTGCATTAGTAGGACTGTCATCCGGCGCTCCCATGAACGTCGATGGCGGATGGCTCCACTTCATTGAGGACAGTGGTCTTGAGGTCTACATTGCCAAGAAACCAATTCGCTATGGGGCTACTCGTGAACAAATCATGGGCGCTACTGATAGCGGGGCTAAAGAAGTCACAATTCGTGGCGAGGTCTATATCTGCCGACTTATGTCAGGCGCGATCTCTACCGGGGCTGCTGCTGTACCGGCTAACGCCGGCGGCGAGTGGAACCGTTACATGTACAACGTGTACGACAACACAGATCGAGTAGGTATTGAATCTGCGTTGATCTGGGGTGATTACACTCGAACCATGCTGGGGCTTGGTGCTCCTGGTGGTACGGACCTGAGCGATGGTGTGTTCACCATCTGCGCGGAAGCACTGACCAACGGCTTTTGCCTGCGGGGTAACGACTGGCAGAACTCCAGCGGTAACCACCCAATCATGGGTATCTGGAACATGCCGGCGAACAACCCACAAACGTATTACGGTTGGAGACCGATCCTGGTTAAGAAGTCCTCGATCCCTCCTACTCCCTTCAGAGGTGAAGTGGTGGGTGCTGATCTCATCACAGCTAGCGCGCTGGCAACTGAACTGGGGATCACGGGGACTGTCCCACCAGACGCTAACCCGACTTGGCTGAAGTTTGTTGATAACGGTAAAACCCTTTACATCGCCAAGAAACCGATGCGTACCTCGGTGCTGTGGGAGACCCTCAACACCGCGGGTGCTGTTAAGGGCGGGAAGATCATTACCATTGGTGGCAATCGCTACGCTGTTCGTTTGATGACGGGCGGTAACGGTGCTGATCCGACCACTACCGGTGGTGGCGAGTACGATGCGTACTTCTCACGCGTGACGGTTAACTACCCAGGTAACGCATCCGATCGTTGGGCTAATTATTCCAACGCGGATGTGTATTACCAGGGCGGCACTGGAAGCGGTGAGCTCACCCTTTGCCAAGAGATGTACTCGGGTGCTAACCCATTGACTCGGGGTTATCCTGGATTCAGTGGCGTCTGGTACCAACAAGCCGGGGCTACTCATGGTGGTTATGGCTGGCGTCCTGTGCTGGAACTCATTGGTCCTTCTTTATCCGACACGTGGGTGCAGCTGGCGACATTACCGGAACCACTGAACGGCAGTAGTGCTGTTGTCATCAACGGCAAGATGTACGTCTTTGGTGGTCAGGACGCAGCCTTTGCGGTCAAGGGGTCTTTGTACGAGATCGATTGCGTAACGGGTGCCGTTGTTGCCAAGCAGGGAAGTACACCTCGTCGCTATCATACCGCTGTAGCGATTGGTGGAAAGATGGTGGTCTACGGTGGATACACCAGCAGTACCACGCCTGACGTAGTGGTTTACGATCCTGCAACAAACACGTGGTCGCCTAAACTGAATGGCATTGCCTCCGATCGACACGCAGCGGTTCCCTACGCGAACAAGATGTATGTGTTTGGCGGGAACAACGGCGGGGGTCTGAGCCAGGCTCGTACTTACGATCCAACCGCGAACACCTGGGCTAACTTCAATACGAACCCTGTTAGTACACCGTTGGCTTTCCAAGGCGGTGCTGGAGTTCAGGGTGATAACGCTTACGTTGCTGGTGGGTTCTACAACCAGAAGAAATTCAGCAAGGTTAATTTGCTGACGGGTGTAGTGACAGCAATGGCGGATATACCGTTTGGTGTTTACACGCAAGCGATGACTCAGGCGAATGGGGGTGTTTACTCGTTCGGTGGGATTGTCGATGTGGCGGGTAAAGATCAGGTGGTCATGCGTTACGAGATTGTTTCCAACACGTGGATAACCCTCGGAGCAATTCCGTACACCATTAAGGATCTGGCATGTGCTGCTTCGGATGGCACCAACATTTACTTGGCTGGTGGTAAGGGTTCACCTACTGCTGTTTGGAAATATACGCCTTAACTGTTAACCATACTGCCTCCCTTCGGGGAGGTTTGTGTGAGGGGTGAATATCATGTTAGAAACATTGCTCTCGACAGGGGGTAAGGCCATTTACATCGGCAACTCTGGTCCAGGTCCAAAGACCTTGGTGGCAGGGGATGCCAACATGGGTTGGTTCGGGGAAGTGACTGATACCCAGCTCTTCGGTATCAATCAAGTGACAGCAGCAGGGTCGATGTATCAAGGTGACGACAACACAGCGCTGACCCCAGGGTCGATGCACTGGTTGAAGTTCATCTGGAACGGCAAGATCATCTACATCGCTAAACGCCCATTTCGTCAGAACGTTTCGTGGGCTGATCTGTACGCAGCCGGGTTGGTGTACGGGACTCGTGACACGGGGAAATACCCTCTGGCTACTCCTAAGCATCAGTTTATCCAGATGCCGAAGTATGAGGGCGAGAAACTCTGGGTGCTAAAACCCCGACTCCCCACGGCTTACAACACCGATCCGGTCCTGTCGGGTAACTCCGGGACTTATACGGGTGAGTGGAGCCAGTTACTTGGTCGTTGTAGCGTAGCGACCGATGGTAGTATTACCCCCAAGTTTGCCACCATGACTTACGTCGCGTTGGGATGGACCAACTCCAGTCCTGATTCGTTGACCATGGAAACCCTTTCCAACAACGTTAACCAGTGTAACGTGCGTGGCGACGGTGGTAGTGGTCAAATCATGGGTGCTTATCGGACGATCCTTAAAACAGATCGAGTGTCCGGAGCTAGCGGTGGTCACTACTGGCGTCCAGTATTGGAACTCATTCCTGATGATCAGGCAAAGGACCCTTACGCCCTGCTTTACCGCACACTCGGTCCGTTTACTCCAGTTATCAACGACGTTCGCCAGTGGACAAATAGTCCCGCTCTGAAAGTGGTGAGCCCAAAGCAAAAGAACTGGGCTTATCAATTGCCAGTGGCGACCTACAGTTTCGTTAACCAGGCGATTAAACCCTCTGCCGCTAGGGGCACCGCCGAATCCTCAAGCCTTAAGGCTTTCACTATCTCCGGCTCATATGTCGCTTAAGGACGTGAACAATGGATACAATTCTTCAGTGGACTAACCTGAATGCTCCGGGTACGTTCACCACCAAGATCTATCGTGGTACGTCCAAGTTGGATCGGGCTAACCTGGCTAACCCCATCGCCACCCTGACCAACAACGAAGCCACCTACACTGATACCACCACGGTTCGTGACACGTTGTACTACTACGTGTTCGAAACCACCGTGGGTCAGGACAAACAGAGTACGGACAACATCCCTATTCGAGCTGTTCCACGAAAAGGACCAGGTCCCGCCTCTCTCCAAACCGGTGACTTCTCCTACGGTTACTTCGGTACGTTGACCTCCGGTGAGTTCATCAACACCAACGACCTGCGGGCTGCCATCGGTCTTACGATCGGTTCTGTCAACCAGCAAGGTCCGCTGTGGCATAAATGGATCCGTAACGGGAAAGTGCTTTACGTTCCCAACGGCCCACTGTGTGGCAATATCAGTTGGAAGACCTTGTACGACCTCGGGGCGGTATTCGGGGTGGATGCACCGGGTCCTTACAACGCCGGCGCCAACGTTAACCAAAGTGCCAAGGCTACCATTGGTGGCGAACAGTTCCGTGTCCGCTGTATGACAGGGTTCGACGACACGCTGGCGCGCTTCCCGGTAACCCCTTCCGCTACTGAACCAACCGAACTGTGGCCGAACGAGTGGAACGACATCGTCTACCCACTCTCGACGTACTGCCCTGATCTGCAACGCATGGCCAACGTTCAGCAAGCCACCGTGTCGGACCTGTACATGGCGGCAACCGGGGTAACTATCGGTAGCATTGTTCAGGAGCGTGTGTCGGCTGTAGCGGCGTCCAACAACCTGATCCGTGGTAACACCGCAGCAAACCGTACGGGCATCGCTAACCGCAGTGTAGCGACGTACAACGGTTTCTCTTACGGCTGGTGGCCGGTGTTGGAACTGATCGATAGCTAAGGAGATTCCATGTCTATCAAAATTGATTGGTCTCCGATGGCAGTTGATACCCTGACGTTGTATTACTCAGATTCAGCTTTCACTTCGGCGACCCTTCCCGGTACAAACGTTGTGTTGGATCCCGCAGCTGTTACGTACACGGATACGACGGTTCCCGACCGCAGTGTTCGTTACTACATGCTGGAAGCGGTAAAGGCTGGAGCCAACACGCAATACAGTCAATGCATGTTGCACGGTAACTTCTCTAAGACCGGTCCTGGTGGTAGCGTAGTGCTGCGAGGCGATTGGAATGCCGGGTACATGGGATTCGTTCCTGTCGCTCAGCTGTTCACCATTTCTGGGCTGCGCACCGCTCTATCGATTACCAACCAATTAGGAACAGCCCCAGCTGATAACACCATGACGGGTTGGTACAAGTTTGTCTACAAAGGCAAGATCTTGTTCTTCCCTAACAACGTCTGTTCAACAGCGGGTACTTCGACGTGGTCACAGATCTACAACCTAGGTCTGGCGTACGGAGTGGATGGTCCAGGAGCTGCTCCGTTCAACCTGGTGACTGCTGGAGCACAACCCGCCATTACCGCGACTGTTAACCAAAAGAAAGTCGTGACGGTTGGCACAGACAGCTTCTTGGTGCGGTTACCGAAGAACAGCACGCTTCCAACAGACCAGAACGTGGCTGATCGAACTTCCTTTGTGGGAAGTGAATGGTGGTCCACAATGGCGATGCTCGCTGCGGCCGTTGCCGATCCCCTCGATCTTGCCGTGTTTCCAACTATTCGTTGGAATGACATTGCGGGGGTGCCTTATCCACTGGCGGCGGTACAACATTTCCAGTCGATCGGGAACTTGGCTGTGTCCAACGCTAACTGGACAGGTATCTTCCCTCGGAACATCAACATCACCGCCTCGGGCGCTTGGGTAAGTTGGGTTCCTGTCCTCGAATTAATTCCTGCTTAACGGAGGGTTAAATGCCCATCAAAATCGATTGGACCGACCCTAATACGGCGGATGATTACACCATCTATCGATCCGCCTCTCCGATTGCTGACGGTGCGCTGCCTGCGTCGTTGGCAGTTGTTCCTGGCGGAACATTGACGTACACCGATGACACCGCGGTACGTAACCAGTTGTATTACTACCGCGTGGCATCACGTAAAGGCGCCGACGTAGCGTTGACTCCTAACAAGGCTTTGGCCTACATGCCGTATACCGGGCCTGGTCCGCAGGTGTTGAACCGTGGCGACTGGAATTTCGGGTACTTCGGTAAACTGTCGATGTCCGACTTGTTCACCACCCAGGAGTGCAAAAATTTCGTCGGCACTATCACCTCACAGACAGAAAACACCGACGCGGCTCTAGGATGGCTTAAGTTTGTGTATAAAGGGAAAATTCTCTTTATCGCAAGCCAGGCGTTGTACACCACCATCACGTGGGAGCTGCTTTATCGAGCAGGCGTCATCTACGGTAACTTCCCAAGCGCTGACTGGGCTCCCTACGCCAAGACCACGTTTGGTACGATCCCGCAGGCCAAATCTGTAGTAAAGGGGGAGCACTCATTCATCATGCGTGTTCCAACCTCTCGCGCCGTAATGTCGAGCACCAGTGGTACAGCTGCGGATCAAATAGGCGGTGAATACGACTTGATCTTACCGTACGTTTACCAAGCGCGGTCTTACCCGGATGCCCTTGGGTTTAAGCAAATGGATGATCTCGTCAACGGCGGTTGGATCACTTTCTCTACCGACCTGCAAAGCGGTACCTGCATTAACCGGGGGAGTGGTACTAACCCTGACTTTTTGAACGTCAGCCTGACCACCGCCGCTACCCATAGCCAACATGGCTGGCGTCCTCTTTTCGAACTCGTTCTCTAAGGAACTATCATGAGCACAGTAACCCGTCTTACTCGTTTGATCCACTCCGACTCCGGCGCTTACCCGGTTTACCTGTCGGACATGGCGACTTACCAACCGCACACTTGTTTCGGCCCAACGGTTGATTCCGACCTGCTGTTCGAACTGGGCTTCGAAGTTGTACACGATACTCCGGTTCCTGCCGGTGATGTCATCGCTGAAGGCACACCAGAACTGCGCGAAGGCGAGTGGTACCAAACCTGGGTGGTTCGCTCCTACTCTGACGTCGAGAAGGAAGAACGTCTGATCCAGGCCAAGTCGGTTCTGCAAGCACAAGCCGAAACCATGCGTGTCGCTCAGTTCGATCGTGGTTTCCCACACACCTTCGGCGAGAACGTTTACCACGTTCAAATTCGTAATGCCGACCGTTCCAACCTCCTGGGTCTGCGTACTGTGGCCAAAGAAGTGGTCGAAGCGGGCGGAACGATGAACTTCTCCTTCCGCGTTTACGAAAACGTGGTGGTGAACATTAGCGCTGCCGAAATGGTAGCCGTGGCTGACGCTGCTTTCGTTGCTGCTAACGTCGGTTATCAGAAGACCTGGGCTGTCAAAGATGGTGCTCGCGACGCTACCACCATCGAAGAACTGCCTCCGTTGATGACGGAAGAAGACTTCTTCACCGCGTGACACCGGCACCTCCTCCTTCGGGAGGAGGTTTTCGAAAGGACACGACCAGTTACCGGGTCGAAAGCTTTGTACTTTAACCGGTGAATCCAAATGCTCGAATCGTTGCTGCCCACAAATCAAATGACACAACCCCCTGATCTAGCAGCCATCTTTCTCTTTGACCCTGCAACGAACACGGATCTCATTAACAACAACGCCAGCGTTACGACTTCAGGAGCGACGATAGACAGCGCGTACCTTATCGACAGTCACCCAACGGTTAAGTTAACCGCAACGACCAATTACCTACTAATAAGCATCCCAACTCCAATCGAGTTGGACGTGGGGGATTGGACAGTCGAATGGTCTTGCCGGGCAACGTCATTCCAGGCGGATAAATACGATGGCGAATTTACAGGACTTACAACAACCAGCAAGAACTTCGCCGTGCGTTGGACGGATACGGGGTACGGTCGTTTGTTGCAAACCATCATTGGGGGTGTTGTAAGCGCCGCAACTTACTGGCGAATCCAACCTGTCAAAGAGAACGTTGCAGGGGCTCTTCGGCGAATGGCGATCGTTTGCAAGGGCGGTATCATTACCATTTTCAAAGATGGCAACCCACAGCAGATCACCAACTGGGATGACGCGGGCAACGCTTCGAAAAGGGTAACCCAAGCCAACTTCCCTAAAGAAGCAGGAGTGGGTAGACTGAGTTCTATTCGATTGGGTTATGTCGGTACAAACAACCCAGCGGCTCCTTCAAACCTAGGGCGTATCCGAATTAGTAATTACGCTCGTTACATTGGTGCCTACACCCCGGCCCCGTTCTAAGGAAAGGCTCATGAGTACATTTACGCGATTCAGCGCTGAAGAACAACTGCGTTATGATAAAACCGCCAGTGTGCTTAACAACAAGGATATATGGGATACCATCCCGGGCTTTCGTTATTACATTGGCGAAGAGAACTCCACTCGTTACGTCGATGTAGAAACCAACTTCAAAACAGACGGCGCGACAATCCCTCGTTGGCTCTGGTGGTTACTTCCGCCTATCGGCGAGTACACCCAGTGCACAACGCTTCATGACAAGCTCTGCACCACGTACTACATCACTCAGGTGGTGAACGGCGTGGAGACGCGGGTAAGAATCACCCGCAAGCAGATCGATGCCATCCTGAAAGAATCCATGGACGTGATGAACATCACCCCGTGGAAGAAGACGGTGATCATGACCGGAGTCAACGCATATCGACTGGTTAAGAATCCAACCGCGCCGAAGCCCGTTGCTTTGGCAGCATAGGGAATATCTTCATGATAGAGACACTCGTAAGTGTTAGTAATGGACCACCGCCTACATCTCCCCCTTTGGACTTTACAACGTTTTCCTGGAAACAGTTGGGTGGTTCCCGTTATGGATTCCACCACGATGTCGCGAAGTGGGGCGGGCAGCTTTACTGGGTGGGTGGTTACTCCAGCGTTCCTCAGGTTACGTTTGGTCGATGGAACGGCACCGCTTGGACCGCATTGGCTAACCTCCCCACGGCGCGGGCTGGTCACACGTCTGTGGTGGTGGGTGACAAGATGTACGTCTGCGGTGGTCTGAACGCCGGTGGTAGTGCAGCGACTACGTTAGTTGAGTGTTACGACTTCCTGACTGGGACTTGGTCAACCAAAGCAGCAATGCCAGGACCCATGACGTTCGGGGATGGTTGTGCGGTAGGTACTGACGTCTACATGTTTGGTGGGATGACCTCATCTACATCGAACCCGGAAGTTCCGGCTAAGTTCAACCAGTACAAGTACAACACCCTTACCGACCAATGGACTGAGCTGACCACCACGGGTCAAGTCCCTCGCCTAGACCTTGGTGTTGCCGCGCTTAATGGGAAGATCTACCTCATCGGTGGCCGGAACAACAGCGCCTACACCAACAAGACTTTCTGTTACGATCCAGCGAACGGGAGTATGACGGAAAAAGCTAACATGTTGGCGTCTTACGGTTGCCGCCGAACGTTCTTGGCGTTTGATAATCGTTTGATGTCGCTGTGGGGGTCTACGAACGGCGGAGGGCCTTACGGAGGGACCAACTGGTATGACCCAGATACTGACGTCTGGACAGCGCTACCGGCTAACGCAGGGGCTGCCAGGGGCTTTGGTGGTGCAGGGTTTATCGGAAAGAAGATTTTCTACTTTGCCGGTATCAAATCCGGAACAGGTCAGACAGACGCTTGGGAATTCAGTCCGCCTGCGTAAACAAAAAAAAGAAACGTGCATAAGGCTAACCCTCTCTACCCATTGGGTAGAGAGGGTTATGACCACTTGGCTACAATTCGAGTTCAGCTTCAAACGCTTCAACAACGCTGGTCAGATCACCGACGTAGTTTTCTTCAACACCTTGATCAAGGTTGCCCGACCACTGCTCATCCACCGGGTCGAACGTAAGGCTCATCGTGGTACGATGGTCAGCACAATGACGAGCCAGAGCTTCCAAACGGTCTTCAAGTGAAACGTTTACATGAGGCATAGTTGCTCCTTGTTAAAATTGAGATCTACGTTCTTCACGCCAACTCACACGTTCGTCGAAATACTTCAGCGAACGTTTCCCCACCACGACCTGTCCGCAATTCCAACGGATCAGTTCTTTACTTTTACATATGATTTTTACATCCGCTTGTTTGATACGAGACAACAGTTCTCCAAGCGGATGCACAGACTTCTTATCAAGTGTGTAAAAGTAGTGGATACGAGAAGTCGTGATAACAACTTCAATGGTTAGGAAATGGTTAATAACAGGGCAGGGTTCGTCGAGCAACTCGATCCCATACTGAGGGAAGAAGTCAGGACGCCCGATAATCTTTAGCCCATTCAGTACACCCAGCGCGGGTTTAGGGATCTGCTTACTCATACCTACCTCGGTTGCTTGGTCGCCAGGTTCTTCCAGATACCGCTGGTCCAGTAGACGTAGTCTTCCGGAATTTCGATGAGGATACGCTCCACCGGGACTTCCAGCTTACCGCCATTCTCGTAACGAACAGTAACCTTGCTCTTGTCGTTACGGGCTCGGCCCAGGAGGATCACCCGATGGTAGACCGGCTCGCCTTCCAACTTGGAGTTAGGATGACGCTCCCAGACCTGTTTGTTGCTGTAGTTCGAGAGCAGGTTTTTATACACCTTCTTGAACTCATTGCGGACACGCAGTTCTTCGGCAACTTCTGCCTTACGTTCCAGGTGCAGGCCGGCGTTGAACTTCCTGGCATGCCACTGGATCTTTTGGATCGGCGTAAGCTCGTCATACTCATAGGAGTAACTTTCCTCCACCCCAACCTTCGCCCAACTCAAAAGGTCGGCGTACATCTCACGGCTGAGCACAACCTGGTTATGGTCCTTGTTAACCTTCATAACGACCTCACACTTCTTCTAAGGACGGTGCGCGGTTATACGCAAAGTCCTGGAGAGGGATACCCAGCAGGAATTGACGCAACGCGGTCTTGGTCAGGCGAAAGTCGCGAGCACCATCCTCGAATTCGGCCACCGGCTTAACCCGCAGGGTCTGAGAAACCGCACTGCACACGATCTCGATCTCAGCGATGAGGTTACCCTTCTTGCCATCAATCTGGATCACGGTGCGGCCGTCGCCGTTGTAGTCGTTGTACGTGAGCACAAAGCTGGAAACGACATACTTCTCTTTCGACGGACGCACAGCTTTAATAGCCTGAGCCAACGCAGCGCACTTTTCAAACTCGGACAGTTTGTCTTTACCATAAGCATCGCGTTTCATAATCAGCTCCGTTCCCCGACTTCTAAGATGTGGTTGTTGGCGTCTTCGAGAGCTTCTTGCAGCTTATTCAGCCTTTCCTGAATGTTCTCAAGGGCCAGCGTTTGCTCGTCCAACTTAATGAGCGCGCGTGCCTTCTCGTCCAGCAGAGCCTGTTCACGACCAAGCGCCGCGTCCAGATGACGGGACAACCAGCGGATACGTTCTTTACCTGCCATCAGATAAGCGATAGAGAACGGTTCACCCGACATGATAGCCGCGGTCTTTTGTTCGACGGTCATGTCGCCATGCAGGAAGAGTTGTACAGCCAACTCATCGTCGGTGTAGCTGCCCATGCACAGGCTACCGCGTTCTTGATTGAGCAGTTCCATGAACGGACGCGTTTCGCCGTTTTCTTCTTTACGAGAAGAGGGGGTGGTGTCAGCAAGAAGTTTACTAATCCCCAGTTCTGCGTACAGTCGTTCGCGGCTTGCGGCCTTTTGAAGTTCTACGACCTGTTCATAGGTCATATCGGGAATATTTACCTGACGGCCGCCTGGGAGCGTAACAGTACGCCCGTTGCGTGGAGATGGTCGGTCACCCATGAAATAAAGTCCTTGCGTAAATAGAGGTAAACCCCTGTTCTCAAGAAGAGAACAGGGGATCGATCATGCTTGTGCTGCAAACAACGGTGACGTTTCCAGGCGTTGCGCCAGGAGTTGCTTTTCGCGTGCGTTCATGTGTTCAGGACAACGGTGTTGTGCACGGCGATCACGCTTTTCTTGCTTTTCGATGACGCGGAGTGTTCGGTTGATCTGGGCTTTCGGATACACGTTCAGGTCGTAACCGTAAACATAACCATCGACACTGATGCGTGCATCATCATGATTCTCCGGATCGAAGTAGATCCGGCACGGCAGGTCCAGCTTATCGGCAGTACGAATGGTCGTCCGCAGGATAGTCAGGTCCTTGTACACAGCGCTCATGATCTTGGGGAAGAAGTCGCCGATAATGGCAGCTGTCTTCTCGTAGATACGAGGGCCTTTGATCAGGTTGTTGCTCAGCAGCTCGAACACAGCTTCTTCCACCGTGATCGAGGAACGCGGGACGTAGAAGGTAAACGATACACAACCCCGCACAACAACATAGTGCGTTCTTTCTGTACACCCAATGGTCACCAGCCGAAAGTCACCCGAGTCACTTTGAATCATGCCGTACGAAATAATCGGATGATGCAAGGTGACGTTAACAATCCCATCGCGTGAGGTGTTAGGTGTCAGTTCCCGGAATGTAGGCTTACCGGTAATGGCAATAACGCGGAGAACACGCTCCTCGGTTGACTGAGCGAATGCTTTGTCGATACCGAGATCAGAGAGCAACGAGAAGTTCTCGCCGTCATCTGGGTGGTTAGTAGCTTGCAAGACGATTTCAAGCGGACTAGGGGTAAGGCTTTCGTGGCTGATAGCGTTTTTCTTAGTTTGAGACGACATCGTTAAACTCCTTGATTAACAACATTTACAACGACATTACAACCACTTAATAATAATGCCGCTGGGTCCAACACTTTCTTCTGGGTTTTTGACATTGTTAAAAGGATGTGTCATCCTGGTGCGACACTTGTTAGTGTTAAGCACCTCGATTTCCCCGACACGCTCCATTTCAACTTTGTCCAGAATTCGGTGTTCCTGTGTAATATGAGCGTCCCAGACTAATTTGTCCTTAGTTAGGGTCACAGGTAGAACCACTCGCTCTGTTCCGATGAATTTGGGTTGATAGACGAAGAAGTTAATGTGAGGAAGATGGTCTTTCTCAAAGAACCTCGCCACGTTAGGAAACACCCCAACAAAGCAGTCTACAACCGTGGGTGATACTGAAATCGCCTTCATAGGAGGCTCTGGATACGCCCAGGAGGAATCTTCCGCCTCACCGGGTGTATCTGAGCCCGCCTGTGTCCCCGGCGTCCAGATCCCCTCTAGGTCCCCATTAAAACTAATGTGATAAAGCTGGAGACCTAACAACTTACGAGATAGAACCCAATCGAAGTTCAATATAGATTCCCATTCACAATTGCCCGGAGCTGGTGCTTATCGGCAAACGCTCGCAGTTCACCCCACAGTTTACCAACCATGTTCGACTTACCACCGATGTTTTGATCGCGCAGTGGATTGAACCGTGACACTTCTTCTGGCGTTAGGCCGTGGTTGAGCAGCCGAGGAGTGTCAGTGGAGATCAACGGGAGAACACCACGACGGAAACCACCGCCCCCGATCACCACGACATCCTTCATCGGCTTCTGACCTTCAAAGGCTGGCTCACGACTCACAGTTCCCCGACTACGCTGATACCACACTTCTGGGTACAGCGCTTTGAGTGTGGCTTCACGCAGACCAGGATCGATCTGTGCCTTGTTTGGAATCGACAACCTGAGCCATGGCTCAAGAGAAGTGGCGTACTGGAGCTGATTGGCCTCCAGGTCGTACACCATGGTGACTTCGCGCTGGAACTCACTCTCGATGTCGATATCGAGCGGTTGGCTTGGGTCGAAGAAATCTCCATCATGGTAGAAACGTGGGTTGGTGAGCATGGTGCCAGGAACAGCCCAGTCACCCACGAAGAAGCCGCCTACAACCAATTTACCGTTACGAATTTGCAATGCTGTTGCTGGTTTGGTTTTCATAGTGGTGCTCCAATGCCTTGTTTACTTGGTTACGATTGGGAAGAATCATTTCGCGGTGATGTCGTCTTTTGTAGTCGAAACCACCGCTCCAGACCAACCACCCCGACACGATAAGCCGACTCTGCATATACTGCACCAGAGCAGGGTCGTGGTCATGAGTAGCTTGTTGCAGCTGACAGATGGCAAGACCCAGGGTGTTTTTGAGTTTCATTTCTGATGCTCTTGGATAGTCAACGCGGCCACATCGATTTTGATACCTTCGACCATACGGCCGGTAGGAACCTTGTTACCCTGCTCGTCGATCAGGTAAGACCCGTCGGCATTGCGGGTGTACTCGGGGATCATCAACTTACCAGCGTAAGCACCCCAGCCGTTAGCCACGTCGTTCTTGCGGACATCAACACCCTGGACATGAGCAACGATTGGATTGTGCTTTTCCTGGAAGTCCTTCAGGATGTAGTACTGATTCACTACACTCCGAACATAATCCTTAGATGGCATCGTCCAGTCGGCGGCATGCTTGTGGAACTTGGTGTACTGCTCATCTGGTAGGATCCAGATCACACGACCGGCTACGATCAACCCACCGTCCTGGAAGTCCAGATAAGGCGTATCGAGTTTACTGCGGGAGCCAAACACGGACTGGATCGCCTCGGCGTCAGAACGACCCTTGGAGATCTCATCGATATACTGCAACCACAAACCGTGCAACCGCTGGTACTCTAAACCACGAGGACGATTGGAGACGAAAATGGTCCACGGTGCGTTAGACGACAATTGACTCAGGTCCGGCTGATAACCACGACGCCCCCAGTCCACATGCCCAACGGCTCCGACATTCACGCCGGTGTATTCCAGCAACTTTTCTGCTGCCCGCGGGGCGTCTGGGTCTTCATGACAAATGTGAATAGATTTCATCAGCTTCCGTAAACCTCATTAAGGATGGAGAGAAGGCCGCGGATGTTGACCAGGTTCAGATCCGTTTCCGGAAGATCGGCAGAAATCAATTTGACTTCCTTAGCTGCGGAGAACACTTTGCTAACCCAGACATAATTGTTGTGAACGGGGTATTGAATTTCGTTCCCGGCTCGGGCATCCGCGACAGCCTGTACGAACCACTGGAAATAGCTGGGGTACTTGGTCGCGAAAGGCGCAATAATTTCTTTATATGCCTTCTCGAAACCAGGGGTAGGGGTGGTCGCATCCTGCTTAACCGGTTCTTTTTCAGTCGCCTTTAGAAACCGAAAGATCGTATCCTTGGCTTCATCTTTAAGAGCATTGAGCTGCTCTTCATTTAAAAGGTCGTTCATTCTAACTCCTTATTTAGCCACGTACTCTGGCATAGGCAATCCCAGGAAATGGTTGTGGATTGCTTCCCGCAACCATTCCTCATGTCCTGGTTCGCCGTGTTTGATTTTGGCAAACAACTCAGGAATCAACTTCAACAAATTAATTGCTGTTGCACCTGAGTCTGCGTAAGGGGTGTCGTGCGAGATTGCGTGGCCAACAACCCACTCCAGCTTCTCAACCAACTCATCAATGTGCTCTTGTAATTCCTGTGACATAACTTATCCTAATTACGGAGTGACGTTATATCATGAGCGGTAAAGCACAAAAGAAGGGTCGGGTGGCCTTGGCGAACAACGTAGCGCTGAGACGAGTGTCCGTTTTCAGTGCTGCATCCAAGACCGCCCACGCCTGTTCGTAATTACGACTGGGCTTGTTTGCCAAGTACGTAGAGTGTCGGAGGGGACCCAACCAATAGTAACGGGTTTGCGAGCCGTCACTCATAGAGATCAGTCGACCACCCTCACACTTGGTGACTGCGTAGAAAGTGATGGGCTTCTTCAGCCCATGACGTGCACGGATGTAACCATCACCCGCGTAACGGCGACGTGTTAAACGAAAACAGGTGGGAGTCCCGTCGGCGGTGCTAATGGTCAATTGCGATGCAGACTTGTCAAAGTGTGGGAAAACGCCGGTTACCAGATACTCTTTTGAAAGCATGGCGTCACCTCCTGGGTGGTTAGTTGATTATCGTACGTTCCTGATTCTTGGGATCATCCGGAACTGCTTGTTTGTCGAGGGGTTGGCAGAACCCGCCGTAAGTCGCCATAGCCATACCCTTGTCCATTACAAAGGCGTACTTGAGCGCGGGCTTGAGGATTTGTGTACCTCGTTCACCATCAGAGAAACGGTAGCCAATCCATTTAGGTTCAGCGTCCATCAGGATGTCGAGTTTGGAACCAGGAAGGTTGATGGTGGTAACTTCCTGTACGTTGCTTTCTTGCACCCAACGTTGTCCCCACAAGGAGTAGGCCGGGTAACTGTAGGTGCGTTTACCAGTGATGGTAAGATTACCCACCTTTATGGAACAGTCGCGGGAATCGGAATACCGACCGACCACCAAATCCTGCTTGACGTACGCGTACGCCGCTGTGCCGAACCCCGCCACAATCAACAGGATGATCAACCACAGGAAGCACAGGTACTTGATGCGAGCGCGGCGCAGACGCTTGACCTCAGCCTTCTGTTCCATCAACTCACGGGCCAAGGCGCCTTTGTCTTCACGCCGCACTTCTTCTGGCTCTTCGGTGAGCTTCTTTTGGCGTTCGTCGTATAGACGGATTTGTTCCTTGACCAACTCAGGCGAATGAATTTGTTGCCATACCGGCTGTTTATTAAAGACCCTGATCCAAATATCGTCATGTACAATGAAGGCCTGACCCTCACGGTAGAGAGCCGGCTGAGGTAGAATCTCTACACGTCCAACGATGTTAAACAACCCCTCTTCCCCGAACGCACTGGCCAGCGACATGAGCAGTTCGTGGTATGGATCCGTGGAAGCAAAAGTGGTAAGGGGATGTGTGGCGAACTCAGGTAGTTTGTCCCAGTGCCCCTCTGGACGTTTAACCCACATACGACCTTTATACATCCAGGCATCCCATGTTTCAGCGGTTTCTGGATTGGGTAATTCCTCGTCGTGCGGCCAAGAACCTTTGAAGGTAATAGAAGGGATCGGCTCATGAGGAGGATGTTCTTCCGTCAATACCAGATCATCGGTATTGACATCTTCTGGCTTGTCCTGAACCCAGGCTTTGTCTGGCGTGAGGATCCAGTTTTCACCTTGCCACTCGATCACATCCCCGACTGAGCTATGAGCGGCGATCTCGCGTAGGTTAATGTTGTCATCCAAACGACCACGGAAGTTACGATGGATCTTCTTTGAAGCCAGGTCTTCAAAGAACTGTTTACGTTCGACAGTCCAATCGGGGTACTGAGGGGTGGAAGGTTTCGTCTCGAGATTGGTATCGTCTTGACTACTAATGACCATAAGAAAATCCTTGTTTTTGGCAAAAAGTAAAATAACCCCACCTACTCCATCAGGGATCACCTAATGGAGTAAATGGAAGTTAAGAGGTTTAAGCATCGTCCAGCCGTACCAGGTGGAACGGAAGCATTACCGAGGTTTCCAGGTTGAAGTTGTTGTACGTCAACAACCCAAACTCAGGGTGCGGGGAGAACCGCTTCAGGCTGATCTGGACACTTTCGCCATCAAGGGTGAGCATGATGGAGTCGCGTTTGAAGTGCTTGACCAGAGTAGCGATGACGCGCAGGTAACCGGAGTCCATGAACTCTTTGACGAGGTCGGCCGTTTCAGGACCTACCGCGCAGCCGTACATGGATGGTTCGTGGGCACGCTTGGCGAAATCATTGAACACGCAAACCGCCGCCGAACCAGTTGCAATAATGTCGTCGGTATTCAGCAGGCGATTTTGTGGATAGTTTGGAGTGCGGGTGATATCTTTGAGGAGGTCCAGGCCAAAGACCATGTCGTCCATTACTTCTTTGTCGAGCTGCGTTTGAGCGAACTCTCGTACGAACCCGATATTGAGAGATTCAACAATCTCTTCGTGGGTTACCGGTTTGTGTTCCTTTTCAACGACGAGAGGTTTCACTTCATCCGCAGCCTCCGCTTTTAGTGCTAAGTTCATAAGGGTGTCCTTTAAAAGAGCGGTGATGTTGCTTAATGATACATGTACTGGTTAATTAAAATTTACTAGGCGAAGAACGCTCTGTCCTTATCACCTAGGTAATATAGGTTTGAGAAAAACTAGGAATAACAAATCCTAGCTGTTCCACCCGATTACTCCACCAATCATCACCGCAATGATACACAAAGCGATGATAATTCGGAAAGTGCGCTTACGTTTCTTCTCCTGCTGCTTGATAATGTCCTTATGGAGGTTGTCGAGGAAATCAGATTCTTCTGGCTGAAGTTTGTCATTATGAGTGAACATGAGAATCTTTCCTTATCAATTTTGTCCATAAATAATCGGTCGGGTGAAAATGCAAATAAAGGAAGAGCAGCCGAAGCCACTCCTCCTTTATCTAGTTCAGGTCGAAGACCTTAGGCTTCCGGGAACGTCAGCTGACCGTAGTCAGTATCCGGGATATTGATGACCGCTTCAGTCGCGAGAGCGAAGTCGATCACGCCGTAGACAGTTGGACCGTCGACGGTAATGGTGGTGGCGCTGGTGACCATGTCAGCCGGCTGGAGAGTCACGCGCACGGCAGCATCAAATGCAGCCTTTGCAGCGGTCTGTTGATCTTCCAGTGCGACGTCATGGGCAAGCAACACCATGATCTTGTCGGTCGTGCCATCGGTGTCCTTGTAGGCGTACACGCCCGGGACGGTGAGGGCCAGAACGGCGTCCTTGTCGGCGGCGACTACAGGATCGGTGAGATCATAGCCGTTGACATCATGCAGATCGGCGGCCAGGTAAGTCTGGTTAACGCCGATGAAGTTGCGGGAAATGGATTTGACGGTCAGCGAGCGCACACCAGTACCAGTACCGGTCAGCGCTTCGAAGGTTACGTCAGCTTCGGTGAGGCCAGTGAACAGCGCTTTCATTGGCGCATCGTTTTCATAACGCGTCAAGTTGAAGGCGATGAAACGATCGACAAAAAGACCCATGCGGGTAGCTTTAGCCATGTCAAGAACTCCTGGGGGAGAAAGGAAAAGTGAACCCGATAAAGCGGATCACATAGTATCCCCACCAGAAATATAGCCAAGCGTAAATAACCCCTACCCCAACCAATGACGGTGGGGTAGGGGTTATTCATGGTGTGTCGGAGTTAACCGAGGTCCATGATCGGGCCTTCAGGCAGCACGATCATTGCAGCTTTGGCGGTCGCGTATTCAACTTCACCGGTGATGGTGTCGCCGTTTACGATGATCACGCCGTCGCCCAAACCAAACTGTTCGTTCGGCAGGTCGTAAAGCAGAGCGGCTTCGAGCACGGCAACGGCCGCGGTGAATTCGTCGGTAACGGCGGTGTCGGCCGGGATAACGATGATGTGCTTGCTTTCGCCGGCTTCGGTCAGGTACGAGTAAACACCCGGTACAGTGATTTCAGCGACAGCCGATTTGTCTTCCAGGATTTCACCAGTGACGAGTTCGAAAACTTTGTCGCTGTGAACGCTGGCCGGACGCCATTTCTGATCAGGGCCGACGAAGTTGCGGGTCTTGGAATCGATGTGCGCGGTGTGCACGCCGTCGACTTTGGTGATTTCGCCGATCTTCAGGTCGCTCAGCTCGAGGTTGTCGAAGCTCGCCAGCATCTCAGCGTCGTTGGCGTAGATTTCCTGGTTCTTGGCCACGAATGGCGCCAACAGCAGAATCAGCGGATTGAGTTTAGCTTGTGTCATCGAACGTTCCTCATGAGTATTATTTGATCAAACTGATCCGGGTTAATCCCCTAAGCATATAATCCAGGGGGTTGCTACAATAAAAATCCCTTTGACACCAGGCCAATAACCATAAGCCAGAACAAACATTCTCCCGTGCGNTAGGGAGGAAATCGATTCACCAACACCAGCCCNGTGTAACCGAGNAGAGTNAGCATGTAAATGTAGTTCTGTGTAGCCATCCCCAGCATGAAGATCACAAACATACTGAAGACGCTGCGGGGATCAAGCAATAAACGTAATTCAGGTGTCATGCTTGGCCTCATACAACAAAAAGAAAAGGAAGGGTCGACAACCCCCTTCCTCACCTACTGGTTAGCGTTTGCCAACGGCTACCATCGACAGCTTGTCGCCCAACAGAATGCTGCTCGCGTTAGCCAAGATCTTGGCTGTTTGCAGTCCACCTTTGAGAGCAGTGATAGTGGCATACGCCGTATCGTAAACACCCAGCGCTTCACTGGTTCCCCGTTCACCGGTGGCCAGGTTCATGCACTCTGGAACGACATCACCCTCTATAGAGTTCCAGCTGAGCTCTTTAAACGGTGTGATCTCGTCTGACGACTGGGCCATCAGGTGGTTGTACGAGGAGTAGCACATCTTGCCCAGCGAGCCAATGATGCCAACCTTGAGACTAACAGCGCGATCATCGGCTGTGTCTTGCTCACGGTTAGGACTAGACAGACCCGGGAGTTCTTTGAAGATACGTGTCAACACGCGTTGACCCGCCGTAACCAACGAAGAACCCACACCCGGCAACACACCGTTCTCCAGAGCGCTCTTGACCGCCTTCACAACGTCTTCGAACCGGTCAATACGTTCTTTTACGTCCGAGTAGGTTTCGCCGCCCACAAAGATCGTCACGAGCTCACCACGCAGGTTACGGATGCGGGTTTCGTTGAACTTCGCCCGCACGCTGAAACGGTCGCCCATTTCGTAGCCGCTGAGTTCTACCGCAATCGCATCGGCGCGCTCTTGCAGCTTGACCTGGATATCAGCCGGGATATCGCTGAATACCGAACGACTGCTACCGACGGTGAGAGTGCCCTGGACCTTGTCCAGCGTGGGAACAACCGCGTCATCAAGATGGGCGTACATGCTGGTGCCGAACATGGTTGCAATGTCCTGCATGATCAGCGTCCCGACGGAACCACCGGCGTTGGTGTTGATCGGAATGAAACGAACACCCGAATCACTGGTATTGATGCGTGCCAGCAGGTTGTTCATTTCGTGTTCAACCGAACGACCGATCAGGACGATGGTCGTGACAGGGATGGTGCCAGCCGGGGCAGCGTACTTGTCCATCAGCTGACGAAGCGCCGGCATTGGATCGCCACCACGTCCCAGGTTGGTATCGACGATCACCGGGATGAAATCCTTGAACTCGGTGTTACCGCCGTTGCCGTCTTTGGCGAAAGCCGGGTTGGCGAAATGCATGTTGATCGGCAGGCCATTCGAACGAACAACTTTGTCCTTGACGGTCATACCTTCTTTCAGTTCGATCTCGGGGAACCGTTCGCCCGATTCCTTGTAGATGCCGGTGACGATCTGGCTGAGCTCTACGTCGTTGTTGGAAGAGGTCAGGGCCAGCTTGAACAGACGTGGATCGTCGACCTTGATGTTGATCGACATCGCCTTGAGTTCTTCAACGACAGCGTACACACACTCCTCGATGAACTTCTGCTCACGGAAGCTGGTGTGCTGGGTGAAGATGTCGTACAGCACGGCGGTCAGCAGTACGGTGGTGGTAGTGCCGTCGCCGCATTCAGCGTCGGTTTTGATCGCGGCTTCGGTGATGACGCGATTGACCAGTTCGGAACGAGGGTCGTCGAACTTGATAGAACGGGCGACAGTTACGCCGTCCTTGGTAACCTTTACAGCGGTGCCATTGGCGATGTATGCCAGTTTGCCGTTTGGACCCATGGTCGCTACAACAGCAGCTTTGACCTGAGCAACAACTTCAGCGACGAGAGGTTGAGTGCCGTCAATTGTCAAAAGGTTCATACTTTTACTCCAGATACAAGGGTACAAGGTTAATCAGGATTGTTGATACAGGGTAGTAATATAGGCTTGAAAATATACAAATAAATAAGGCCGCCCTTTGTGGGGACGGCCTTACTTAATGGCAGTTAGACCGCAGCACCCCAAGGGGCTTTCTGGAACAGGTAGAACTTACCGCCGATCTCTTCGAAGCGGAAGATTTCCAACTCCTGGAACCGGAAGATGTATTCACTGAACTCCAGCGTGATTTCAAACTCCACGCTGGTGTTCTTGACAGCGGTCACCTGCCCGATGAGGTCGGAGCCAATCGAGATAGCTTCACCCGCTGGATCAATCAGCAACAACACCGCCTCGTCTTTCAGCTGGTCGTACAAACGATTCAACTGATCAGGAGTAAGGTTGTTGGGTGATTTAACGACGGTCATTACACACCGTCCTTACGCACCAGGTAGAACACTTCACCGGCCTGGGCGAAGCGGAACTCGCCTTCGATCTTGCTCTTGCCGTTCCAGCCTTTCAGGTCGAGGAAGACGTCGAGTTTCTTACCCAGGTTGTAGATACCCTGGACACGGCCGATCACATGGTCGGTCAATACGTTGTTGTTGGTTGGATCAACGCCGGCGACGACGTGGACACCGCCAGGGGATTTCTGCTGTTCAATCAAACGCTTGAAGCTATCAGGGCTGAGCTTCTGAGCGAACTTCACGTTGGACTGTGCCATTACTGTTTTTCCTTGTCGTTGAGATTTTTGACTGCGATGTACGGGTAGATGAAAAGAAGAGGCACTAATATTCCAGGGGATTTCTGCCATTCTTCCAGGTAGGGGTTGTACGTTGCAACAGGCTGACCGGTGGCTTCGTCGATCACACAGATCGGTTCATTACCAGAACGGTAAGAGATGTGGAGCTCTCTCGACCCTTTCGGAACGAAGAAAGTCCACTCACCCGGAAGGGTAGTCAGGTCCATGTCAGGGTGGTAAAGCCCCGCTTCAACCAGCTTCTCATACTGTTCGATCCAACTGACTTCCGAGGGGACAAGGTTCTGTTCCCGCACGTGATCGCGCATGGCATTAAGAACGTCGTACACCTCGTCCAGTGGGAAGTCGATGTCCATCATTCTGGTCATCCCGTCCACCGACAATATAACAGTCGGCGAATGATTAACGACCGGGTAACGAAACATCCGCAGTTCTTGCTTGTCGTAGAGAACCTGGAATCCCCAACTCTTGGTAAACCCGTTGAGGTTACACCGACGGTCGAACAACCCTAATCCCACGAGGGAAGCGAAGTAAGCCGCAGAAGGGAGGTCCGTGCGAGTGAGAACAGGCTTACGTTCATCCCGAAGAGGCTGTTGGGCCATCTCGGGAGTAAACGTGCGTTCCAGTGGGCGACGGTAGTACTCGTTCGTCATCGTCACCCGGTTATGGTGGTTGGGTGCTTTGTTCTGCCCCATGTACCCGCACGGGGCTTCCTGAACTTCTTTAGTTCGCGTATCGCCCAGCGCCATTCGAACACCAATGACAATACGGTCCCACACATCACGCATCCAGGGTGCGAGTGCTTTCATTGTTCAACTCCGGTGTCAGTTGGATAGGGGGTGACGACGGTGATGATATCGCGGCCGGTGAATTTAGCTGAGGTCTCCAGCTTACGCCGAAGAACACCACTGACCGCCATTCCATCTTCACGAGTCATACGAGTGGAAATCACGATCTTCTGAATGGTCGACGAATACAGATTCGGCCAGCCCTTTGGAACGTTACCGCGGTCGAACACAGTCAATGGGAGGTGAGACGGAACGAGTACATGGATACTGTCCCCCATTGTCCATTCCGGCTCACGGAGATCGATCATGCAATCTTCCGGATCCCCAACGTCATCATCGTCCAGACCTTCGTAATACAGATGGTCGTCATCATCGTCACCCCCGAACATGTCCTGGAAGTCACGAGACGATTCTTCTTTATCACGAGCAAGGCGCGCCTGATGACGAGGCGCCTCCCAGCAACCTAGACAGATGTCGGCACGAAACTTTTCAGCTTCGATGCTTTCAGTGTCGTAGGCTTTGTAGTGCTTGGTCTGACTACGAGGGAATTCGCCCTTACAGTCGTGACAGTCCGTAGGCTCTTCTTTACGTTCGACCAGGAACTTCTCGTAGCAAGGCTCACACATCAGGTAGGCTTCCGACCCGAACGAGTCGTTCTCACCGCACTGCCCAAAAGCCTTGTCGCCTTTCTTTAAGTGCTCGCAGTTACCGCCTTCGCAAACACCACCGTCTTTACCGAACCCTACTACAAGGTCACTACGACCGTGAGTAAACCAATTCATTTCCTTCTCCCTTCCTTGAGTTTTTCAACCTGATCATGAACACTCAAAGCATTCATGACAGAACCAATTGCAGTGTGGGCGACAAAGTTTGCTTCCTCGTCGTTAACACCGGCAACACTTTTGTACCACTCGAGCCACGCGGCGGTGACACGGACGTTACCGCCCGCATCGTGTTCAGCCAGGAAAGGCATCGGCTTAACCTTTTCTGACTGTGCTTCATACAGTACATCTGCGTACTCTTGAACCCGTACGACTTGGTTGTTGACAATCTTCAGGGTCATTTCCCGCCAGCTGCCATCGACATCGTCCCCATAAAGGTCGAAATCATCACTGGAGTACGTGCCTTCCTGCAAAGCTTTAGCCGCCTCACAGGCCTCCAGACAATACCCCAGCTCCCCTGTCGTACCTGGTTTATGGGTAAAGGTCAGGCGACCGTCGACGTCAATCCGTACCTCACCCGCAAGACCTTCCAACTCGATGGTCTGATAACTGAAGTCTTTGGCATTAGGGATCCCCACTTCGCTATCATGGGGAACAATGACGTCGTCAGTCAGTCCGCTAACCTGTCTGTTGCGCATTATTGCAATCCTCGAGGTGCTTCGTGAATGAAGCGAGTGGGTTCATCCGGGATAACCTGAACCAGAACACCCTTCTCTTCATTGCCGAAGTATTTACCCAGGGCAGTCAACTCGAAGCTCGGAGCGATAGCCGGAGCACTGGTATCGATCTTGACCGAAGGTTGGACCAGTCCGAGCATCTCCATGTCTTCTTTACGACCGCGCGGAACAAAAGCTTTCGTCCAGGCATCCTGCTGGGCGGCCGTACCGAGCAAAGACAGAGCAAGCATTGCCATCATGTCGCCTGCTTCTGCACGAGTGGTGAGATCTTCGATCATCTGATCGATCTTTTGCGCCTGCTCTTCTGCCGACAGTGGTTTATTGTTTTCCATTTCAATCTCCTCAGTCTTTAATGAACAGCGTTGGATTGGCTGCCGGCTTTCTTTAGAGCGGCCGTTACCAGGCTGTTCTGGCGGGTGGTGTCTTCGCTCATGAGCTTGAGCAGAGACGGGCTGGCTTTAACCAACGAGCTCATCTCCATCTCAAAACGACCGCCCTTGCGGATATGCAGGACACCGAGCTGGTGACCGATTTCGGTACTGGCGAATTCGATGAAGTCGCCCTCGTTGCAGTAGGAGATGGCCAACTGCAACATCCGCGGCATGGCGGTATCGAAGTAACTGAAGTGACGAACCATAATCACTTCTTTGGATTTACCACGGGTCATGGTGGCAACAACGCGACGACGATTAGAGATGTTGTATTCGTTGTTCATGCTTTGCTCCCCATGGAACCCAGTTTAGCGTAAACTTCAGGACCGTTAACACTTTGGTGCAGACGGTTCAGTTCTTCTTCCGTCAGCGGAGGCAATGAACCCTTGGCTGCACGGCGACTTTCGAGGAGCAGTTCAGGTGAGGCTGCCTTAAATGCATCCTCCCGGGTAAGCGTCATCTCATCACTAAGGATGTAATGTTTACTGTTCTGGACGAGTAACCCGATCTTGACTTCTTGCTCGATTGCGTTGGCTCGATCCATTTCAGCAGCCAGCGCGTCAGGATCGACTTCCCCAGACATTACAGCCAGACCCGCGCGAATGTCGTTCACCGTAGCCGTTTCCGCTGCATCAGTAGCGAGAGTGGCTGCTTCGGTTGCCTTGGTACGAGCTTTGTTGAACTCGCCCATGGACATGGTTTTTACCGGTACTGGAGTGCTGCGACGCAGCATCTCTTGGAAAGCCAGTTTCTCTTGCTCCAGAGCTTTCTCCAGGCGACGTAGTGCTTTTGCTTTCTTACCGTTCATAATTCAAAGGCCTTTTAAAAAGTGTAAGGTTGGAAGTTAGGCTTGTTTAATTCTGCGAACTTGTTCTCGAACAAAGCGCTGGGGGTTGAGAAGATGAATCACCCCCTCCTTGTCTTTAAAGCTGAAATCAAACACCAACATATCGTCAGGCTGCGGATTTTCTGCTTCGAGGAAATCAGCCATCGCTGAGGCCATCAGTTGTTGCGTGTACACATCTGCCGCGGCGGATACCCCAGCGGTGAGTTGGATCTTTACGCGCTTGTTAAACCCCATGATTACTTCCTCACAAGACTAAGACGTTTGCCACTGCGATCTCGTTCACGCTGTTCAACTTCGTCGATCAGCCTTAGACGACATTCGGCCAGCTCCTTCATTTTCTTGGTCCGATCGATGTCAATGGGGTGGCCGATGTCCCCGAGTTCGTCCAGGTACGCGTTAGCTTGGCTGATAACCTTTTCCAGCTGGGCTCTAACTTCGGCTGGGGTCAGCACTGGCTGAATAGTCTTCTGACCCCAGTGCAAGCTCTCTTCTTTATAGCTGTCTTTGAACGACAGGGGGTCCTTACCGGTTTCCAGAAGCGGGCCGCCAACCAACTCGCGAACTGGCAGCCCAGGCATGCCACCAACAGACATGTCGACAGTTGGACGAGGACCAGCGTGTTGTGCTGTGGGATCCAGCAACACATCCTTGAACCGACCAGCGATAGTGCTACCCTTTGGCAGCAGCTCCTGATAGGACGCCTTGACAGCCTCGTGGAACAGCTTGGTGGTCTGATCGGCACTCTCGCCCCGGAGTTTCTCTGCCCAGTCTTCAAACGCATCGTGGGCCTCGTTGTGAGAGCACTCGTGCAGCTCACGGTACAGATCGATCCATTTTTCCATGGATTGGAAGAGGGATTCTGGTTTCTGGTTGTTCATGGTGTATTCCTTAGAAGCGGTAAACGGCTTGGGTAGCCTTGAAGGTAGTGTCGGTATCGGACGACAATAGATAGGTGCAAGAAGTGTAAACCTCTTTGTACGTCACCTTATCCTTTGCCATCTTCCCACCGCGAGAATTACTTACAGTGATCGTAACCCGGTGACCGCCATCCTCGGTGATATAAAGGAGACGATCGCGACTGGCCTGGTAGTAAGCCTTTACAACTTTGTTAAGACCAGCCGCTTCCGGGTTTACACCCATGTAGGTATCGCTACCGTGGAGCACCCCTGTGCCGTAGAGGATAAATCCATTGCTGATGGGTTTGGGTTCAACCAACACTTCGGTGTCGTCGACAGAGGAGACTGCGTATTCCCCACAGATAATGCCGTTGGGATTATCGTCAGCCAAAACACTCATAGACAACAACGAAACCAAAACCCCTGCAAACAACTTCATGCCGCTTCCTCCGAACGAGTTACCAGTGCTTTCATGTTGATAGCTTCGATTGCCCGAAGATGTTCAACCAAGGTCTTACGCAGCTCGTCCAGCTTCTGTACCAGCGAGCTGTGTTCACCGGCCCGGTTGAAGTCCCAACGGATTTCAAAGTCATGCAGACCTTCGCCGAAGATTTGAACGATCAGAGTTTCCTTCACCACAAAACCGTGGAAGAACAACACCTTGTCGCGGTCGAGGAAAAGACTGAACTTCTCGGTTGGGTTGTGGGTAGCCCAGCGTTCCAGTTCTTCCAGTGCGCCGATTTGGTCGTACAGGTTTTGCTGGTAAGCATCGATAGCCTTTTGGAACACCAGCATGTCGTTGGTGAAAGGAATCTCGATACGGTTACTCCACTTGCCGTGTTTACCGAAATCGAATTCAGTACCGAAGCGCAGATCACCGAATTTGTTCCGATGGGCTTCGGACAGCAGAATTACGTTCCGGTTAAGAAACGAGGCAGCCAGTTTACGATCGCTAAAAATAGTAGCCATGGTGTTGCTCCTGATAATTCGGGCGCAGTTCTTTACGCCCGGTAAAAAGTTTTGTGTACTGCTTACAGACCGCCACGAAGCTTGTAGGAAATCCCATCAAGCTCGTTGACAGTGAACTGACCGTTTAAGGCGATCAGGTTGGCATCTTCGAGTTGGCTTGCGCGCTCGGAGTAGCCGGGGTTTGTGCTAACCGCTTTGTTCACTTCTTTCACCGAACCGTACAGGTAGTGCGGGCGCTTGGCGTGTTCAATACGCACAGTCGCTCGGTACCCATGTGCTTGCAAGGTATCGGCAATCAGCTTAGAAAGCTCTTGATTTTCCGCGCCATCAATACCGGTAATAGTGACGGTGTTTGGATTCAGATCAGACATGCGGTACATCCTCCTGGATTCGCATAAAGGCAACGTTTAACCGAGTGGTACGTTTGGTATTCTCGTCAGGTACTCTGGGGTACGCAATATGAGAACGGTAACGTTCAGCAAGAGCAACCCTAACCAGCAGTAGCACATGCGGATTTGCGTAGGCACGCTGTTGCAACCCACCGCAAAGTCAGCAACAAAATCCAACTGCCGGATGCTCAACCACAGCATGACCAGTGGAAACACCAGTTGGAGGATTGCTACGATAAACGAGAAAGACATGTGAAGCTCCTTACTAGATTGTTATTGCTAACAAACTGGTAATATAGGTTTGAAATGTATTGTAAGTTAACTCAGTTCCGTCATCCCTACCGTTATGGGGGCGAATCCCAATGATCGGTAGAACTTAAAGGAGTCTTCGTTCCCGTACAAGCTGTTTACCCTTAATGGCCCTTTGACCATGCTCTTTAGCTCGGTAAACAGTTTACGTCCAATACCTAGCCGACGGTACTCTTCGGTTACAAACATCTCCGAGATGTGGTCAACGGCCTTTGTAGAGATGGCCACGAACCCCACCAGCTTGTCACCAGCCTTTGCCAGGACCAATGTCTTAATAGACAGGAAGGCCTCGGTCAACAACTGCTCGCGCACGTCCGGGGACAGGGTGACGTTCTTACTCACAAACTGATAGTCGTAATCCATCAGTTCTCTGTACAGTGCAAACACCGGAACCAAAAAGATGTTGGTCGGTTCTACGTCCGAGATACGAACGTAGCGTATTTCTTCTGCCATGAAAAATCCCTTATTCAGAAATGAGTCGGACAAGCGGTAACGGATGGACAGCGAGGTAAAAATAAAACCCTACCCAACCCACAGAACCCGAAGGCCTGTGGGTTGGAGTAAGGAGTTAGTTGCCGGCAGTGCAGTCGAACACAGTCACGAGAGTCTTCACCGGACCGACACCGTCTTTGGCATCAGGAGAATCCGGTTTGTCGAACACGTAAACAATGAATACAGCTTTGCCGTCGTGGTCTTCTTGCTTGAGCAGGAGGGTAGTGGGATCACCCGCCATCACGTCGACTTGACTGAGCTGATTGTTGGTCAGGATGTGACGCTCAGGAAAGGCGTGGCCGCGATTGAGGATGAAACCGTTCTTGGTCTGGATGACCGTGTTCTTGCCAATCACCGGTGGATTGTCGGTAACGGCTCGTTTGTTGAGCATGGTGTTGCTCGTGTACTTACCACACGAGAACGTGGTGTCGTTGGAACTCCGGATCACCGGGTTAGGGCTGTTCTGGATAACTTCTTTTGTAGCAGCAGCGTGCGCGAAGAAAGACAAAACCAAAAGTGCAAAGATACTAAATGCTTTCATGCGATGTTACTCCTGTAACGTGGGTGGAAGGTAGTGCTTATTATTCTGGGAAGTGATGCCAGTCGCCATCACCGTCTTGCATATCTCGACTGCCGAGCAAAATGTTCGTGAAGTCGACCTTAACACCGAAGCCTTGTGAACGAACCAAGTCTTGGGCGTACTTGCTTTTGATTTCTTCCCAGCGTTCAGGCGTGCCGGTGAAACCTTGTTTCCGGGCCTGCTCGATTGAGCATTCCTTGGTAACGGTGTAGGGGTTGCCAATCGAAGGGATTTGTTTGAGGGTTCCATTCCCAACCATTTGCAGAGAGATCTCATCACCTTCGAAGTCGATCTTCCCGCAGCCGATGTGAATAGCCTGTTCTTCAGTGCACAGGTTCTTCACCATGAACCACTTCACCCATTCAGGGTTAGGTTGGTTACCGCCATCCTGAGGATGGAAGTCAGGCTCAGGACCCAGTTCAGATTGTGCCTTGTTAATGGCGTCAACGTGGGCTCGACTGAGAATGTAAGAATCCTCAATCGTTTCTGGGAACTTCGGCATTGCGGCAGATACAGCATCAACCAATTTCTTATCCATGATGTTTAACCTCCTTCAAGAAACCACGAACCATTGCTTTGGATGCACGTTTGTAACTGCGCATCGCCTTACGAGGATGACGCTCGACTTTACCGAACTGCAACTCGTGCACGATGGCGTCCTGGAAATCTGGGTTCATGGTGACCTTGTGGGCGAAACCGGTCAGCGGAGCCCCCGAGGTCAGACCATTGATAATGGATTCCCGAGCGCTACGCGCCATTTCCTGACGCGCTTGGGAGACAGGGAGGGGCTTCAGGTCCATGATGCTTGATGGCAACGGGGCAAGCAGCGCCTTCACGTCTCTTGCAGCACGGCCACCGACACCACCGATGGTAATTTCTTCCTGTTCCTTCAACTGGAGGATAGGGTTACGATTCATAATCAAGTCCTTGTGCAACAAGTTAATTGGTTTACTTACTACCCAGGTAATGTAGACCTGAGTTTAACTACAAGTTAATTACTTAGCCACCGCAATACCACCGGTACCTTTGTAATACATCAATGCCAGACCACCGGCAGAACAACCGCCGAAGACCAACACCACCAACAGAATCAAACCACGGAAGAACATAGAGCGCTTAGCCATTGCTTAACCTTTTGCAGCAAACCACTGATCGAGTGTACGTTTAAGATTGAGGAACGGGCTGTTGGTAACCCAGTACGGTTTAGCACCCGGATAATGGTCTATCCGACGAGGGGCTTCCCCTAACCCGCGTGACCAACGAGAAGAAGTATTCTGGCAGATCTCACGGAAGCGATCACGAGACAAAGGAACACCCGGACCGTTGGTGTGATCGATTACCAGGTTGTCGGTGTGCAGCGCATGACCCAAAGCTTTGAGTACATCCATCAGTTCAACTACACCGAAGTCTGTACCGAAACCTTCCAGAGTCTTACCGCTGTGCATGATGGCGAAATCTTTAGTCCGCAGGCTGTAGTCCGAGTAGATCTCGATGCCTTCCCAGGGACCCACTTTAACCAGAACTTCGTAACCTTGCACGAGTACCAAGATCGGATAATCGTGTCGGAACAGCCCCTGCTTGATTAGTGCAGAAACGTGATGTTCAATTACGGCTGAGTACATAAACCCTCCAGAGGTTGCCTCCCTGTTCATGGCAGGGAGGCGCCCGTGTTACTGTTGTTTGCCGAACTTGGTCGGTTCTTGCTTGCCGGTTTTGAATGCTTCTTGCGTACCGGCGTCAGACACGACCTGGCAGGACTTCACGATGTCGATCTTCGGGAAACCCTGCATAGCGATCAGCTTGCCGCGCCAGAAGTAACCACGCATCTTTTCATAGGTCTGGCAGCTTTCCAGCTTACGCGACTGAGCGATCTGGAATTCTTTACGGCCGCCTTCGATGACGTTCTGAATTTTCAGGTAAAGTTTGCTATCCAGTGCGGGGTTGTGTTCCTGGATCCACTGCATGGTAGCTTTGCTGCCTTCGGAGCCGTAGCGACTTTGCATGGTCGTGCGCAACGTTTCCTTCAGGTCATCGGCGTACATACTGGCAACGCCGGCCGTTTCCTGAATGCTCAGAGTGACCGTACTGAGGACGTTTTCCGAGTCCTTGTCCAGCTTGGTGATCTGGCTTTCAGCTTCGATCGCCGTATCGTGCGCGCTGGTGTAGGTCCCCACGACCACGACTACAATCAAAATCAACGCGACGGCGATTACGCCGAGAATGGAAGCAACCAGCTTACCGGTGGACATCTTTGCATTACTCATGGTCAAACTTTCCTTAGATTAAAATACATCTTCTTTGATAAACACGTACGAGATACCCGCTGTACCGAAAAGGTTCAACAGGACCAGCACGATAACCCACCAAACGGGTGGAGCGTATGCTTCCGCCATAAAGGCGAACTCGGCATTCGGGATACGTTGGAACTTCTCAACGATCAGCTTATATTGCTGTTGCACCAACTGATCCGTGAACGTCTGTTCATAGGTCATGGTCTCCAGCTCTTTCAGCATGATCTGATTGTTCTGTCCGTCGGCGAACGAAATCGCTTTCGCCCACTGTACCTTGTCGTCGTCATCCACCCCGTAAAACAGGATGACTTCGTTCTTGCGAGCACCACGCCAGTACTGCATGAGCGCGTAATAATAGTCCGGGTCGTTTTTCGTTACGACCAGAATTACGTTCAGCTCTTTAGCAGCGCCGTCCTTACGCAACTGGTTGTTAAGCCAGATGTTGATACCGTCGTTATCACGCTTGCTGTCATCCAGCACGCGGTAATACTTGTAGTAGTCGTAAGGTTTCGGGTAGTCCGGTAACGTACCGGCATACTTGGCGAAGATAGCCTGATCGGTTACGAAACGATTCTCGTCGATGAGCAGGTAGTTCTTCGCATAACGTGATTCAGCTACCGGGTCACCTACTTCCACTTCAGACCAGCGCGGAGGTTCTTCCAGACCACGTCTGTCGATACGGTCGATAGTCCAGCGTCCCAGAGTGGTACGCACATCCCAATCGACGTCGTAGGCGTGATCCTTGCAGTACTTCGGAGAACAGACTCGACGGGTAGTTGTCTTGCCCTTCGAATCCGTGCTACTGACATTGCTACACGTTTCACCACATTGGTGTTCATGAGAGCATGTCACTTCGTCCCGAACCTTCTCGGTCACGTAGCCGTTCCAGATACTGAAGTCCCCCGACATCGTCATTGCACCGGCCCACAACAGCAGCATACAAATGCTCGTGGAAACCGCCAAAGCGCCAAACTGGGCCAACCACTCTTTCCAGTTGATCTTGTGATTAAAGAAGAACTTGCAAAACGTGATCAGCAGAATAGAGGGAACAACAATGATGGCTAGGTAGAATCCCATTCCAGTTTCTCATTAGTCCTTAAGGAAGACCCCAGCCGAAGCCAGGGTCTCACGGGTTAAGCCGACAAGGTGCCTTTACCTTCCAGCTCCATCAGTCGCTTGACGCCTTCTTTATGAGCGTCTTCGAAACTGGCCTTGTTACGCCAGCGGTAGTCGATTACCCACTCCATCGACGGAATACCCGGTACTACCGATTGAATCTGCGGGACGATGGTTTTCGGCGGCAGGTCTTCCAGCGGCAGCGCCTTCAACGAATACACGATGAAGGTGAACAGGGTTTGCAGGTGAACGTGACTGACACCTTCACGGTCCGCAAAGGACATGCCCCACAGACGAACGCCGGTCACACTGCCTTCGGTTGCGAACAGCGACGGATCGCCTTTGGTGATCATCTTGCGATAATCTTCGGTGCGGATCTTCTTCAACAGATCGACCGCCCGCAGATAGTCTTCGATGTCGCGCTTCAGGTCGAGCAGTTGCATGCGCCCAGCTTCGGTCGCCTGAGGATTGGCGTCCAGTAACGCGAACAACGGCAGCATGGTGCGCAGTGCTTCGTTGGCAGCCTGGATTGCTTCGTCATCGGTGCACAGGGTTTTCACCTTGTACTCGGCCAGCCAAACCGGAGAGATCGATTTGGTAGCGGTGTCAAAGATTACGACTTGACGTTTCGGAATAGTGTTAGCCATCGATAAACTTCCCAAGGATTCGTTGTTTTCTGATTCGGCGGAAATAGCCCGAAAAGCCAAAGAAGGGGAACAACGCAATCTTCCCCTTGAAACGTGATACGTTGTTCTCGATCATCCACGTTTCGATTAACCGATGTTGGATATCGATTTCATCGTCCGGGTTCCAGCGATCGTTTTCACGTAGCCAGCGCGGGTTCGCTTGAATCCGTACTGGGCTGACAACATCGTTCACCACAATCATGCCGTGATCACCTTGCTCGATAAACTCGGCAATGATCTGAGGGTACACCTCGGCTTGACGGAAACACTCCAGCACATAAGCCACAGGATCGCGGCTCAGTGCAATGGAAGAGATCAACCCGAGGATTGCCTCAGCGGAATGGTTCTTAGCCTCCCGAGCCGCTAACTTCTTCAGCTTCTTGGGATTGGTGGTCCAGTTGTCTTTCAGGAATTGGAGGAAAGCAGCTTCCTGTTTAATAGGAGTCAGCTGCTCTTTTACTTCTACTTCGTCCATACAGCTTAAAATCCCCACAAAGTTAAGCGTTAAACGGATCGGTGCAACATGATCATGCCATCAGCATGGGTTTCATGCCAGTCGAGGTGACGGTAGTACTTGACGTGGATGACCCAACGGAAAGACAATGCGCGGTGTTTGACGCCGGCCTTTTCCAACTCTTTGGAGGTAACCCACATATCCGGGGTTTGGTCCGTCACCAAAGTACGCGGTAGTTCAGAGAACAATCCGTCCATGATCTGTTTACCGACATCATGGGCTTCGATGATGCTGACCTTCTTGGTGCTCGAGTACCACAGCATCCAGTCAGTGCCCGGAGAGTTACGTTCTCCACCAAAGATACTCGGCTCACCTTCAGCTGGTTCGTAGCGCTTGGCGTTGGCGATCTCCTTCAGGCGTTCCAGGTTCTCACGCATACCTTCGATGACGCTTTCGGCGTGGGTAGCTGCTTCAAGCGCCGCTTGGGTGATATCAATACCGCGACGGTGAGACCAATACTTGATCCAGTCGACGTTGATGACAGTGCCGCCGTTAGCGAACAAGCTCGGCTCATTGCCAAAGCCTTGAACTTCAGCCAACGCGGAGAGCCAGTTGAAACGCTCGGTAATCGCCTTGATGGTGGTCTGATCTTGCTGAGTCAGCGGGGTGCCGTCCTCCATTTTCTTGAAGAGTTTACCGAGCTGATCGATAATGATCCCGTCCGACCACTCACGACCAAGGGTCAGGTCTTCACGCGAGCCCGGATAAACTAGCTGCTGCGCACTTGTTAGGGCCATGATTAAGATCCTTTGCTAAATTGGGTTCTTGACGTAATGGGTTGTTATGTTTAAAAGCTTTGTAGTCGGTTAATGGGTACTGAACCTCATTGAACCAGCCACCGATGTAAACTTCCAGACAACGGTTACTGCGCAGGGCCTCTTTGAAGACCAGGTGGATACCGTTATCGATTTTGAAACTGATCAACATTTTCCCCATGCTGATCAATTGCTTGATCGTATCTCCGAGTACGACGTTTGTTTGGCTACAAGCCGGAGTACGATACTTCAAACGCTCTGCAATGATTGCATGAACTTCCCGGAGCACACCCAGTGAGTGGTGTTTACACCAAGGCAGTTCTTCTTTGACAGAACGTTTGATACTGAAGAACACACCCTGGTTATCAGGCGCCCACCCCAGAATACTGAAATCACTGATCCCCTGTCGTTTCCGACTACCCTTCAACCACTCGAACCGCGAGATGGTCAACAAAGGGTTTTCTTTATGCCCGTTCTTCAAGACCCGGTCAGCGTACGCTTTAAAGAAAGGAGAGATACCACAGCCTTCGGTAATACACTCACTAGCGTAAACACGAAGGCTCCCCAGATTTTGATGCAATTCCTTCACTTGACGACTATTGCTTATTGGTGCAATTCTTCCTGTCATTCTTTCTTACTACTCAATACCACACTTTCGGGGCCAGCACAATAAACACGGTCAGGAAGATCCCGACCACAGCTATTGCAACAATACAGATACCGGACAGTTTATCCAAACACTGCACCAGTTCTTTACGGCGGTTTGTGTCCATGAGTAGCCCCTCAGCAGATAGGCTGCCAATCAAAGAACCAAGCAATCGCTCCGACCGCTACCGCACAACCCAAGAACATAGCCATGAAACGATTAATACGTCGACCGTAGTAATTGTACTCTGCCATACGCTGTTGATGTCGCGCTTCTACCTCAGCGATCAATTGCTGTCTCTCTTCTTCGCTGTAAAACATTTTTCGTTGCATGTTGAGGCTCCTCATCAGACATAGTAATCATCGCCCAGCGAGATTACCCCAGCGATTCCCGCTCTTGTTCAGATTGGCGCTTAGAGGTCTCGTCCAAAGTTATGGTGCGCATACCGCACTTACCACACTTGGTTTCTTTGACCAGTTTAAACCCGTAGGAAGAGATGAGAACCGCGTGACCACCTGCCAAGACTTGTGTTGTAATACATTGTCCTTTGCTTGGCAGTTTGACCTTGCGCATCTCGTGGAAGATAGACGTCCCGAAGTTAGCCATCGCGTAGTCGTCCAGGAGCTCTTCTAAGGCGGCTTGAACTTGTTCCTTAGGCAATCCCTTAAAGAACACGCCAAGACGTCTACCGACTTCTTCAGCGACCTCATAATCAAAACGGGGTTGGTTCATGTAACCTTCTCCAGATGACGGTCTTTCTGTTTGGACAGGTCCGTACCTTTATCTTTCAAAGGCATGAGGTGGTTGGACTGCGCAAACCCTGTGTCGGAGTAAAAGGTTTCAACCTCGCCCGACGGGAATCTGCAAATCACTAGCAACGAGTCGGCGTTGATTAACCAAGTACCGTATTTCTCGGCACCGGTCACCACCCCTCCGCGGAAGAAAAGTTTATCCCCTGGGGCGATATAATCCCCAAGGGTAACTTCCCTCCCTATGTTGTCAACAGCCTGTAGTGCTCCAATGATCAGAGCCAGGCCACCCTTTTCAAGTTTCGGCGCGTCGTTCATTTGGAAGCAGTCCCGTCGAGATTTGGAACATAGAGATCAACCGACGAAGATCGTTCTCGCTGAAGTGGTTCTCGTTGGTGAAGTTAGCGATCGCCTCTCCGTCGAGAATCCAGATACTGACTTCAGGTTGAGCAATACGCCCGTCGATACCCACCCGGCGGTTGACCACGATGGTTTTGCTCAGCGGACCCATCACGATATCGAAATCGGAGAAGGTCTCTTGTTCCCGGTCGGTGACCATGCGGTAGCGCAACTCGGCGTTACCCCACGCCAGCCACTCATCAAAGTGAGTCAGGTAGACGTTCTGACGCTGCAAGGTCTTACCGACCTTAGCCTTGATGCGGCCACCCTCCTTCATGGCCTCGTAAGGCGTAATCTGCATGCGGACCGAGTAATCCATCACCCACGCCAGCCGAATGACGCGAGTGCCTTCTACGAACATCGCAGGGGGATGCTCAGGTTGACGGAACACCGCTGTGTTCTCCATGGTTTCTTCGATGGCTTTGAGAGTGGATTTCCAACCCTGCTGTACCAGTTCGTCAATCCCAAAGACTGGCATGGCGTTAGACAACGTCCCTGCTCTATCGGGATACTTTTCATCTACCCAGGCACGGTGGGTAGGATAGATGACAGTCTTCTTGAACCACTCACCCCAGGTTTCCTTGGGGAGCACGTGAGGGTAGACCAGAAACGGGCTGGGTTCATTGTCAGCGGGAACATACGGAACTTTGATTTCTGGAAGTTTCATTACATTTTCCTTAAAGCAAGCGCCATCGTAACGGCTTCTTCTGGAGGGAGGTTTTCACGACGTGCGGTATCCAAGACCCAGGCCAAGGACAAGTGTCCGCGTTGCGTGTACATGGAAGGCGGTTCGTCAGGCAATTCAACCCGGATGCCCTTCAGCTCAACACGCAGCCGCATACGCAGCTCTTTGGCCGCTGCTACGACGTCGTAGTTAGGAGCTTTCAACTCATACGCCAAAGGATCGGCATCAGGGTACTTTTCCTTGTGGGCAAACCAACTCGCCCATTCTAGCGCAATTGAACTCACACTTTCCCCAAAGATAGAAGGTTCGTTAAGTTCAGGGACGTAGTGAGTGACCTGGTTCTCTTGACGCATTCTCATTCCTCGTCCTTTTCGAACCATGGATCGTTCTTGTCCTGCGGATCGTGGTACTTGATCTTGACAGCGTACGGGTCCATCACGTCCCAAGGGAGGATCTCCACGTTCTTACGCATGGTGCCGTGGGCGAACTCGTTATCGATCATGGACTTGGCACCGATCTCCCAGGCTTGATGCAGGCTGAGGCTGTGGACGATGTAGCACCACTCCAACCACTTGTAAGTCAGCTTACGCCGATCAGTGGGATCCAGCATCTCCGGCTCTTTATCCTTGTTCTCAAGGATCATGACCGGGGCACAAGGGATCTCTAACATGTCTTTAAGTAACGGAGACATCGTTATAACGGGTTTTACCAACTCCCCATCCGAAGCAGCCAACTGTGGAGTGAGTTTCATCTCCAGGAAGCGTTCCAGCTCTTCTGTCGTTTCGATGGGTTGTGGTTGACCGGTGATCGACTGAGTGTTGGGTGGTATTTTGGTTTCCATCCCGGGCTTCCAGCGTGAGTTATGCAGAGGCAATGCATAACCACCCTCCTGAGTAGGTACCTGGCGATTCCATGGTCCTTTGGGCACCAGACCGACGAGCTGGGCGATCTCTTCATCAGTTCCGGTGGGTTTAGAACGGTTGTATTCACCGGCCTGTGGGTTAAACGACATTTGACCCAGGTGAGCCCCTTCGCCGGCCTTACCGAGCTGAGGATGATCCCGGGTGACCGCTCTGATCGACATCGCGGTAGTGTCAGGCCCAAGATCAGGACCGCGCACGTTGAGCATTTTGGCCTGTTCTTCAGGTGGCAGCGAATTCATGTAGTCCGCTACTTCCTTGGAAACCATCACTTCATATTCCTGAGGCGGTTTATTACCCAGACCCAAGAACATCTTGATCTTGGCATAAGCTTGTCTGAACATTTTAGTGCTCCTTCTTTACGCAGTTGTGAGGGTGGTATCGAGCGATGATGTCCTGCTTCATTTCCAACGGCATTGAGTCCCACATGAATTGCAGTTCATGCATCACCCTACGGCGCTGGATTTCACCAGGCGTGGTAAGTGGGTTAAATGTGATATCTTTCGGATCGTACACCGGCAGATTAAGCTCGGCTTTGATTTGGGAAAAGGTTCTGGGTAGATTCTCCATTTCTGGCCAGTTAGGTGGCTGGAGAGTCACCTTAACACCATGACCCAAGTCATAGGTAAAGTCTTCTTTCGTCCGCCAGTGTTGCTTACCATCAACAACACCGAGATCTTCTACCTGTGGAATGTTACGACGATCGATACGGTAGATCCCGCCATTGGGGGTTACAGCGGTACGCGGTACAATTTGTTTGGGCATTGCCAGACTCCCTAAATAAAAGAACCCTTTACGTTGTAATAATGTAGGCTTCAGTTTTTACAAAAAACAAATATAACCGGTGGAGGCCGAAACCCCCACCGGCTATTTCTTGCTGTCGCTTATGACGCTTGTGCAACTACGTGTGCCTCATCCAACATCTGCACACCCCCAGAACGACGACCGTAGAGATGACTATAGCCCATGGTGTAGGCCACTTGAAAACTCACCCCGTAGCGGTGCCGGTAATCCATCACGAAAGCCATGGACACCAAAGCTTCGTCAGGCACTGACACGTCAGGTGGTGTTGAATCTGGATCAATGTCACGCAATGGCTCCCGCGTGAGATGAGAGTACAGCGCCGTGCCGATGTTCATGGCCATCTGATGATTCAGGCCGTGTTTGATCATGAACCAACGCACCCATCGTGGATGCACTGCCCCTTCACCACGCGTGAACAAACTGGGTTCACCAACTTCCGGTGTGTATTCTTTACGCCCCGGGATTTGCATGATGGGTCCAAGGATGTGACCGAATACTGGCAATGCCAAAGAACGCATCGCACTTCTGATCACAGGGTGTCCGGTAGTAGCTTTATTAGTCACAAGCGTTACCTCGCAGATAGTTTATCGTTGATTGTTAATACCAGAAGCGTCCTATTGTTGTACAAGCAGTTTATCCATCTGACGTCGCCTTTCCTTCAGCAACTCGATGTCATGGTTATCCTGCCTTACTTTAATCGGCGATCTGTCCAACGACTGAATCAAAGCCTCTTTTTGTCTGATTAAGTCATCTAACGAATACAACCGTACTCCATTCACTGTTTGCACAGTGATTCCCTCGGGCAGCTTACGTAGGCTGACCTTCTCGTTGTAATCTAGGAATGTACCGTGTTCCGTCACGCGCTCTTTCTCTGGTCCCAAGAGGTACAGCTGGCACTCGTAAGTAGCAGCAGGTACATCCAGGTCCAAGTCGCTGGTTGTTTCTCGAAGTCCCAGCATTACTAAAGCGCCACCTGATGACACGATAACTTGCGCAGGACGTAGTCTAATTCCGCTACAGAAATTAAAGTACGCCTTGGCAAATTCATTCATGTCCATAGTGGGTATCCTCTAAGAGGGGATCTTCACCACAGCTTGGCTAAGGCCGTGACCATTCTTTTAAGCAGGGACGATTTCCGAGGTAATCGGTTGCGAGGACCAACTATGTATCGTTGGTAGTCGGCACTCCCCGAGGAATGGCCACGGTAGTAACTGGAAGGCAACTTGCTAATTGTGCGGGTAGACATATTAGATAAATCCATTTAGTTAAATAATAAATTGGGCAAGTAAAACTAAGAAAGGCTAACCCCGCCCAATTGGGCGGGGTTAGTTTATTGCAGGTATTAGCGAGCCAGGCCGAGCATGGCTGCTACCGATGGAGCGATTGCTGGAGTGGAAGCTGGGGTCGGCAGAACCGGAGTGCCATCGCTTTCTTGTGCGACGTTACCCATGACTGCGCCTTGAGCCAGACGACCAGCACCGGAACCCAGCGCACCAGCCGCCAGACCCAGAGTACCAGCAGCTACATAACGACCGAACTGGCTGTCGATCTGCTTGTCCAGCATTTCACCAGCGAAGTACGAACCGACCACACCGACCAGAGCACCCACACCGCTACCGATGCTCAGGGTGCCACGGTGACCGGTTTCCAGTGCAGCACCCAGCAAGGCACTACCTACAGCCACCCAGCCAGCACGCACGCCGTCGTCACGCTCACCACGGAACGAGAACTGCGAACGCTCTTCAGCAGTTGGTTCAGCCGGAACGTAGGCACCCAGGAAAACATGGAACGCGACTTCGGCATCTTTAACCTGGGTGATGAACTCGAAGAACTGAGCGTCATTGGTCAGGCCCGCTTCGGCGGCTTGTGCCACTGCTTGCGCTTGGGAAGCGAAGTTCAGGTGGTTGGCCAGGAAGGCGTTGTACAGCTCATCGCGCTCGCTGGCGTTGGCGTAACCAGCCTGAACCAGTTTAGCGAGGAACTGGTCGAACTTGCTTTTCGGGGCGGTGGAAGGCATTTCAGATTCCTCGGTGCTAACAACGTGAAGGGCAGGAGAGTTCGGCGCTACGTGCGGGTTCAGCAGAGCAGCGGCTTGACGGATGGTGATGTTGTCGTTGGAAGTGTTCATGGCGTCTTGTTCCTGAGAAGTGTTGGAATTGGTTTGAGTTGCATCGCCTACCGCAGCGGTGTCATCGCTGAGGGTGCTCGAAATCGAATCGGTGCTCTCACGAGTAACCGGGGCAGATTCCGGAAGCATTTCAAGAGAACCTGCCGGCGCCAGGCTATCCAGATTGACTTCGCCGTGAAGTTCATCCACCTGGATCAGCTTGTTGATGTCGGTGGAAGTGGCGGCGGCCAGCATGGTAGGGTCGGCTTTGCGAACCTGGTTCATGCTGAACGGAGGACGTTGATCCAGCGCTTCGTTAACGCGCTTGAGGAAAGTCTGGCGATGACTTTTATCCAGGAACGATTCGTCCCACATCTTGGCACGGAGAACGCCCAGCAAGGCTTTGTTGTCAGCACCATCAGCACGCACTGCCTGGAGAGCAGCGATGGTAGTTTCCAAAGCCATTTCATAAGCAGGGCGGGCGGTTACAGAATTCATGGTGTATCTCCTTGTCGGGAATATTGTTAGGTTACAAAGTTGACAGAGTTGATTCGCAATACAGAGAGATTTGTATTACTTACTGCACAAGTGATATAGGCCTGAGATAAACTGTAAGTTAAAAATAAAAGCAAGCAAACATATAGCTACTCATCCGGGAAACCGGATGAGTAGCTATAAAGGTTCTCGATTCAACCGTATGCCGCGGCAGTGAAGGTAAGGGTTCGCCCCATCCAACCTGTCATCAATGTTTCCAGCATGAGGATCTCATACTTGTTGAGGTCGTACCCCAAGGTCATATGAGGCAGGTATCCCTCGTACGCGTGGATGTGACCAGCCTCTTCCAAACGGATGTGTTCCGCGTGCAAGTCTTTACTGGTCATACGAAACACAAGACCGTCGCCTAGAATTTCCAGGGCTACCACGTTGGCTTGGAACTCGCGCTTAGGATCAAGCTTAGCCAGTGGTTCAGTGAGTTGTTCTTTACGCTCATCATAAATAAGCGTGCAGTGGAAGTCATGCTTGGGTGCTGCTGCGATCCCTGCGCCACTCAGGAGCACGTGAAGCTCTGCCTGCATGGCTGGAATAAGCTGAACCGAGATGTAGTTGTAATGCGCCATGAGGGGCCTCAGGAAGGTATTTGGGTTTCCAATACAATCCTGGCGGTGTCTGGCATTTGTTCGAGGTACAGGACACTTTCGCTGAGCATGTTCTTCTTGCGGTAAAAGTTGATCGCTCGGAGCTTGAGGTCTTCGTTCGGGTTGCCCATGATGACCCACAGGTGTTCTGGATCAAACGCCGCCCGCACGAACTGATTGGCGGTAGCCACGGGGATGGCTTCAACACTGAGGTCGAGCGCTTGAGGTGTCAGGTCCTCAGCCGATGGCTTGAACTCAGTCTGGCGGGACTTCTTTTCTTCCTCGCTTTTCACCAGTTCGAGAACCAAGGCCAGGTCAGTGCAAACCTGAACCTTTGCCTTTTCCTTGCTGACCATATCAGCAGGCCAGTTACCAGCCGCTTCGATCTCGTTCAGAGCAGTGACGAAACCACCCGCTTCAATACCTTTGTCACCCAACAGCAGATCGGACAGTTTCAGCTTTACTGGGAAAGTGCTCATTGTTGCTCCTTTCGATTGTTATCCGTGATGGAGAGAATCTCGACTTTCAGATCGATCATCAACACGCAGTGATCATTGTTGATGTTCATCGCGACGTAAGCGTACGTAGAAGAATGTAGAACGCGCACAAGCTGCTCTCGATCATACATCCACATCTTGTTTGCCTGGTAAACCCATTCCCCGGTCTTTGTTCCGTTGTCGTAGGAATAGGCGACACGAACCGCCACGGTGTGTTCGTTACGGTTCAGGTTTTCTAGAACGTCGATCGCCTGACACAAGCGCCACTCGCCAAACGTTAAAGCTTGGTCGTAATCCAGTGCGGAGTTCCTGCGCCGGAAGGCTGCCGCTAATTTAGGTCCCATGAGACCCCCTATTTCTTCGGTCGTATTAAGGCAACATTATTAGTGTTGCCATATTCCTTGAAAAACTCTTCCAGGTTTACGACGATATCTTCGATGGTTTCACCTCGAATATCTTCTTCTCGGTGGTCGGGGTGGATCACGGAGCAAGCCCAAAAGTCATCCTCAAAGACATACACCAGGAACACGTTCATACGAACAGCCCGGGCTTTATCAGTGAGGGCTTTAAATTTAGCCGTAAGAGTCAAATCGTTCATACTTACCTCACGATTACCCAACGACGAGTATAAACTTTTACGATTGGACCCTTTACCATTCGTTTAAACAAACGCTTACAGGCTGCTCGTTGCATGTCATTAATGACCATACCGGCGAACAGAGTACCGCCTTCCAAACACACCACAAGCTGCGGGTGGAGTGTCCCGACCGTAGGTTTGTACAGCTCCATTAAATTAGGCCACTGTTTATTATCTTCCATTAACTTAGTCCGCTGTATTCAGTGTCATGAGTGGTAGGGACCGCTGCGGCTGCTTTAGCCAGTTGGTCCGCTTCTTCGTTGTCAGGAATGCCGGAGTGGGCCTTGACCTTAATGAACTTAACCTTGTTAACCCGAAGTAACTCGTTCAGGATAATCCACAGGTCTTTGTTCTTGACTGGTTCACCACCACGGGTTAACCAATCATTGCGACGCCAGTTCTTCACCCACCGTGTCGACCCGTCAATGGTGTATTGCGAGTCGGTGTAGATGTTGATCTTGGCGCTCGGTCCAAACTCCTCCAGCGTGGCGATTACTGCCATCATTTCCATGCGGTTGTTGGTGGTTAAGAAATAACCCTTGGAGAGTGTGACCTTCTGGTCTCCGCATCTCACCACAGCCGCGTATCCACCGGCCCCGGGATTGCCTAAGGCACTCCCGTCCGTGTGAACCTCGTAAACAATAGCTTCTTTTTTCGGTTTAGCCTTAGCCATTAACTCACCGCACTCAATCGTAAATATTCCTTATGGCGAAACTCTTCTAATCCCTCCAGCACTTTAATGCGGGACGCGATAGAGTCGTAGATGTATTGCAAACAACTTTCGATCTCCCTCTGTCCGTACTCTTCGAGAACCGCTGTCAACTTCTGTTCAAGATCGGGTTCATCAACATCGAGGGAGAACCGATTACCACGTAAGTCAGGCGCAATCGACCACTTATCAGAACCGGTGCGATAAACGAAGAACTTAATGCGCGGTAGTACAACTTCCAGGAAATACATGCGACCTGGTATATGCATAGACTCGCCAGTGATACGAACACGCGACCAGTTGACGCACGCGACTTTCAACAGGCCGTTTACTTCAACATGGGAGTTCTCGGCGTAGATGTGGTCGAGTTGCACAATCCCCTTCGTGTAGAAACGAGAGTACTGCATTTCGCACTGGTCAATCCTGACGCAAGCAAACACCTCGGAGATTACAGCAACGTTCTGTAACCAACTTCCAATTACCTCGCTCTTTTTGGAGAGCTCAACGTTATGCAGTTCCGATTCGATTACCTGGAGATGGACGTAGATGTTGAAATATTTCTCTACGTCCGGATCGGCGCTGATGTCAGAACTAGCAATGTGGCACTCGGCCATTACCACGTTCTTCAGGCTGCACTCGCCGTCAAACGTACAGCGCTGACTAACACTGTCCTTGAAGACGACCACACAGTGCTCCTGATCTACGATGTCCTCGTCTTCCTCCTGCTGAAGGGTCAAGTAGGTATTGGAATCAATCTCAACTGAAGATTTTGCGCAGAGAAAGTATTCCAGGATCCACTGACCCACCGGGATGCGGTAATATGTCAGCTCTCCCACCTCGCTTTGCAGGACTTCTTTAAGGAAAAGGCTGACGTCGGGCGGAGAAGGCAGTTGTTTTACTCCGTCAAGCCATAAGCCTGGCGGGTTTCGGAGACTGCCATCTTGAAGCTCAGATGGTTTCGTTATTGCAACCAACACGCTCATGCGGAATCTCCTAAGGTCTTGGAAAAGTGGTCGTTGAGTTTGCTCAGCAGGTCCATCCGGGATTTAGCTGAATCGATTACATACTGAACAGCGTCGTCAGCCAGCGGTTGTTCCAGTAGGTCAAACAGTTCCTTCAGCTTAGTGGTAAACAGAGGGTCCTGGGTGCCTACGTTGAAGTCCCCACCGTCTTGGGTGATAGCAAAGTCATCGCTGCCTGTTTGATAGAAATGCAGCGTACCCGAAGGCATGACCAGCGTGAAGAAGGAGAACCGATCCGGGATGTTGCAGTCCGGAACCTTCAGACACAGTCCAGGCATGTTGGTGTTAACGATGCGGATAAACCCGTCACAGTAAACACGGGTATCGTTGAAACGGCAGTTGTCCAAATCCAATACGCCATTCGACGTAAAGAAGGAGTTCTTCATCGTGGTGCTTTCTACTCGAGCACCTGGCCCTTTGGTGTGAACCGTAGAGTTAACGATGGACGAGTTCTCCACCGAACTACCCTCAGACACCGTCGCGTTACGCAGAATCGAATTCGTCACCCGGAGATTAACCAGGGGATCAATCTCCAACTTCCTCGGTGTTGAACTACGGATGGTTGAGTTGGTGATTGTGCAACTGTTGGTGTTGACGTTGATAAGTGTACAGTTACCTGTAAAGGCATCGCGATAACTGTTCGCGTAATCTAGAGTAACAACGGCGTGAACATCATCGTCGTTATCCTCAGGGATCTCCAAATCCAGATAAGCGCTCGAATCAATCTTGACGCAGGAGAACTCATCCAGGAAGAAATGAAGGGTCAGTATCCCCACCGCGACACGGTAGTATTTGTAATCTTCCGTGTGGATATCTTCAGTTAAAGTAGGGATAAGATCCGTGTGAGAAGGCTCAAGTTTGAACCCATCCAGGAACACACCGTATTCATTTTTCATGGCAAATACTCCAAACGCAAACATAACCCGCCGAGGACTAGCCCCGGCGGATCAGAGGACAGTTAGACCGAGTAGATGTCGTCGTAATCGTGACGGCGTTCACCGACTTCTTCAACGAGCTGTTTGGCTTCGTCGAGGAGGCGGATAACGCGCAGACGCGACAGGATCGAGTCGGCAATGTAGTTGGCGACGCTGCGGGTGATAAGGGTGGCGCGGGTGTGGAAGCCTTCGGGATCCATTGCCAGTTGGATAGCCACTTGGCGACGGATATCTTCGCTTGGAGCATCCAGCTTGAAACGCTCCATGCTGTGCATGTTGTTGCCCAGGTCGAATTCACGACGCGAAGAACGCACGAAGAACATTTTGTTCTGTGGAGTATCCAGCTCCAGGTAACAGAACTTGTTCGGGATGTAGATCGACTTCGAACGAACGTGGGAGCCGCTGAAACGAACGTGCTTGACCAGCAGTTCAGATTCCGACGACACGTAGCTCTTGGTCAGGTGCGCAGCTTCCAGGGTGATACGGGTGCCGAGGACTTCGCTTTCGTACAGGTTGCTGCGTTCAACCGTTACGTGCGCCGAACCACGCACGATGCTGTTGTTGAAGCTGGAGTGACGATAAACGCCACGCGACACTTCCGAGTCAATCAGCGACACGTGCTTGAACTGGGTTTCCCGGATGTTCAGCCGTTCTTTGACTTCCTGCTTTTGTACCGGGAGGTTTTCTTCCCAGTGGTCGAACGGGAAGCGAGGGCCGTTGACTGGATCCTTGGTACGGGCCAGCATCGTGTTGTTCAGCACGTTGTAGGCCGACTCGGTGTTGATCAGGCTGGAGTCGCCCAGCACGATGTCGTCATTACTGGACGAGTTGACCAGGATCAACACACCGCCGGCCGACAGGTTACGCGGACGGTAGTAGCCAGGACGCGCGTCACCGCCGCTCAGGGTAACAGTGGAGTTGTTGTCGAGCAGGTAGTAGGCTTCGAACTCACCGGTACGCTGACGGTAAAGCGAGAACACCTTGTCAGCGTACATGCGGTTAACCGGGTGCGGCAGGTAGAAGTCACGCTGGAGCACATTGCTCTGGATGCGATTGAACTGCACGGTCAGACCGGTTTCGATCGGCTCTTGCAGAACGCCTTCGACCATGAACGTACCGCTGGCCTGGGTCTTTTCCAACGCCTGGGCAACGGCGAGACCAATCTTGGCTTCAGGATCCAGACCGGCGGCCTTCAGCACCTTTTCAGCATTACGGATCTGACGATCGCTCGGCGGCATTTCGGCCTCGATCATTTCAGCGATCTCCGGCGTCATGGTGTAGTTCAGTGCGCCCGGCGCGTGTTTTTCAACCAGGGTAAGAAGACCAGCAGATTTCGGAGACTGGGCTGCTTTGGCAAGGCTCTCCTTGAACTCTTCATGAGCCTTGCCAGGAAGCTTGATCGATACAACCTTGTCGTCCGGTTTACCGCCAAAAGCTTTTGCCACTTCGGGGTCCTTGATAACGTCTTTCGCTTTACCAGTGGTAACGGTTGCGTCCGCTGCTTTCTTTTCCACTTTACTCATGAAGTGCTCCGGCTTTAATCTGTTGAATGAGAGCGTCGATGCTCGTCGCTGTGGTTGCGTTGATCGTAGGAATAGTCAGCTCAGTTGCCTTTAACACTTTGCTCCGGCCAGGCTTTTCGCCGATCAACAAGTAGTTGCAATCCTTGGTGAGTTTATCCACCAATTCAATTCCGTGATCCCCGAAATAGTCTTCCAAGTCTTCACGGGCTTGACCCAAGGTACCGGTGATACATACTTTCAATTCAGTGGTGTTGTCTTGTTGATCCAGGATAGCCGTAATGCTGCTCAGGATCCCTTCAGCGTTCTTGACGAAGTCCTCGCTTTCAAAGCTGATCGCGATCGGGATAGACAACCCCGCAGAGAACCCAGGGATCTTGATGATGTTGTCAGCATCACTCAACCATTTCAGCAAGTTCACATCACCAGGCCATGCGGCAGCGAGTTTCTTGGCCCGGGTTAAGTCGACACCAGGTAAACCCAAAGCCTTGATCAGGCGATATAATGGTTGACCTTTACGAACCTCTTGAATACGGTTGTAGATCTTCTCGCCAACGGTTGTTGCGCTAAGGAAAAGAACATCCACTGGCAACTTGATGTAGCCCTGCTCAACCAGCTCAGCAATCGTCACCGGACCCAAATCGTCGATATCCAGCGTGCGCTTGTGTGCCAGGTTCACACAACGGAGGACAAGCTGTGCGGGACAGTCTGTGACGTTAGTACAGACGAGATCAGCACTCTGCTTGGTGATACGCTTCTCTAACGGCATGGAGCAGCTGGGGCACTCCTCAGGCGCTTTGAACAGAGGACCGTCGCCGTGTTCGATGACACGGTTCAAACGAGGGATCACATCGCCGTTACGGGTTACACCGATCACCGAACCTTTACGCAATTCCAATGCCAGGAACTGTTTATAGTTATCCAGCAACGTACGGGAACAGATTACCCCGCCGATACGAGTAGGAGTATAAATCCCCACAGGAACCACACGACCTGTACGAGTAGTGTTCCACTCGACGTCATTCAGGGTGGCGGCGACTTCCTCATCAGGGTACTTGTACGCCAACGCCCAGTTAGGGTACTTATTGGTAAACCCCAACTTCTCTTGCAATTCAAAGTCATCAACCTTGATTACAATACCGTCGGCTGGCCAGTCCTTGCTGTTGAGGTTCTCGCGAATCGCTTCCAGAGACGCAGGGGGTGCACAGTGGAAGCCCAACAGGGTCAGGTGGTTACGCAGTTGGCTGTACTTCTTGCATCCCAACTTACTGCTACAGGCGTAGGCGCCGAATCGCAAAAGACCTTTCACCGCGTGGTTCTGGTTTTCTGGGAGTGCACGAATCCAACCACTGACTGCGTTACGAGGGGTGGCGGCTTGCTTAGCGGCTGTCTCGTTGTACAGTTCGAACTCATGGTTGGCAATGTGGCCTTCACCCCGAATACTTACAGTACCAGGAACGGGAACGTTGTTCAGGTCAGTCAGCATGCTCGGGATATTGAGCCCGAACAACGGCAGAGCGTGGGTTACATCTTCGCCCACCAGACCAGATCCCCGAGTGACCATGGAGACCAGTGGACCATCCACGTAGGTCAACTCCAGCGCAATCCCGTCCAACTTGAGTTCGTAGAAGAACACAGTGTCTTCCGGAAAGCGTTCAAGCCACTTATCAACAGCCGCCTGGTTCAGCCCTTTCTTCAAACTCAGCATTGGGCTGTCGAAGGTAACCGACTTCAAGCCTTCATTAGTAGGCTCGTGGATAGGGACTGGTTTGGTAGCGGTTTCGAACAGTTCCGCGATTTCAGGGTGTTCTTCCGCCAGTTGATCGAACCGCTCCACCATCTGGTCGTACGCGAAATCGGAGATCTCGGAGGTGTCCTGATTAAAGTAGAGGTTGGCGTGATACATGATATCACGATTCAGTTCGTTCATTTCGTCGAAGACGGTTTTGTGCTTCATGCTCATGGCAAAAACCTTCAAGCGTAAATAAGGTTAAGGTTGGAGCCTGAGGATATCTCCCCAAGCTCCTGTATTCTTAATGAAGGGTGTGTTTCGGTTTGTTGAGGAATGAGGTTGTGGTCCCGACGACATTCCCGACAGTCATACGCTCTACGTCACCAACCAAAATATGCGGATCCACGTACGACAAGAAGTCCCAGAACATCGACGGGTTGTTGGCTTCATGCGCCATGATATCCAGTACGAAACGATGCGTAGGAGCTGGTAAAAGCATTGACAACTTCTCTACCTCATCCTCATCCTCCATGAGTACGTCCATGCAGGTTTTGTCGAGAACAACATCAGCTGGCTTCAAATCAAACGCGATCAGAAAACACTGATACGTTTTAAGTAATTCTTGTTTGGTCATCAAGTGACCCCTTATTACAATTGGTGAAGTTTCCCATTACGATGACCGATACAGTTCTTTAATGTGTAATGGGAAACTTCAACCGGCTCAGCCCTTGGCGCGGTCGGCCATGAACTGATTGAGCGCTGCGATGTCTTTCAGGTCCTGGGGTTCCTTATGGGTATCCAGCCATTCCCGTTTCAGGCACTGTTTGTACGTCAGCAACGTCATTGGATCAAAGCAGGTCATCCCGTCAATTTCGACGGTATCGTGAGGAATGTCAAACGGACGCACTTCACAGTGGATAGCTGCGAAGGGTTGTTGCGATTTGTTAAGGAGGCGGATAATACCAGTGCCTGGTGTACACCAAACCAGTCGCCCCTTTTCGTTAAGCTCCTTAAAACGTTCAGGTGAAACCCAGACGTTCAGGTCCTGCGTGTTTTCTCGAATGCCCATCGCCATGAGCGCACCACCGCCACCCAGTACGAGTTCACCAGGTTCGAACCACTTAGGGCCTCCGATGGAGGGTACTTCATGAGCCCGATCGTACAAGCACTTCAGTTGTTCTTTGTTGAAGATCATTACGCCATCCTCGCGGTAAGTCGGGGTGATCGCACCAGAGATTCGAGTTGAACGATCTCCATGAGATCCCGTTCACGCTTACCCGGGGTACGATTAGGAATGCTCGCCAAATGTCTCTTTTGCAGTAACATCTCGCGGGGACTGTAACACCACACGCCGTCGATACACACCAGACCGGTGTCTTCGTTCAGTTCGTGTAAATCAATAAAGGAATCGTAAGCAAGGCGCGGACTGACGTTGTCCTCCAGGATGATTTCTTTGCCCGTGCTGGCCCACTTGAAGACACCGGGACGAACATCTACATCCAGGTCTTCAGTTTTGTCACGGACATCCATCATCACCAGAGCGCCGCCGGCACTCAATACCACGTGATGAGGGAGTTCACCCAACTTCTCCACTAGCGCGGTGTAGCGCGCTTTCACCTGATCCTTGTCCATCTTGTCGCCTCGACTGCGGGTTGAGGATTGTCGGAGCAATCGCTCGTAGTTGTTTAAAGAACTGACCCGAAGCCCATGCGTTGATATTCATCCGAACGTAATCGCCAAAAGGAGACCGCTTAACAAAGTCTTCAAAGGCCATCCGGAGAAGCTCTTCGTATGAGCCGGGTACTGGTAGCAACCCCTTGTCACGAATATTCCGCACCGCTTCCGATACACGAATGCGATCCATGCAGATATCCCTGAGCCAGGTTGGGTAACGTTGTTTCAAAACCAAATACAAGACATTGTGTTCCTTTATAAGACCAAGAACAATTGTGCCTTTGCGCGTTTCTGTTTCTGACTCAACCAAAATCGGTTCGAAGGATCCATCAAAGAAATCTGGATCCTTCTGGAAAAAAGACTTTAAGTTCATGCACCCTTTCTCAGTGAAGCTGTGTGAGGTGATTGATGATATTCACCACGCTGTTCTGGACTTCCAGAGTAGCACCAGGGTTGAGCATGGTGTAGTTCAGGGCTGCTCGACCAGTCTCGTCGAAGTTAACGACGGCCTGGTTGAAACCGAAGAACGCGATGATTGCCGTCTTGGGTTGACCCGGATCGTTGGTGAAGTTAACGGTTGCGAAGCCAGGTCCCGCCATATGCGGGGCGACCGAGCCGTCAGGTTGCTGAGCAACGGGGATGTTCATGATGTTCATTGTGTGAATCCTTTAGCGTCTTGAAAAGGTGATTTGTCTTTGTTCCATAAAAGTAGGCTTGACGGTAACAATACAACCCAGCTGATCAAGACCCTAAAGTCTGATACAGCTAGGTAATATAGGTTTCAAATAATTAAGCGATGATACTGTCCTGGTTTACTTCGCCCGTCAAGGTTAATCCCTCGTATCGCAAAGCAATGACGTTGGGCTTGTTGAAGATCCCATACTGGTTAACATAGTGGGAGACCATAAACAGTTGTCGTGGAGACTTCTGCCGGGTGTACTCTTGAACGAAGTTGAAGAAACGACCTCGTTTAATTTCGTCCAGGTTAACCCCCACCTCATCCATGATCAACGGATACTCAACCGGATGGTACGACAGCATCACGAACCGGAACGCCCAGTCAATGATGTCCCGCTCACCCGCGCTGCATTCCGTTACGTCGGGGTTGGGGGCACCTTCTCCGACGACTACCGGGAACTTGTACGTGAGGTCCCCGTTTTCTTTGCTGCAAGGTTTGATAAACAACGGCGTGTTCCAAACTGCCTGCAAGATGTGGTTCATGTTGGCACAAACAGCCCTAATAAAATCGGTCATCAACCGGCCTATCAGTCCTTTGTTCGGACACAAACCATCCATCAATGCAGAGATGATTTTGTAACGACGCTTCAGCCGTTCGATATCGTCAGAGATGGAAGTCACCACCGCCGTCAACGAACGGTTCTTGATGATCGACGCCATGTAGTGATCTTTCTCCTCACTGAGGATACTGATCCGACCGTCGACCTTCTTGCGGAAGTCCGCCTTACCATTATTTACCATTCCTGCCACGATCTCTTCACGCAACCCACGCAACCGGTTCACATCACGACTATACGACAAGATGTGCTGTTGCGTACGTTTCAAGCTTTCCAGCTTGTCTTTGTACGTGCTGATCATGTTGTTCTCGTGCAAGAGTTCTTTCTCAACCCCCGCCAAGTACACAGCAATATCCAAAGCGTTGTTACGATCCAGCATCCCCAGGCGTGTGTCTAAGACGTTCTGCTCTTTCAGCAGCTCATCTCTTTGGGTAAGCAACGTCCAGCGCCCAGAGAAGGCTTCCAGCGCGTTCAACAGACGGGTCGAGTAGACTTTACCAATGTCATACTCCTTGACCAGTGTAGCCAAGATAGCGCAGTGGTTATTCTCACGCACAAACCCGTACAGCTGGTTCATGCTCAAGTACCAATCCGCATCGGCTTCGATCTTGGCAGTGAGGTCCGCTTCCTGTTTCTCCAGCCGTTCAACCTTGGTGGTGAGAACAGTGTGCTCATTCTTCAGCTTGGCGATGTCCGCCGGACTGATACCAATCTTGAAGCCATGCTCGCACTCTGGACACTCGATCGTTTCAGCCTTCTCATAGTGAGACAGCTTGTGGGTCAGATCATCCAGCGACGTTCGTGCGCGTCGTAGTTCGTTACCCAGTTGCTCGGCCTGCTGGAGATACCCTTTATAGGTCGCCCCATTCAAGGTAGGTTCACTGACAACGGTAACCCGCTCAAGGAATTGACTGAAGCCGGTCAGTACAAGTTCCAGGTTAGTCAGCGGAATCTCTGCATCATTGAACACCGGATACTGGCTCAGCAAAGTGGTGAACTGAGCCATTTCTTCTTCAACACGTTTCAAGTCTTCACGGATGTGATCGGATTGCACTTGGAAGGTCTCAGGATCAGCTAAGAACTCCTCCAAACCATCCAACACACCTGCGTGTTCAGCGATTACCCTTTTCAGGACTCCCGCTTGTTCTTCGTGACGATGCAACAGTTCGGTGGTAAAGCCAATCGCTGTAGCAACCTCAGGCTGGGTATAAATCACCCCACTGAGCTTGTTCACAGCCAACTGATCCACTAAGCGGTTGAAGTCAGAGACCTTAATGTTCAGTTCAGGGTCGGTAGTCACCCCTTCCAAACTGCCACGCACTAGCAACGAGTCACGGAGTTCCACCTCAATGGTTTTAATCCGTACTTCCAATTCGTCAATCCCGTACTCGTTAATCTCAGCGAGTTTACGGTTCTCCTCGGTGTAACGGGAGATCTGGTTCTTGATCGCGGCTTTCAGTTCGTTCCGTTCCGTCTTGAGTTTATTGTAAACACCCAAAGCGTATTCGGTATCGTTCGGATAGACTTGCATGAAGATGTCTTTCCGTTTAGCCGGGATCATCCCCGACAACAGATCAGTCACCCGCAAGCCAGCCAACATCTTGTTCAAATTCATGTCCAGCCGGAAGTGGGCGTACACCAACTCCTTTTGGACCGCTCCAGTACTGCCGGGGTTTAATTCTTTCCCGTTCAATATGAAACTGTGGCTACCGCCTTTGCCGGTGTAGGAATCCAGCATGAAGTGCTTGTTGCCCAGTTTGATCTCCACATACTTCCGACCGCCTTCAAGATAGTTGGCGTTGTCGGGAACAAGTGGATTCATTTCTTTCAGGATACTGGACTTCCCACTCCCGTTTGTAGAGATAAACAGGTTGATCATGTGGGCGGTGGTAAGCTCAACTTTCTGGATACCACTCTTCGACAAAGGAATATTCTTTTCCAGGATGAGTTTAAGCAACATGATATGGATTCTTTGAGGAGTCTTGATGGTCTAAAGAATGAGGCGGGGAGTATGAACTTAATCAACCATTTGGGTGTCGGCACCGTTGCCAGTACCAAGCAGACTAACACCGATGAGATCATGGTGTATTTGCCGAGCATGGCGCCCGCAGCCGATGGCCGGGTGATTGCCACTGCCAAAGAAGTCGAAAAGAAAAGCCAGAACGCTTACGGGGAGGAGACTACCAGCCGTGTATTGACCTCCAACACCTTCCCGGCTGTATGGCGACCAATGGGTGACAGTAACCGGATCACCCCACCCGATGTGCGTGAAGGGTCCCAGGTTTCGATCTACCAGGTGAGCGGACAGAACACCTACTACTGGACTACGTTTGGCATTAACGCCGAGACGATGCGTCTGGAAACGGTGATCATGGGTTACTCCGCTAACCCTGCATTGAGTGACGACACGCCGTTTGATATCAACAACTTCTACACCCTGACTGTTTCCACCCATGAAGGGTTTGCCGCTTTCCGTACCACGCAACAGAATAAAGAAAAGGCTGCGTTCGAAGTCAAGATCGACGGCATGAATGGCCGTATTGCGATTGGGGGTAGTGGGAAGAACTATCTGGTAAAGGATGACGTTCAGAAATCCCTGACCTACGTGAATGCGGATGGGACCATCTTCAACGTTGAGAAGAAGAAGGTTCGGGTTTACGCCAAGGACTCTGTGACCTTCAGTGCCGACGAACAGTTCAACATCCTGACCAAGGTGTTTAACCTCGAATGCAAAAGCATTAACATCAAGGCAGACACCGCTGAGATCAAAATCGGTAAGACTAACTGGACGGGTGACATTACCCAGAAAGGTAAGTATGACCAAACAGGGAATTACACTCAGAAAGGTAACTACGACCAGACGGGTAACATTACTTCGTCCGGTACGATCCACGCTGATGTAGACGTGACGTCCCTGTGCAGTCTTAACATGCACATCACCTCGGGTGTTCAGAGCGGCAACGGTACTTCCGGTCCACCTATTCCAGGTCTTTGATAACCTTACTACTACCAGCCTCCGCAAAGGGGCTGGTAGTAGGGGTTATGTTTGCTTAGAACACGTCGCGACGGGTCCAGAACTGGTTAGGTCCATTCACACCATCATCCGCAAAACAAGGAATCGCTGTACCTCGACGAGTCGCACTGACAACGTGGTTACTCATCACCAGGTAGTCCTTGGTTTGTATCAACACACCATTCACTGCAATGCCGAACATCACTTCGTTGTTACCCACCTCACGGCGAACCGGAGAAGCAGCAACCGCGAGTACATCACCGAAACGCATCAGGTAGCAATACGTTGTACCGGTCATGTTGACCTTCAGTGCAAACTCCTGTCCCAAGACGTAGGCTTTACCACCCAACATCACACGCCCCCCAGAAGGAATACGAATCCAACCAGTTTCGTTGATGTTGAAAGGGTCCATCTTCGTCACACCATTCACTTCCGACATGGTGTTGGTAAAGGCACCGTTCGAAGCGTCGTACTGGTACACACCCTTGTTAGGGATGAGAATCGCTGGGAGGAGTTCTTCCACCAAATCGATCTGCTGAGTACCGGCATACAAACGAACAGGGTTAACCCGGTTAGGGGTAAACACGGGGAAGATGCTGGTGTCAAACCCGGTGACCGAGAAACTTACATCACCGTAGTTGTTACCGAAAGGACGAGTCGCTACGAAGTTGAAGTTGTTCGGGGTTACCTGAACGATCTGCAAGTCCGCAAAGTTCATCCACACGTTGTCACCCGAACCGGATGTCCGGTTACCCGGAGTTACCACGTTACTGGCTGGAGTGATCGGTTTCAGCGCAACACCATTGCTCGGTTTGAAGTCCAGCGTGAACAAACCATTAACCACCGTGTAAGGCGCAGCCGCAGCTTCGGCGTAACTCACACCATCGGAGATCACAACCAACGCTTTGGTACCAGTGACCGCAAAGATCTGGATCTCTGGCTTCCGCAACGAATGGTTAACACCAGGGTTCAATACCTTGGCACGATCCACCACACCACGCGCCGCACCTTGCAGCGAAAGCATGCTCGGTACAGCAACCTTCACCGGCGTTCCCACCGTCAACACCCGGTTTACGTAGGAGAACCCAGCGTTACCCGTGTAGTTGTTGGCAGACGTGAAACACAGCGCGTTCATCCCTGTACCAGCGGCAGACTTGTTCACCAACACAGCAACCGACTTGGGCATCAAACCGAGGTTATCCACCACGTCATTGAGCTCGGGCAGTTTCACTCCGAACACGTTGTCGCCGGTTTGCGTACTAACAATGCTTGCGTCGTTCCAGGTCAACAACGACCAGGAGAACAAACCAGTGGCCGGATTCATCCCGTACACCAGGTGTTGGGTCATTCCGGCGTTGTGAGTTACCGGGATAACGCGTTCAGGGATCGGACCGAACGGGTTGTGACGACTTGGCGCAAACACTTCAGTCGACGCATCCGCTGGATTGACCACAGGACGCTTGGCCATCATCCAGTCTTTGATCCCGGCATACTCGGTCTTGTAGCGCTTAACCCGCACGCCCAACTTCGTACTGACCGCCTTCACCACCATCCCCGAGTTCAACACCACGCCAGGAGATTGCACGATGTTGTTGAAATCGAATGGATTATTCTCGGTGAAGAACGAAGCGTTAGAAGCAGGGATCAACGTATTCGGCAACACATCTTTAACCCGAGAACCCAGCGTCTTGAAGACCGCTGTTCCGCCCGCTACCAACGAACCTGGAATGATCGATTCAGTGAACGACCAAATCAACTTCTTGCTGACACCACCCAAAGTGACCACAACCGGAACGTTGATGTTCAGGTACATCTCGTAGTCAATCGAGTTCCACACCAACGTGGTTATTGCATCAGGGTAATCAGCATCAGCCGCAATAGTAGCGCC
>Ga0065712_10067749_pt1 | contig 60617 bp, 54 predicted proteins | sample MisRhiReplicate1_FD_59099 | JGI IMG/M metagenome (GOLD analysis project Ga0065712, IMG submission 59099) | Miscanthus rhizosphere microbial communities from Kellogg Biological Station, MSU, sample Rhizosphere Soil Replicate 1: eDNA_1 v3... | ecosystem: Host-associated > Plants > Roots >...
GATGGAATTTATAATAACATGCAAGATAAACAACTTGTTCAAGTGTTTGAAAATAAGAACCCTGTTAAATTTCTAAAGGTAAAAGCCGATGTTACTGGGGGAATGGTCCGTAAAGTACGGGAAGCTCTTAAGATTTCAAAATTAGGTCTCGATGTTTGGCTTGTAAACGGCCTTAAGCCAGAGCGAATAGCAAAGATCCTGCATAACGAGAAACCTGAGGGTACAGTAATAAAGGGAAAGAAGGGGATTACTTGAATGCCCGATTCTTCGGATTCTCTCTCTGATATTGATGTAATTCAAGAGAGGAAGAAAGAAGGAATTACGATTCCTTTAACGAGAGATGTCCAAGCCAGAGGGTCGTCTAACTATTTAGAATTTATTAGTCTAATTCACAACGCCTTGCCTGGTTTGGATTACGAAGAAATCGAAACATCGTGCTCATTGTTAAATCACAAGTTGGCGGCTCCAATTATGATTGATTGTATGACCGGTGGAACCTCTGAAGCGACAAAGATCAACTCTAGATTGGGTCAATTGGCACAAAAATATGGTTTGGCAATGGGCCTTGGTAGTCAAAGGGCTGGCTTAAAAAGCTCTCAATTAGCTGAAACTTATGCTGTTGCCAGACGAGAAGCACCCGATGCGTTTCTCATTGCGAACATAGGAGGAGCTCAGCTTTCTAAGGGCTTATCTATCGATGAAATATCCAAAATAATAGAAATGATTAAGGCTGATGCTCTTGCAATTCATCTTAACCCGCTTCAAGAACTAGTCCAGCCCGAAGGCGAGCCAAAATATCGGGGGGTACTAGAGAGAATTCAGGAAATTGCTAATGCTATCGATTTTCCTGTGATTGTCAAAGAAGTTGGAGCCGGCATTTCTAAAGAGGTTGCCTTAAAGCTTCAAGATGCTGGTGTGGCAGCAATCAATATTGCTGGAGCCGGAGGGACTAGTTGGGCCGGCGTGGAAAAACTGAGAGCAGAATCTGTGAATAATAAAGTCAAGGTGAGCATAGGGGATCTTTTTTGGGATTGGGGAATCCCTACCGCATTGAGTTTGATTGAAGTTAGGAAAGTTGTCAAAATCCCTGTTATTGCTTCTGGAGGCCTGAGGAACGGCTTGGAAATTGCCAAGTGCTTAGTTTTAGGAGCTGATTCATGTGCAATGGCATTTCCTTTCCTAAAAAGGGCTTCTGAATCATTGGACAGTCTATTTATGTTTGCCGATACATTGGTAACGGAATTGAAAAGCACAATGTTTCTGGTAGGTGCAAATAATTTGGATGATCTTAAAAAAGCTCGGTATTTTGTTACTGGGCATCTAAAGGAAGCGATATCTAATTGAGTATCAACAGTCTAAAGAATGACCTTGAGGGTATTGCGACCAGGGTTAGCGAATTCATCCTCTCTTGTTTGCGTGGCCAGCCTAGTGAGCTGTATCAAGCATCTTCTTTTTATCTTAATAGCGGAGGCAAGAGACTTCGTCCGTTTATGGTAATCAAGAGTTGTGAAATGTTTGGTGGGTCAGAAATAGACGCTATTCCATCTGCCGCAGCCGTGGAAATGATCCACAATTTCTCACTTATTCATGACGACATTATGGACAACGATGACCTGCGACATGGAAGTCCCACTGTTCATAAACACTATGGAGTACCTCTGGCGTTATTGGCCGGAGATGTTTTATTTTCAAAAGCATTTGAGATCTTATGCTTATCTGTGAATAAGTCAGGTGTCACGAGTAAGACAGTACGCGAAATGGTCGAAAAATTGGCTACAGCTTGCGTTTCGGTGTGTGAGGGCCAGGCTACCGATACGGCCTTAGCTTTGGGTGAACACATTCCATCCATTAATGAATATCTAGATATGGTAACGAAAAAAACTGCTTCACTCTTTGAAGTTTCATGTGCACTTGGAGTACTTTCGTGTCCAGGAACTTCAACTGAAGATGTAATACAACTTTCAAATTTTGGTAAGGGCGTAGGCATAGCTTTCCAACTAATCGATGATTTAATAGGGATAGTTGGAGATCCAAAACTGACAGGGAAGGCAGTGGGGAACGACATAAGGGAAGGTAAAAAAACATATCCTATCATTTTGGCAATAAAATATGCCACCGATAATGACAAAAACAAAATAATGAGAGTATACGGTCGTAGAAAGAGCTCAGAAGAAGACGTCCGATTGGCCGTTAACACAATCTCTTCCCTTGGAATAGACAGTGAGGTTCGATCAATTGCTCGCAGTTATATGGACAAATCACTAAATTACATCAGCAGATACAGTAACACTGATGCTAAAAGAGCATTAGAAACCTCGGCCAAGTTTATCGTGGAAAGGAGTTTGTAACTTTGTGCAAATAGATTCCTCACTACACGAAATCATCAAGAAAGTTGCATTGCAGAATGCATACAAACATGGTGGGAAAACCAGTCCCAACATTGTCCTGGCTCATATGATGTCGACAAACCCGGAGCTCAGGAAATCTGTAGATACGTTGATGGATATTGTCAAGAATATAGTAGACGAAGTGAATGCGCTAAGCAGGGACAATCAAGAACAATTGATGCAAAAATTGGTAGTAAATGTTAGCAGTCAAAAAACTTCTAAAAGCAGAGATTATCCACTTCCTGAACTTCCTTATGCAAAGAACGGAGAAGTGGTAACAAGATTTCCGCCCGAACCAAATGGTTATCCACACATTGGTCATGCAAAAGCAGCCATAATTGATGAAGAATATGCTAGGATGTACAATGGAAAAATGATACTTCGTTTCGATGACACAAATCCTACGAATGAAAAAATTGAATACTATGAGGCTATTCGTGATGGAATCGACTGGCTGGAAATTAAATTGGACTTGATTAAGAATACTTCAGACGACATTGATACATTGGTAGATTATGGAAAACAGCTTGTGTATTCTGGCCATGCCTACGTATGCACGTGTCGCGCCGACATAATCCGCAAGAACAGAACGGAACAATTAGAATGTGCTTGCAGACATGATCGAGACATGGCTTTCGAGAGATTTGACAAGATGTTGAGCGGATACTATTCACAGAATGAGGCCGTGGTTAGGTTCAAAGGTGATATGAGAAGCTCGAATACTGTCATGAGGGATCCTACTTTATTTAGAATAATAGACTATCCACATCCAAAACTAGGTTCAAGATTTCATCTCTGGCCCACATACGACATGGCTGCCCCAATTGAAGACAGCTTAGATGGCGTTACTCACGCTCTACGTACTAAAGAATATGAACTACGAAATGAGCTATACTATGCTATTCTAAAGAATCTTAAAATGAGAAGCCCTTTAGTTATAGAGTTTTCACGATTGGAATTTGAAGGCATGCCAGTATCAAAAAGAAAAATAAAACCTCTGTTAGAACAAGGCCTTATCTCCTCATGGGCCGACCCTCGTCTCCCCACTTTAAAAGCTCTAGAAAAAAGAGGATTTACGCCTACAGCAATTAGAAAATTTGTATTAGGTCTTGGTCTCACCCTTGCAGAAACCAAACCCCCCTTTGAATCGTTGGAATCGATAAACAGAAAAATTATCGATCCAATTTCTAAGAGATTATTCTTTGTCCCTTCCCCCGTACAACTCAAAATAAAAGAAGGTAGGCGTTTCAATGTCGAACTTCGCAATCATCCGACCGTGAACCTCGGAATGCGACTTGTTAAAGTTGAAAATGAATTCTTTATTCCCTCAACAGACGCCCTTGATTTGAAAATAGGACAGGTGATAAGATTAATGGAGTTATACAACATTGAGATCCTTGATATCAAACAAGAAAATTCGGACACGGTAATAATTGCAAAGTATAAGGATGACCAAATAATTCAAGGGATGAAAAAAATTCAGTGGGTCGCAAAAAACGATGCAATCGAATTTGTCGTTACCATACCCAAAGATCTCTTCATTAAAGATGCTTATAATCCAGACAGCCTTCAAATTGTTAGAGGATTTGCTGAATCCTATGTTTCTAAACTTAATTCTGGTACGGCAGTGCAGTTTGTAAGATTTGGTTTCTGTAACCTTGGCGACGATGGATTTGCCACCTACACACACAGGTAGATTCATAGGATGAAGATAGGTAGATTCAGGAATGAAGAATTGGGCGAATCTTACGCAATTATTTCTAACGATGGAAAACGATTAATTTCCAAATCGGACTTTCAAGAAAAAACAGGGATACCAATTCCTCATAGTATAAAGGAATTCCTCTTTAAGGGTTGGATAAGTGAGGTTAAAGAAAATCTTCCTGTTCTCAATTTCTCACACCGGATGGACGAGGTACAATTACTAACCCCAATTCCTGATCCTTCAAAAATTATATGTCTGGCATTTAATTATTATGACCATGCACGCGACGCGGGCCTCACACCTTCTGATGAACCGGTCATCTTTATAAAACCTAGAACAGCTCTAAATCACCCTTTTCATGATATAATCTGTCCAAGATTTGTAAATAGACTCGATTATGAGGCTGAACTGGCAGTAATAATAGGCGAAGATGCAAAAAAGATAGAACCTGACAAGGCCCTAGATTATGTTTTTGGTTATATGATCATGCATGACGTCTCCGCACGGGATATTCAATTCAAGGACAAGCAATTTACCCGTGGGAAGAGCATTGACACTTTTGCCCCGTGTGGGCCGTGGATTACCACAAAAGATGAAGTGAAAGATCCCCAAAATTTGCGGATTCAAACTCGGGTAAACGGAGAACTAAGACAAGATTCTTCAACAAGTAAGATGGTAATTTCTATTAAGAACATTATATCGTCTCTTAGTAAAATCATGACATTAGAAGCGGGCGACATAATATCAACGGGGACGCCTGCAGGAGTTGCAATGTCTATGAAGGAACCCAAGTATCTAAAGGATGGAGATATCGTAGAAATTTCTATAGAGAATCTAGGTAAAATTAGAAATAGAATTGTATTTGAATGATTCTAACTAGATTAACTTTTTACTATAGGTTGTTTCCATTTTGCTATTTGTTTTCTTCGCATTTTCTTCTTAGCTTAGTTATTTCATTTTCCAACAATCTTGAATATTGTTCATAGTATTCCATTAATTTTTTTCTAATTCCTGCTAATTGGATAGATAGATTAAGAGCACCAAGACAAGCTTCAATTGACCTTTCTGACGCAAATTCGTTCATTGAAACCTTAAACAATTCAGCCAGGCGCCTTTGTTCAGACGCATCCTCGTTAATGGCCCTTTCTAGATCGTCAATTTCAGTGACTTCTCTCCACCTCTTGCCTTCTAACCTAATTCTAAATCTTATTTGTACTGTATATTTTTGCCTTATTTAACTGAATCACATTATCAATCATTATCAAATTGACAATGTATTTATTTACGAGCTTGAGTTTTCACTCTAGTATGGCGGTGGACAACAAAGGCACCATATCTTATATCCGTGTTTTAAAGGAAGATTTGGCAATATTTAGAATTACGCCAACTGAAGGCCCAATACCTGATTTTAAAGCTGGCCAATTTGTTACTCTTGGGCTTCATGTTCCGAGTGAAGGCAAGATTGTTAGAAGAGCCTATTCGATTGCCTCTCCCCCGGAAGAAAAGAACTGGTTTGAGTTGGTTATAAGATGGGTTAGAAAACCTGTTCCCGGGCGTCTCACCACTGATTTGTTCAACAAAAGGGAAGGTGAAGAAATTTTATGGCTGAAGCCGACTGGCCCTTTTACGATCAATGAAAAATTGGCTGATGGTTCTCCGGACAATAGGAGGATGGTTCTTATAGGTGGAGGGACTGGTTTGGCGCCTTTCATTGCATATTCTCTTCACTTGAAAGCTATTGGCAGTAAGCGTGAAATTGTAGTATTGCACGGAGCAAGTTATGTTGATGAGTTAAGTTATCGAGAACTTCTTTCAGAATTAGAAAACGAAAGTCTTGACCTAGGACGGGATAAGTGGAATTTTAGATATCGGGCGAGTGTAAGTCGACCGCAAGAATGGTTTAATCGAAGTTGGAGCGGCCAAAAAGGAAGAGTAGAGTCCTTTTTGAGACCAAAACTCGGTACTGACAGATCTCCTTTGGAAGAATTGGTTGGAGAAAAGATTACTCCGGAGAATACCATGTTTTACGTGTGTGGGTGGCAGGGGACTGTAGATGGAGGCTTGGATTACCTGGTTCCAAAAGGTTTTGTCACTGAGAGAAACAAGAGAAAAGACGGAAGTTTTGACGTGAAATTTGAGTCTTACGGTTAGAAGTAGTACATCTAGGCCTTATACTTATATCACAGAAACAATAGCAATCAGCGTATGAAGTTTGAATATGAAGAGTTTTCGACTGTAGAAGAAGTTTTTCTTTACTTAGTTTCTGTTGCGCCATATATGAAACAAGTTCTACCTGTAAGTTCTTACCGAGGATATATCTTTTCAATAGTTCCCCTGACACCCCTTTCAGGAGATGTCTTGATGATGATTTACGCTAAGGGGACAATGGAACCAGGTATGATAGAGTTTGACATTTCAACTAAGAAACATAAGAATGTCACATCGGTAGAGAGGGCTGATAAGAACTATTTCATCATTTTGACGCCCAAATCCGCCACTATCGCTGATACAGCCATTGAATTCATTGAAAGAGTAACAAAAGAGCCGTTACCGAAGTAAGTACTTAGTAGGGGTTATACCTTTCTGTGGTATTTACAATTCAAAGGAGTGAAATTTCACTTATTGGAAACGGATGCAGTGACAGACCTGCCTCTTGAGTAGTGTTCAATAACATCTTCTGGGACCTTTCCATTAAACAATTGTTTGGCCAATCCGCGCAGATATCGCATAATCGCCCAAGTACCTGCTTTTATAAGTATAGCCATAAAAACCTTCATCGGCGGGCCGTACGTCTTGTTCCTGATTATTATAGGGATAATATCATTGATAATTCTGAGGTTATGTTGCCAACATTTCCAAAATAGTGTGAATTGGGCCTCATTTAAGTTTCCAAAGTGCATCGAATTTTTCTCTGAGAAGTCTTGGTACAAGAGAGGGGCAACAAGACCGCGCATGTTCATTTCTTTAAAGTCCTCAATCAAGTCGATAGTATATTGAGTTTCATCCGGTGTCTCGTCGGGCCACCCTATTATCAGGGTTAATGCCGGAAACCAGTGATTGTCGTTCAAAATTTTACATCCTTCTCTTACCACGGACCCCCACTCTTCAGGTTGATATGGCTTGGTCTTAATTCCAAGGTGCTTCTTTACTAATCGGGGTGCAACAGTCTCTACTCCAAGGTTAGTCGCAAGCCATCTCCCACTAGACTCCATATCATTTATGCTAGACAACTTCTTTATTAGATCAGGAGAGGAAGCTACGGCAGATAATGTCATATGTGTCGTCCCTATAAAATTGGCCCCAACTTGTTTCAATCCTTTCCAGAGGTCAATTATTGCATCGGAATTTGGAATGAAATCTTTATTTTCGCATCCATAAAGTAACATCTCATCAGACTGAAGCCAAATGGAATCGAAACCGTACTTCAAATTAATCTTCGCTTCCATTTGCAGCCGTTCAAGTGGAATATCTTTCTTGGACCTCTTGTTAACATCGCAGAAATCGCATCCCCGCCCACAACCTCGCATCGCTTCGATCAGTGAATTGACTGTGGGACCCTTAATGACTGGAATATTTTCTATATTTCTAACAAAAGTATGAAGTAACTCTGGAGCTTCCTCGTTTTCCAGATCATGAAAAAGATCCAATGCAAGCTCATCGGCTTCACCAATAACGACTGTATCAATCCCGTGAATTTTCATTCGGTCTGGCTTTGCAAGTTCCCAAGCTCCGTTTCCTCCAACCACCACTTTAAAATCATATTTTTTCTTCAGCTGTATTATTGAGGCACACATCTTCTTGAACTTCATTGCAACATATGATAATTTTTCAGGAGACATAGTTGTGGTGACCGGAGCCATTCCCAAAGGATCCATCACATTGATTCCAAGTACTTTAGTGTCGTTCCCGACGCAACGATCGAGCATTTCAGGATGAGCGATAATAATTTCATCCCTAGAGTATTCTTTCAGCAACGCGCTTTCTATTCTTCTGAGTCCGCATTGAGCCACCTTAACTTCACCAGTGTACTTGTCAGTCTCCACACTAGGGCAAAATAGCTTATCGAATATGAATTCGGGAACCAATTCGTAAGGACCACATGCAATGAAGCCATATAGAAAATTGCCTCTGTAATTTGTCATCAAACTACGGTCTGCTGTTAGAACTATTCGCTTACCAACACCCATTTATTTTCTAAAGCCTCTTCTGTTCGTTTGCCAATTAGGTATAAATCTATTGCTATAGGCCTACAAACAAAGTATAATTGAATTCAATACGGAGTTAGTAAAAGCCCTTATTATGCCCTTTAAGGAAGATAGATCTTAATTGTCTGTGGTTCAAGGTGTTTAGGGTGTCGTTATATGTTACCCATTTATATGATTCATGTTCAGATGATATCACGATTACTTTACTTGCAGTTGTTGCAAAGTAGAATTTTACTTCTTTTTCATTTTTCATTCCGTCTCTCCTAAAATATGAGTATCTGATTGTTCCAATATAAGATATGACATTTATGTTTTGAATGCCGGTCTCTTCATTAACCTCTCTTGCGAGCGTCTGAATTTCTGTTTCTCCGCTTTCCTTATGGCCCTGAGGAAAACCCCAGTATCCTCGCCTATTCTTGAGCAAGAGGAAAACTGGGAAAGGCTGTTCTGTAGGAGAACTATTGTATTTTATAACCGCGCCTATAGATAGTTCCAGCTCAGGTCGACTCTTAATGCAAATGGTTCGATTAATTATAATTTACTGTCAAATTCAAACTTAGATGGGGTCAACATAAATTAGTAAAAAATGAATTTGTCTGAAGTCGATGATCGATATATATTCAATATTTTTATCAAAAAGGAAATTGAGAGAGGATGGGGGATTTACAATAACTGTTAATATTAAAGATATTAATATCCTTGGGAAAAACGAAACAAGAGGGCCGGTCGTCTAGTCCGGTAGGATGCGGCATTGGCATTGCTGAGGCCGTGGGTTCGAATCCCACCCGGTCCACTATTCATAATTATTTTGTGACGAAGGTCTCGTTAATTCTTGCAAGAACGTTTCCGTTACGCAATATTTCGTATGATCTGAATACGGAAGCCAACTGCTTATCGTACCCAATTTTTCTAATTCTGCGAACTGTAGCCAAGTTTTGCTTCAGTAGTATCGCACCGATTCCGCTTTTATTTTGCCTCAATTCCATTAGAGCTTTGAAAGGCAATTGAGCTTTGTAGATGTACGAAGTAGCCATGACTAGTAATTTCGATTTCTTCACGGAAATCTTGACATCTCTCCTAATGGTGCCTTTTTTTTCATCGTGAGTGATGACTTCAAAAGTGATATGGGAATTACTGAGGACTTCTAGCAATTGCTGTGTCGGGCCTAAGTGGACCAAAAATATTCTTTCAGCAAGGGTAAAATTCTGCTTGCATCTCTTCTCTAATTTGTATATTTGGTCCAATCGTAAATAGGGGTAATTCGATACGATTAGAGTTATTATGGTCTTCATTTCAAATGATTAACGTTCAAACATCCAATCCAATTCGCACACACATTAACGCAATAGTAAACAAGATTGTTCCTAAACTAATTATTTTCAGCTGGGATTCTAATTTTCGTGAGCTGCTGGGTTTAGTATTTTGCATCATAAATCCTTTGTAGCGACGCGAGGTTATAATTTCAATGTACGAAACAACTCCTGCCATTGCTGAGACCATGATTGTAATTTCTGACAATGAGTTTGTTTGAATTATATAGCCTGCCAAAACCGGCAGACTTCCCCACGAAATTGCGAACCATACGTTATTGTGAAAAAATCCACCAAATAATTCAAGATTATAGGCAAAAAGAAAAAAGCCCTCCGCGATAGAAACTGGCCATAGTAAAGGCACAAAATTGACCATGTAATAAATTCCTGTAGCGTATGCGACTGAAATTCCTAATGTAGTCATCACGACCAATTCTTTATTGGAAAAAAATGATCCCCATGGCTTAATTTTGCGAGATCCAATGTGGTCGGCTGCATGAGCAGAAAGACCAACAGAAAAAAAATAAATGAAAATTATAGCATATACCCTATCCCAAATGATGGTCGGTGATAAAAGAGACCCTATGATGGCAAACGAAACACACATCCCCGTGTACGGAAGGAATAACATGCCGATGAAAGCCCTAAACTTTAAGGGGCCGAATTTTGGTACGAACCACTCATTCATCCGGGACATTTCTTTCATGGCTTAACCGCTGAAACAATAGCTGAGGTTTCCAATGTGTAATATTTACAACTTATGGACTGAAACCCGGCTTGTCTAAGCTCACGCTTAAGATCCGCCACCCACTCGCTTCCGATTATAACTTTGTCCAGATTGGAAAAAACATTTTTCCAATTCCTAAGAAAAATTCCACTAATATATAGAATCTTAAAATAAAATTTCCATAAATTTTGGATGACTAGTCGTTTCGGTAGGGTAAAATCATGAAATACCGCTACGCCGCCATTATTTAGGATTCGCCAATGTTCATTGACAACCTGTTGAAGATCAACATATTTTGCAAGATATGAAGATATAATAGTATCAAAAATTCCGGTCCGATATGGTAAAAATTCGGCTACAGAATTAGTTAGTAATAAGTAAGTCCCTCTATTCTTGGCAATCAAGAGATAATCGCGAGTAAGATCAGATCCGACGATAAGCCGGCCGACCTGTTTAGGAATATATGAGGACAGGATTCCCGTGCCACATGCTAAATCAAGTATGTAACGATCGTCATGACTCAACAGCGTTGCGACATTTTTCTTCCATATAGAATCTTTTCCAAAAGTAGTAAGCCTTACTAATTTATCGTAGCTGTGAGCATTCTTTGAAGAAAAGAATGTTTTTGCAACTAATGGTCGAGGAATGCCCAATTCATAGATTGATATACTAATCTATTATATAATGAGAATGAAATCAATATGGCGGATTGAAAAACCATGTATTTTGTAAATTGGCAAAGGAATATATCAATAACAGAAATGAACGGTAGGAAGGTTGTCATTAAGAAAAACAAGTCTATTCGATTGTTTCACGATTATCTCTTAGTCCTTTCATATTCACTTTTATCCCTAATCGTTTGCCACCCTGCTCCTCCGCCTAGAATGGGGAGAACTATGGTTTTTAACGAGGGTTTCAAGATGCGGCAGATGCTAAACGAAATTGGAATCCCTACCCCGACATTAATGTCAATATCCGAAAATTGGTTGATTGAAGAATACATTGATGGTGGGAATTTGTACTATGCATTCTTAGAGGGATGGGATACTTTTCTAGCCTTCAGAGCAGGCAGGATTACTGGAAGATTGCACAACGCAGGTTACGTTTTTACTGACAATAAATCTCAAAATTACCTTGTAACTAAACAAGGTTCGTTACTGCGCACTGATTTATCATTTATCCAACGGGATAAATCAGTCTACCCGCGAAGTATGGACATTGGCTCCTTTCTAGCTAGTCTTTTAGGACTTGATACTCACAAATATGAATCGATCCAAAATGCTTTCTTTGCAGGTTATAACGCGGAAACGAAGCAACCCTTTCCATATCTCTCAATAGCTATCAGAAACATACTTTCTGTAGGTTTGAGCCCTAGCCCTTCAATAATCAAAAATATGCTCAGCGATTCCCTAGATCTAGTGTGAGGTAAAGAACAAATTCAGTAACGAGGGCATTACGATTAGTTATATAGGTGGCAGCTCGGTCCTTCTGTCAAATCCTCCAGAACCAAATTTACAGTAGAAGCATTGATCAGACTGCATGTATGGTATTTTTTGAATACAAATAGCGCCCAATTTTAGGGCAATTTTAGTCATCAACCTGTATTTAAATGGCATTGACGGTATTACTTCATTGAAATAAATATTGTAGTGATCGGGACAAAACTTCAAGGTCACTGGAGTTTTTTGCTTTATATCGGATTGGCTAGCCCTACTCGCCGACAGTGCTTTTGATATGTTAATTTGTTCTCGAATATATTCATGCTTCGGACATGGACAATCTCTTCCATTAGGGTGCTTATAAGCAGGAGTATTCTTCCAATCGAAGCCTGGGTACTCTTTTTCGAAATCATCCATTGGAGTCTAGTTATAAATTTGGTACATCGAATATAAACATGTATATTTTCGAGGCACCGCCCCAAGTAATGTTCGAACCCAGGTTCTGTGGACGAAAGATATATTTTGAAGATTATAGAATTCTCGGTAGAAGTGCTACGGGACCAGACAGGCGATGCGGCAAGGAAGAGTTCACAGCCGACCACGTCCAACTTGAAAAAAAACAATACTGACAGTTCGACAGTACAACAGGATAACACGGATTCTAATTTACAAACTTTGTTAGAGTTCAAAAAGACACTTCAAAAAGAACAGGGATCAGGAGAGAGCAAAATTCAAGTAATAAATGATAAAATAGACTCTACTAAAAAACAAATTGATGAACAGCGGGTTATCTTAGAAGACTTGAGACTTAATCTCAAGAAGATAAATGAAAGAAAGGATGCTGAATACCCAAGGTTCTTAGAATTAAAAAACAATGTTATAGAATTTCGAAATAAAATGAAGGCACTGGATGAAAAAAAGGGGAACATGTCTACTTCTAATTTACGCAAGGAAAGACATGATATGGCGAATTTGGCAAGAAGTTTGGAACAGATAGAAAGGGATATACAGACAAAGAAACTTTCTAAAGAAGAAGAAAGAAAATTAGTTGCAAAATCGAAAGAGATAGCAGTGAAGTTGCATGCACTTAGAATCCTTCACAAAAATGAAGATGACTATAGGAAGACTGTTTCTGAATATGAACAATTGAAGTCTAAAATAGCATTAATTTTTGATCAAAAGTCGGATTTCGGCGAGCGGATAGGTAAGCTCAAAGAGGCCTTGGAACAGCTCCTAAATTTACGTGAATCATTGTATGAAAATCGAAGAAAAGCCATTCGTGAGGTAAGAGAAATTGAGACTAAACTTGACATGGTTGACACGCAGCTGAATGCGATAGAGTACAGACGCACCCACCGCTCATCAACTAGACCTAGAAGAGCAAGGGACGGAGTTGAACGAAAGGAATTGAAACAGGAAGTGTTTCAGGAGAGACTTAAAAGGAACAAAGAAAATCAAGAGCGGTTGAATTTGCTAAAGGATGCTGCGCTACGAAAGATGTCCAATGGAGCTAAATTAACATTTGATGAAATGAGGCTAATTTATGGGGATGAAGGATCTTTTGAACAAGCCTAGGTTATGAACATCCTTCGCGATTGAGTCTTCACCTTAGATATGGTCAGTAGGAATTTCTATGATTAAAAATAACAATCAACCGATCGTGACCGAAGAGGAAGGTCTAAGGTTAGTAAAAATTGCACGGTTAACGGTAGAATGTTATCTAAACAAACGGCAAATGATGTTTATTAACGCTAATGATGATGTAGCACAAAGAGCTGGTGTTTTTGTTACTCTTTTCACAAGGAATCAATTAGGGAAACTTCAACTAAGAGGGTGCATAGGCAATCCGTTTCCATCCTCTTCTTCCATAATTGATTCCCTAAAGATCATCTCGATAAAAGCAGCAACTGAAGACCCCAGGTTTCCTCCCATCACGTCCAATGAATTACAAGGCATTATAATTGAGGTATCTATACTCACCACACCGGTCCTCCTTGATAAGTGTCGTAATTTCCAAGAAAAAATTTTGATAGGAAGGCATGGGTTGATAATTGAAAGCGATTTTGGTTCTGGACTATTGCTTCCTCAAGTTGCGGTAGAGCAGGAATGGAATACAATACAATTTCTTGAAAATGTTTGTCTCAAGGCGGGTTTGGATAAGCAGAGTTGGCTTGCGCCAGGCGTAAGGTTGTATACGTTCGAGACCCTTATTTTTAGGGAGAGAACTCCCAGTGGAGACATAATACCAGTTGGGCCTCATGACGAATAATTGAGTTCAACAAATCTTGACTCTAGGTATTCGCGCTTTACTTATGCCACAATTTGCGCCTCTCTGATCTTAGAATTGTAAGTTTCAAGCTTACCAATATAGGGAACCTAGTCCGAAAATTTATCTGTAAATTTATTTTGTAATAATTGACAATTACCTTTCGGTTTTCAAAATCAGTACCACGTAAGTTTTAGTCGAGCTAAAAACCAATCAAGAAATACCTTTTGTTTACTTATTTTGGTATTTCTTTTATTTGTAGTAGAGGAATACGCAGGTAACGCATTATCTAAAAAAATAAATTTAAAAAACTAGAAGGTATATTATCATACGATTTAAATAAATTTACGTAGCTTCAAATGAAGCCGCCAGGATCCGGACAAATCAAAATGCGCTCTTTGAGCAAGATCTCCGCAATTGTCACTCTGAGATAATGTATCTTAAGTAAAGGAATCTAGAATGTTAGGGATTACAGTGTATTTAACGAGGTTTCTATTTGCGTTTTGTCTTTTGCCGAAGGACATTGCTCAAGATATCTAAGCAAATCGGACTTAGCCTCTTGTTTTCTCTCCATGTTAAGTCGAGCTATGGCCCTGTTCTTGTAAATGGGACCAAATCTATACTCATGCAAATCAATTGCGTTGGAATAATACCTTTCCGCCAATAGATATTCGCCTCTTTTTAAATAATAATTTCCCATACCTCTATAAGACAAATAGAACTTTGGATTTAATTCGATCGATTTTTCAAAATGCTTAATTGCTTCATCGGAACCCAACTCATTGTAGACTGATCCTAACAAGCTCCATGCAAGTGAATTCGACCTATCCAGTGTAAGAGCCTTTTTCAACAATGTAATAGCGTTGTCAGAATTCCTTTTCTGGATGAGTCTTTCTGCTTCGAAACACATTCTATAAGATTCCCTTTGTTCAAGCTCTGATTCGGTTATCCTGGGACGTATTTCTGTAGGGATTATCATAATTGATACAGTTCCATCCTGATTCCAATAATTTACAAAAGTATCTTCAGGAAAGGCCCCTTCTGTATTAGGTTCAGGAATATAAGTGAAAATTCGTCTTTCGTCAGCACTATAGCCACTTACAATGGTTGCGTGCTGTACCGTTTCCTGAATTCCGGGCATTATTACAATTAAAGGTATTCCCTGATCGATCCTTTTTTTGAGATCAAATAAACTACCCTTATAGATGTATGTCACATATCCATGAGATTCTGCTATTTCAATGCCTTCCATAAATATTGAGCCCTCAATCCCGTCGTACTGTTTTGATCTTTTAAGGGCCTCGTCAATTATCGTCTCTTCGCCCCAATATCTGAGTACAACATTGATTGCTAATGGCATGCATAAATTATCTTCATTTTTATTCGCCGTCGGCAGAGTGAGCGAGTGCTGGGCATTTCGTTCCATCAAGTTTTGTGTACTTTCCACGAAATAAAACTGTTATTAAGACTTATAGCCTTATGAAATTTCTAAATAAATTGCATCCTACATCACCACTCCGTTCGGGGTGGAACTGGGTGCCATAAATTTTCTTTGTTGTGTGAAAAAATAGTTCAAATTGACTTGTGCGCGATTTCGCGAGGGGGATGAATTCTTGCGGAAGTCTGGCAATATTATAAGTGTGACTTTCATAAACTTCAACAAGCCTACATTCTTCCATGAGATCATTTTTTCTGAAAACCGTAATTTTCGTTGGTCCTTGAATATGTTCAATTCTACGTATTGATCCTCCAAATGTAAGAGCAATAATTTCCGCACCATAACAGATACCGAGCAATGGGATATTTTGGTTATGGCAAGTTCGAACAATCGATGAGTTAACTGAATTGATACGCTGGTCGTTTTTTTTCCTGCCTGATAGAATAACTCTTTCATAAGGTAGGCGAAAATTGACTTCATTGAATTTTTTACAGTCATATTTTTGGTCCAACTTATTCAGCAATTTGAGTATATCCGGAGTGAAAGGTGAACCATTATCCAGAACTAAGGTCTTCAATAAGATACATCAGCGATCTAATATGTTCAAAAATATAATGATTCCCAATTAGTTATCGATTAGTTTATGCCAAAGATGCCCAATCAATAATAGATAGGACGAGTGCGATTGTAATGGTTGTGTATTGAAAATTCTAGAAAATAGCATTTTGGTAGTCCAGCAAAGAAAATGTCTAGCATTAGCAATGATGATTACCATTTCAAAAAAAACTAAATCATCTGACGATATCTGCAAGCCTCTTGCTTATCAAATAAGCTGCTGCATAGGCAGGAAGACGTTCAATTGAGTTCCTAATTCTAAAATGTCTACCTTTCAGACTGACCTTCAGAGGTAATTTGCTTTTTACGAATACTTCTTCATCTTCTAGAACGCAAGCTGATTCATAAGGCTTGAAAGTATCAATGTCTGTTGACCTAGCCTTTATAAGGCTACTTTTTCCGTTGATTGTACCTGGAAGTCTGAATATACGATGAACATCCCTTGTTACTTGTGGATCTACAAGAACCCCTAAATTTCGAGCTCTTTTATCAAGTTCTCCCTTAAATTTATTATACCCTCCACTTGTTTCTACAATTTTCGCAAACTTTGAAATTGACAGGGAGTTAATTCCCAAGTCCGTGGCAATTCGTTTTCTCCATCCAAAACTGATACCACTCTTGGGAAACTTTATATAGAAATCATTCTTGGACTTTCGAACTCCAATACTCTCGGGCAACAATCCATTTCCAGATAGATAATCAATAATATCGGATCTGGCAATTGAATCAAGATCATTAAATGGTGAATCGATAATGTGAATATGAAATCCAGCGTTACCAGAAAAATAGGTCTCTATATTTTTCTCAGAAATTCCAAAATCAATTTTCAACAATTCAATTAATTGTTCGGTTTCATCTCTTAGGGCGTTCATACATTTTAAGCAGGGAATAGAAACACAAGAGAGGTTTCTATCTGAGCAAGAACTGCAAACGGTAACGGAATTTTCATAACATGTGCTGCACTGATTGCATACATAATATGAGTGATCGGATGTGCAAGACATATTCAGATCCTTAAGGTCCAAATCGAATATTAGATCTGCGCCCTCCCATCCTTTACTCTCAAGCGAGTTGGCGGGAAACTTGTAAGTGGCATTAGAGCAAAAAACATCTAATGGTGTATCTTTTACTAATGTTGCAATTAATTCACCCCTATTGCTATAAGATAAGTGCCTTACCATGGTATAATCAAAATGCATATAACCAAATTCGCGCTTTTGAATTTCAGAAGGTACAGATATTGAATTTGACCTACTAAAATAGTATCTTCTAAATAAATCCTTAAGAAAAGTGATGTTTAGGTTATTGCGGATTAGATTCATAGTTGAATCTTACTATTGCGCCCAAATTGCAATGGATTAACTATGTTTTTACAATCGGCAGTGGCAAAGCAGAGGTTTTCAGAAAGTAGTTTTGCGCATGATGGAACGGAATATATTGTTCGACTTCCCTTTTTTCCAGCCAGATGTTCAACTTGGTAACGAGTGATTTTTTCATTATAATCAGGTGCGTTTTTGTACATGTATACAATCTCGTCTATTTTTTTTCCAAGAGCCAGCATGTATGTAGCAAGCATTAACCTAGCAGAATGAGGCAAGTTTTCTCCTTTACTCATCAACAGAATTGCATGTTTTATACATGGAGGATATTCATTGACAGGTTTTTGATATCTATAATCAATATGCGAAGAAAATTTTATTCTTAAATCCATGGTGCAAATTTTGATTTTTGATGGCATTACTTTTATCTTCATATTCTTTATTCGTTGATAAATCATGTTGCTCAGCTCGCTGCGAATTAGTCTTACCGCTTCATCAGGATCTAGGTAAACATATCCGGAATTAACTGACCTGTTAACTAATTTCCATTCTTGCTCATTCATTTTAGTCGCTCTTATTAAGTAATCCGAGATGCTGAGCCTTAGTAGGTTTGAACCTGAACTCACGTCGATCTCTATTTTGAATAAATCTCGAAATATTTTATGCAACAGGAGCTTTTTTTTCTGAATGGATTTTTCTCGTACTAGATCATCTGTCAGAAATTTTTCAGCTCTAATTGCTTCAAAAAGAGAGTGCTTCCTGGTTATTGGTTCGAGGTCTAAGGACTTTACAATCAGCAAAGAGACCAAGAACCTTAGAATTTCTATTTCGTATCTCTCCAGACCCGAGTAAACTTTTCCAAAATTTACCTCCGTTTCTAATATGTTAATTGCACGATTAACTATATGGTCCATTTCTGGGCGGTCGAGTTCGTCAATTGTAAATTTTGTTTCCCTTATGTAAACTGAAGCCTCCTCTAAAAATGGATATTTAGCCAAATCTGAATGTCCGAGTTTTATTGACAATGTATTCTTAAATGATATTTTAAAAATGGTGTGATAATAATACTTTCGTCCATTTAGCGATGAATAATATATTAATCATACTGAATGTACTGACCGCATGAAACTATCGATAGGATTTCATGTACCGATTGGCGGAGGAATTCATAAATCAGTTGACTATGCATTGGACCTGGGTTGTACAGCGTTCCAAGTTTTTACGAGAAATCCTAGAGGATGGGGATTTAAAGTCCTTCTTGAGGAGGATGCGAATCTCTTTAAATCAAAGCTTAAGAAGAGCGGAATAAGGCCAGAGGCAGTAGCGGTTCACATGCCATACCTGCCTAACCTTTCGGCACCAAAAAGTGAAATCTACACAAAATCCGTGGATTCTCTTGAGGCAGAACTTCACAGATGTGGCAAGCTAGGAATACCAAATTTGGTCACGCATTTAGGAAGTCATATGGGCATGGGTCCCCAAAAAGGCATAGAACAATTAGTAAACAGTATTAGTAAGGCATATGACTCTTTCAAGTCAGTAACTAAAAACCCTGATGTAAAAATTCTTCTAGAAAATAGCTCCGGCCAAAAAAATAGTATTGGTAGCAATGTGGAGGAGTTAATTACCATATTAGATAAGTTATCGTCGAATACATGCGGTATTTGTATTGACACCTGTCATGCTTTTGCTGCTGGTTACGACTTGCGTACTGAAGAGAAGAGCTCCGATTTTATATTTATGCTTGATAAAAATGTAGGCCTTGAAAAGCTGAAATTAGTCCATCTGAATGATTCCAAAAAAGATATAGGATTGCATCGTGATCTTCATGAACATATAGGACTGGGCAAAATTGGAGAAAAAGGCCTAAGGGGTATTTTAAGAAATCGCAAGATTAAAGACAAGCCAATAATAATGGAAACCCCGATAGATTCTGTTAGAAAAAATAAAGATAATCTCAGTTGCGTGTTTCGTCTAGCGAAATAATGTATCATGGTCCGACAATCGTTCATAATTTATTGGATTCGTAGATTTTTAGGGATCAGACTTTGATTAAATCTCGCGACTACAAATGAAATATAAATACTTGGCATCTCCGAAATGGTGCGAACAGATATGAGCATGTACGAAACTATAGTAAAGTTAGCTTTGGAAAGAGGCTTCTATGCTCCATCTTGTGAAATCTACGGTGATGCACCAGCCGGATTTTGGGAGTATGGACCCAACGGAGCAAATATGAAAAATAGATTCTTAGAATTATGGCGCAGGGAATTGATTCGACGAGACGGAATGCTTGAGATTGATGGATCCCAAGTTATGAGCAAGAGCGTATTTATTGCGTCAGGTCATATTAGCAACTTTACTGACCCTATAATAAGGTGTAATAATTGTCGGTCAACCTTCAGGGCGGATAAATTTATTACCGAAAAAACTGGCTGTAGTGTTCCTGAACTTTTGGGCGATTCTGAAATTGACAAGCTCATACAAGATAGTCATCTAAAATGTCCCAATTGTGGGGGATCATTTGAAAAAAGCAATAGATTCAATATGATGTTCAGAATCGGAATAGGTCCCTCCGATGACGATGCATATTTGAGACCTGAAACGTGCCAGAGTATTTTTGTAGATTTCCCTAGAATTTTTAAAACAATGCGTGGTCGACTTCCAATGGGGATAGGACAACTTGGAAAGAGCTTCAGAAACGAAATAGCTCCAAGACAAAGCTTGCTCAGGCTTCGCGAATTCTATCAGGCTGAAATTGAAGTCTTCTGCAATCCAAATAGACTCAATGACCTACCAAAATTCGAAGAAGTGAAGAATACGATATTGAATTTATATATTGACGAAAAATATCACGCAGTATCTGCAGAGCAGGCGATAGTACAATGTTTGGTCCCTAACAAATTAATTGCTTATTACCTTGCACTTTTAGTACTATTCTATCAGAAGACGGGTTTAAATATGGACCGAGTTCGTCTTCGTCAGTTATCTGGAGAAGAAAAGGCATTTTATGCTTCTACTGCGTTCGATTTTGAGGTTGAAACGAGTATTGGTTGGCTTGAGCTTGTGGCGTGTAACTACAGGGCAGACTATGATCTACGCGGCCACTCTGAAGTCAGCAAACAGAATTTGAGTGTTATCGATCCAGTGGATAACACAAGAATACTTCCCACTGTATTCGAATTATCCATGGGAATAGACAGAAGCCTTTACACGGTCCTAGAGCATTCTTATCTGGAAGACATTGAAAATGAAAGAGCCGTTCTGAGGTTGAAGCCATATCTTGCGCCAATTCTTGTTGGCATTCTGCCTTTAGTGACAAAAGATGGTTTGCGGGAGGCAGCGCAAAAGATATACTCTCAACTAAAGCTAGACTTCCCAGTGTTTTACGACGAATCCGGCTCTATAGGTAGAAGATATAGGAGACTCGAGGAAATTGGAGCTCCATTTGCAATTACAGTTGATAGGCAGACGCTCGCAGATGATACTATTACTATTCGAAACAGGGACACAATGATACAGACCAGATTAAAGATTTCAGAAATTACTCAGTACTTAACGACAGAGATTAACAAATATGATAACACAGTGAACTAATTTTCTGAGTGGTACACTCTAGCAATTTCGAGAACCAATTCAAACATATATTGATATACTACCTTTTACGATGCTTCTTAGAGTTAGTGATAATATAATATGCCCACACAAGATCCAAATCCTCTACCTTATGGTGCTTTGCCTTATTACCAAGTTCATTATATTGTAAGATCCTTGCGCATCCCTGATCCAGATTTAATTACAGCACGGTGTGTTCCGATTAAAAAGGGAAGCATAGCAAATAAACGAGTCACGGAGTTGCAGTGGATGGGGGGGAGGTTAGCTGAACTGCTGAAAAAAGACAAAGATCTATCTGACATGTTGTTGCCGTTAATGCAGGAAGAGGGTGAAATTAATATAGATCCGCAGGAGGACAAAGTAAGGATTTATACAAAGTGGAAAAGGGAAGATAAGATTGGCTTCGATATGAAATTCTTCAAGGTAGCAGAAAGGATCGCTACCACTATCAGACAGCTTATAATCACATGATTCATTAGGTAGATATCTAGAAAGAGGTCGAACCTTCCTTCGACATATCAAATATATACACTTCGACAAGGACTAGACTTGCTTTATGCCAAGTAAAAAAAGTGCCATGTTATCTAAAGATCATAAACTGATCGAAAAATTCATGGATGGAAGCCTTAAGATTGCGATATACGGATTAGGCCATGTGGGAGCACCTCTAGCTGCAGCGTGGTTAAGAGCTGGGTGCCATGTAATTGGGGTAGATACCTCTTCAGAGGTGTTAACGGCGGCCACGAAGGGTCGTATCTTGATTCCGGAACCTGGAATCGCAGAGGCATATGCAGAAGGATTAAAAACCGGGCGTTTTGAAGTTTCTAGTGATCCAATCGACGCATCACGGAGGTCATACTTCAAAATGATATGTGTGCCAGTTCTTAATAAAAACATGTCAGCTAATTTATCTACAGTTTGTTCAGTAGCTACCTCTATGGGGATTGGTCTAAAGAAAGGTGACATAATCTCCCTTAATCCAAGCGTACCTCCGGGGACGACTGAAGACGTCGTTATTCCGATCATAGAAAAATCAAGCGGTCTATCGGTTAAGCATGACTTTTGCATGGTTTACAATCCAGAACGGATTTACGAAGGAAGGGCTCTCAAAGACATTGAAGAGAACTACCCAGCCATAATCTCTTCTATTGGACCGGATAGCTTTAGAATTTCACAAGCTCTTTATTCGATCATATTTAAAAAAGGAGTACTAACAATTAGTAATATTAAGGCTGCCGAAGCAGAGAAGCTTTTTGAAGGTGTTTATAGGGATGTGAATATCGCCTTGGCAAATGAGATGGCACGATTTTGCGAAAGAACTGGTATTGACTTCTGGGAAGCAAGATACGCAGCTAATTCCCAACCATATTGCAATATACACAAGCCTGGAATCGGCGTCGGTGGTGCATGCATTCCAGTGTACCCACAATTTATTCTAGGGCTTGCCGAGCAACTCAATTTACGCTGTAATCTAACAAAAATGGGTCGAGAACTGAACGATTCGATGCCAGTTTATTGCGTAAAAGAAGCAATGAAGCTAGTGCGAAAATTTGACACGGAAAAACTAAATGTAACTATATTGGGACTAGCATTCAGAGGGGGAGTCTCTGACACCCGACTTTCTCCGACGTATGCAATCATAGAAGAGTTAAAAAAATCAGGAGTCAAGAAAATAAAAGTTCATGATCCTTTGGTCACAGAAGATCCAAACCTGGATCGAGATGTAACTCTCATGAGTAATTTAAAGGCCTCTTTGATTCGTTGTGATTTGGTGATTATAGCAGCTGATCATCAGGGGTATAGAAAACTAGGAAAAAAAGAGCTAGGTAAAGTCGTTATATATGATGGGCGGGGTATAATTGATAGGCTGTCAATAAATGCATTAAATTATTCTGCAATAGGATTTAAAAGTATTTCAGAAGGTAACAGATAACTCCGTCAATTATTCTAATTAAGAACAGTTATAATGGACTGCTAGGATGTTTGCTCCAGGGTTCTGGTCTTCACTTTAGTATCGATCATGGTGATAGACCCGGACAAGTTACAAATTCTAATTTTAGGCCTGTCACTCGCGAATTAAACGATGCCAACCTATTTTCTAGAATAACTTTTGCAAATGTGAACCCAATTTCTAGGTAATCTAGCATCATGAAAATGAAGGTGCATATATGAAGCAAGAGTATTATACACCAGAAATCCGTCATGTTTCCCATCAATTCCGTAACCCCTTTTTAATGTGTAAGCGTATTTTGAATCCCTTGGAATATCTTGAATTCCTGAATAATGAAATTCATGTCCTTTCAGGTGCGGAATTCTTCCATAAACTGAGCTTTGCAAATCTGCCTTAGTGTAATTCAAGGTGAGCTTTTCAGACATCGAAGTCTGTGCATCAATTAGACCGACCATTCTGATCGGTGATTTGAAATTCTTGTACCCTCTTATTGCTTTTGTGAGATACATTAGACCTCCGCATTCGGCGTAAATAGGTAAACCTTGTTCTGCTGCAGTTTTGATGGATTTCCTCATTGAGTAATTGGTGGATAATTTATTAGCTAGTATCTCCGGGAATCCTCCACCTATTATTAATCCTGAAATCCCCTCTGGCAATTCCTTTTCTAATAGGGGACTAAAAAATTCTAGATCTCCTCCTAGCAATCTCAGAGAATTAAGGTTTTCATGATAATAAAAATTAAAAGAATTATCTAATGCGACTCCAATTTTTATCTTGGCATTATAAGATTTACGAGTTTTAATCCTTGCTTTCTTTACGTCACCAATTTTGAGTAACTTCATCAAATTTTCATAGTCAATACTTTCAGATGCTTGTCTAGCAATCATGAGTATATCTCTTTTCTTGGATACCCCAAGTTCATTAGCAGGTATCAATCCTAAATGACGTTCTTTAAGCTTCGCAAGTTTACTTCTATGTATAATCCCCAGTATAGGAACGTTTATCATGTTTTTAAAGGCTTCTACAATGTATTTTGCATGTCTAGCCCCAGATACATTGTTTAGAATTATTCCAACTATTTTAGTTTCTTTATCGAACTGTATATAACCCAATGCCATAGCAGCTATAGAGCGAGCAGCTTTTGCTGCATCAATTACAAGAATTATTTGTGCCTTCAATAGTTTGGCAACATACGCCGTGCTTGCGAAATTGCTTTTGCCACTTATGCCATCATATAAACCCATTACACCTTCAATTACAGCCACATCTACATCTTGAGTAGAGTCTGCAAAATTTTTAATTATCCCGCGGCTGCCCATCATCCAAGCATCCAGTGTGCGTGAGTCTTTACCCGTAATCATCTTATGATAGCTTGGGTCAATAAAGTCTGGACCTACCTTGAATGGCTGAATCGAGCATCCAACTTTGTGTCTAAGCCCATACATTATGGCTAGGGATACTGTCGTCTTTCCAACACCGCTTGTCGTGCCTGCTATAAGTAATGCGGGAGTTCTCATAACTTACAAGGTGCAGTGAAACGACAATTATTAAAAGTACTGGCTTACACTAGTTAAAATGTGCTACCTTAATGGATGAAAGGATGGACAGTAAAATTATATGCACGATATGAAAACCTCTATCTCTCATGCAGAAATCCGTGAATCGATTTGATCTATCTAGCGACATATTTTCGCCTAAGGGAGATCAGCCTTCAGCGATTGAATCGTTGGTCGATGGATTTCGCAAAGGTGAAAAAATTCAGACTCTATTGGGAGTAACGGGTAGCGGCAAAACGTTTACGGTAGCCAATGTAATCTCAAGACTAAATAAAAATACTTTGGTAATTTCTCATAATAAAACACTGGCGGCCCAACTTTATTCAGAATTTAAGGAATTCTTCCCGAAGAACAATGTTGGATATTTTATCAGTTTTTATGACTATTATCAGCCAGAAAGTTATATCCCTCAAACCGATACATATATAGAAAAAGACACAGAGATTAATGAAAAAATAGAAAACATGCGTCTGGAAGCAACCGCGATGCTTATGTCTGGTGAACCCACTATAATCGTATCAACTGTTTCTTGTATCTATTCATTGGGATCTCCAGAAGAATGGGAAGCTAACGCAATTTCTGTAACTAGTGGTATGATGACAGATAGACGAACTGTGATCCGTAAATTGGTCGAAGCGCGCTATGCAAGAACTGATATGACATTGCTTCCAGGAACGTTCCGGGTCAAAGGAGATATCGTAGATATCATGCCTCCCTATTCAAGTGAAATTATCAGGATTAGTTTGTGGGGGCAGAATATTGAAGAAATTTCTATCCATGAACCGATTTCTATGAACTTACTTAGAAATGTGGATAGGGTTAAAATTTTCCCGGCTAAACATTATGTAATAGGTGAAGATTCAAGGCAAGTGGCCATAAAGTCTATAGAGAGTGAATTAAAGAACTGGTTGCCGAATTTGCCTGGAGAGCTGGAGAGGCAGCGTCTTTCTTCACGGACGAAATATGATCTTGAAATGATAAAAGAGCTCGGTTACTGCTCTGGCATTGAAAACTATTCCCGTCATTTTGATGGCAGGATGCCCGGTCAGCCTCCCTTTTGTCTACTGGACTTCTTCGGTGATGACTTTTTGCTCGTTGTAGATGAATCTCACGCCACCATACCTCAGCTTAAGGCTATGTTTAATGGAGATTATACAAGAAAAAAAAGTCTTGTTGATTATGGTTTCAGATTACCAAGTGCTTTTGACAATCGACCACTTGGATTCAAAGAATTTGAAAAATACCTGAGGAAGGTCATCTTTGTTTCGGCTACTCCATCAGAGTATGAACTGAACTCAAGTTCACGGAAGGTCGAACAACTGGTTAGGCCAACAGGACTTGTTGACCCGTCGGTACAAGTTAGACCTGTCAAAAATCAGATTGAAGATATGATATCTGAAATTAGTATCAGATCCGAAAGAGGTGAGCGAACTCTGGTTACGACGTTGACGAAAAGAATGGCCGAAGATCTTGCAGAGTATTTGGCAAAAAAAGGAATTAGAGTTAGATATATGCATTCCGAAATAGAGGGACTGGAGAGAACCGAGCTAATAAGGCAGCTGCGAATTGGGGAGTTTGACGTCATGATTGGTATAAATTTACTTAGAGAAGGACTGGATCTTCCGGAAGTTTCATTAGTGGTTGTGCTAGATGCCGATAAAGAAGGATTTCTTAGAAATACTACTAGTTTAATTCAAACGTTCGGACGGGCCGCCCGAAATATCCACGGTTCTGTAATTATGTATTCTGACAACATAACCAAATCCATGGAACAGGCCATGGTTGAAACACGGAGAAGGAGACAGAAGCAAATTCACTTCAATAAGGAACGGGGGATTGTTCCCAGGACTATTGTCAAACCGATCTCAAAAAGAGCTGAACAATCCGATCTTGAAGTGGAGATAAAATCTATGCCGGAAAGTGACCTTAGGAAGCTTGCTATCAATATTGAAGCAAATATGAAGAGATACGCAGAAGATCTTGATTTCGAAAAAGCTATAGAATTAAGAAATCAGCTATCAAGGATAAACAAGGCACTTGATCATAAAATAAAATAGGTGGTGAAAGTCCGTGAACGACAAAATTATCGTTAAGGGCGCTAGACAACATAATTTAAAAGATGTAACCTTAGAAATCCCAAAAAATAATCTTGTTGTGATTACTGGCATATCCGGTTCGGGCAAGTCAACGCTTGCTTTTGATACAATTTACGCTGAAGGACAGAGAAGATACGTTGAATCTCTGTCAGCTTACGCAAGGCAATTTCTAGAAATGATGGATAAGCCTGACGTCGATTCAATCGAGGGTCTGTCGCCAGCGATATCAATACAACAAAAGACCACATCTAAAAATCCTCGTTCCACAGTAGGAACCGTTACTGAAGTATATGATTACCTTAGACTTCTTTTTGCCAGAGTTGGCATTCCACACTGTCATAAGTGTGGAAATATGATTACCACTCAATCGGCTGACTCGATAGTTGATGACATATTAAGGAATTTTGAAGGACAGAACATTATCATTCTTGCCCCCATAATTGAAGCAAAAAAAGGAACTTATGAAAAGCTATTTGCGGAATTGAGGCAGAAGGGTTTTGCCCGAATAAGACTGAACGGAGAAGTAATCAAATTAGGTTCTGGCAATCTAAAAGGAGATCTACCAAAATTAAATAGGTATAAGAAACACACTGTTGAAGTCGTAGTAGACAGATTAAAACCAACTATAGTGGATCGAGGAAGGTTATTTGATTCAATTAAAACTGCGCTGAATACTTCTGAGGGAGTTGCAAAAGTTGTTGGCGAAAAGAAAGAAACTGTCTACTCTCAGCGAAACGCGTGTCTAACTTGTAAATTAAGTCTCCCTGATTTAGAACCCCGGTCGTTTTCATTTAATTCGCCATTTGGAGCTTGTATGAAGTGCAATGGGCTGGGAATTAGAGTAGAGTTTGATCCGGCATTGGTTGTTCCAGACAAATCAAAGAGCATTTTGGAGGGCGCAATTAGACCCTGGACTGGACACTTTGCAACATTCAGATCGTCTATGCTGAAAGATGTAGGAAAAAGATTTGGATTTAATTTATATCAGCCGTTTTCATCTATGACAGATAAACAGAAAAGAATCATCCTGTACGGTACTGATGAAGATATCAAATATAGATATGAATCCAAATCCTCAGATTCAAAATGGGAGTACAGTGGTTCCTTTGAAGGTGTCATACCTAATTTGGATCGAACGTATTCCCAAACTGACTCGGAATCAAAAAAACGAGATCTTGAACGATTTATACGGGAAATTCCATGCGAGCTTTGTAAGGGAGAGCGACTACGACCAGAAGCACTAGCTGTAAAAATAGCTGGAAAATCTATAATCGACCTTTGCAATCTCTCGATTAGTGCTTGCTATGAATTTTTTAACAGCTTAAGACTTTCAGAAACAGAAAAGATCATCGCTAAAAGCATACTGAAGGAAATTGTGTCAAGGCTAGAATTTTTGCATAATGTTGGGTTGAATTACATTTCATTAAATAGAATGACTGCCTCGCTATCGGGCGGAGAATCTCAGAGGATTCGCTTAGCTACCCAGATAGGCTCCAACCTTAGCGGGGTCTTATATGTCCTTGATGAACCCACGATCGGTCTTCACCAAAGAGATAACTACAGATTGATTCAAACCTTGAAAAGGTTAAGGGACCTTGGTAACACGTTACTTGTTGTGGAACATGACGAGGAAGTTATCAGAAATGCTGACTGGATTGTTGACGTTGGGGAAGGGGCAGGTATTCACGGTGGCAAAATTGTAGCTAATGGTGTCTTGGAGGAATTGCAATCCAACGACAATTCAATAACTGGTTCTTACCTATCTGGCAAACAACATGTATACGATGGTAACTTTTCCCGCAAGAAAGCGAACGGGTGGATTACAGTTTGCGCTGCCAGCGAGAATAATTTGAAATCGATTAATGTAAGCTTTCCGCTAGGATGCATGACTACCGTGAGTGGAGTGTCCGGCTCAGGAAAATCCACTCTCGTTAACGAAATATTATTCAAAGCTCTTTCCAATCATTTCTTTGGTTCAAAAGAAAAACCTGGTGCGCATAAAAATATCGTGGGTCTTGAACTCATAGATAAAGTTATAGGAATAGATCAGTCGCCTATCGGACGTACCCCCAGATCAAACTCGGCCACGTACGTGAATGCATTTACTCCCATTCGGGAAATTTTTGCAAAGACTCTGGGTGCCAGAGAAAGAGGCTATAATCCAGGTCGTTTTTCATTCAACGTTCCTGGCGGCAGATGCGAATCCTGCGAGGGTGCAGGAGTAAAAAGAATTGAAATGCAATTCCTTCCTGACGTGTACGTTACTTGCGACAACTGCAAGGGGAAAAGGTACAATACGGAGACCTTGCAGATTACTTACAAATCCAGGACAATCGCCGATATTCTTAATATGACAGTCGAGGAAGCCCTAGATTTCTTTACTAATATCCCAGCAATCGAAAAGAAATTACGAACTTTACGGGACGTCGGCCTGAGCTATCTAAAACTAGGACAGCCGGCTACTACTCTCTCTGGAGGGGAAGCGCAAAGGATAAAACTTGCTGCCGAACTTTCTAAAAAGGACACAGGAAGAACTCTTTACATTCTAGATGAACCGACGACCGGTTTGCATTTTGAGGACGTTAAAAAACTGTTACACGTTCTTAAAAGGCTGACTCAACTCAACAATACGATAGTCTTGATCGAGCATAACTTAGATGTGATCGCTTCATCAGACTGGGTCGTAGATCTAGGCCCTGAAGCTGGAGACATGGGCGGGAACGTTGTTGCAACTGGTACGCCAGAAGATGTAGCCAAAATCTCCAGTAGCCATACCGGTCGTTACCTGCGGACAAAATTTGGTTTGCTTCAGACGATTAAGCAGGACAAGTAACGATACAAAATTGTCTTCCATAAAATCTGAGCCCCCTTTTTTGGAAGTTGCTCGCACTGTGAAGAGCTTCCCTAGTAGTGCGGGGGTCTACCTTATGAAAGATAGAGATGGTCAAGTAATTTATATAGGTAAGGCCAAAAATTTGCGAAAGCGACTTTCTTCGTATTACCGGAAAGATTGTGGAAAAAGAGATTGGAAATCGATACAATTGATCAAAAAGGTAGCTAGTATTGAAATTATGATGACTGACAGCGAAATTGAAGCATTTTTGCTCGAATCAAACTTGATAAAACAATATAGACCCTTGTACAATATAGAACTAAAGGACCAACAACGCTTTACGTACTTGAGAATCTCTGACGAAACTTTCCCTAGACTGCTGGTGACCAGGAGAAATCGGGCGGGGAAAATAAAAGGCCAAACCGGTAGAATTTTTGGTCCGTTTGTTCGAGGAAGTTCAAAATTTTTGACAGTAGGATTGCTGAGAAAAATTTTCAAAATCAGGATTTGCGACAGGCTCCCCAAATATCCCTGCTTGGAGTATTTCATTAAAAACTGTGATGCCCCCTGCATAGGTAACGTTACCCAGTATGAATATATGCGAAATGTGAATGCATTGGCTAGCATTTTATCCGGTACTAAAACAATGGACGAATTCATAAGAACAATGACTGATGAGATGAAGGCGGCGTCATCGGCTTTTAAATATGAGAAGGCGAAGGACATAAGAGATACGATCAGGAGGTTAGATAATCTTAGGCTTGATCAAAAAATGGAAAAGCTTTCGAGTTCCAAATTTGAGGAATACGTTGGGATGGTGCAAGATACCGCTAAGGGCAAAGCGCATATTTTAGTTTTACAAAGACGTAACGGGGTTATAAGCGACAGAAAAAAATTTGAATTCGACATTATTGCGGATAATTCACTTTCTACATTCTTGTCCCAGTACTATTCTTCTGTGCCCACAATCCCTTTCTCAATTTATACGAATCTTGAGCCCGAATCCAAATATTTCCTGGAAAAATCTATTGGAAGACTTGCGTCACACAGCGTTAGAATTGTAAAGATTTCTCCGAATGGAAAATCAGAAAAAAGTCGACTAATGGAACTGATAATCAGAAACTTGTCATCATATATTGAGAAGGGTTTTGATCCGTCGTTGGTTAAGTTACGTGAGATCTTAGCTATGAATATCATACCTAACTCAATTGATTGTTTTGACGTTTCTAATCTGGGTTCTTCAATCACCGTTGGTTCATGCGTAAGGTTTGTTAACGGAAGGCCTGACAAGTCCCTATACAGAAGATTTAGAATTAAAGCAGTAATTGGCCAAAATGACTTCGGGATGATCAAAGAAATTGTAAAACGTAGATATGCTCATCAAATCGACTCATCGCAGAAACCTGATCTTATCTTAATAGATGGAGGCAAGGGGCAACTTAATTCAGCAATTAATGCATTAGAGGAGATACAATTGAATATTCCTTGTATCTCGCTGGCCAAAGATAACGAGGAAATATATACGCCTTCTTCTTCGTTTCCTATAATTCTGCCAAAAAATAATGGGAGTTTAAAAATTTTGCAAAAAGTCAGAGACGAAGCACACAGGTTTGCTCTTAACTACAACATTAAGATGAGAGTTAGCCAGTAACTATGGCGAGACATTAAATGAGGACCTTTGATTATTCTTAAATCATCACATTAAATTAACTGAACCTGAAGAGGAAGGAATTTATGGTTACTTTAAATTCGGCGTTTAGTTGAGGCGTCCCTATCATTTGTTGAATTAGGAGGTATGGTTAAATAGTTTACTCAGACAGATTGTCTATGAATTCCGCTAAGGAGAGCATGCCTTGCAAAAGTATGAGGGAAGTCTTTTTTAACAAAATAGGCGATTAAATCACAATGTCTGAAGTGGAATCAGTATCAAGAAGAGATCTTACCTCATTTTTGAATCAGTCCAAAATAATGATTGATGATTTTTTACTGGCTGCTATGGATATTGCTTCAGAAGTGCACGGTGGAGTAAAGAGGGAGGATAAGACTTCTTCATTTTTGGAAACTCATACATGGCCCGTAACAAAAGATGTTGTTTTTCATTTTTTAAAAGACGGGAGAAATGTTACGAGTGTTGAAATCGCCTCAGCTGTTTTACACGACATATTGGAAGACAATGATAAAATATTGGATTGGCACCGAACGAAAGATTATGGCTTTGATGCGTATCTTAAATATAGATTTGGAAATAGAATATACAACATGTGTACTGATTTGAAGGTAAAACCGCTTAAAAACTATCCAGGAAAAAATGAAGAAGAGCGACAGCTTGCCAGATTTCATGATTATTGTAAAATACTGTCTTCATCAGATTATGACATAAAAGCTATAAAACTCGCTGACAGAATCAATAACATGAATTTTGTTTCCTCTCAAAATCAATCCGGAGACGCTATTGTCAATAAACGTAAAAGGTATCTTCGAGAAGCGGAGGATTTTTACTTGGCATTTGCGCTGCTGCCTCCTCGCATGGAGGATTATTACCAAAATCTGCGAATTTCATATGATCGGTTGAGAGATCTTCAGGGCTCTTGACATAATTTGCTTATTGGTTGAAGGCGTCAAATTGAATTAGGCACCTCTCACTTCTATTTATGGTAATTCGTAAACATTTAAAGGAAACTTCTTAAACCAAAAGCCGTGACTCATAAAATGTTAAACCTCGCAGTTGTTGTAAAACTTGAGCCTGATTTTTCAGAAGGCAACGTCAGTTATAATGTGGACGGTACACTGAATAGAGCGGAAACTAAGAATATTCTTGGTCCTCATAGCGCCGTCGCATGCGAGGCTGCATTTTACGCCAAGATCACCTGCGGTGCGTCTATATCTATAGGGACAATGGGCCCTCCTGTTGCCGATATTGCTCTTAGGCAGGCTCAGCAGATTACAGACGCTGACGAATTGAATTTATATAGTGACCGGATTTTTGCTGGAGCTGATACTCTCGCAACCGCGGAAGTACTTAAAGCTGGGATCAACAAAATGCTAAATGGCAATAAGATTGACATTGTCTTTTCTGGTCACAGAGCGTCCGATGGTGAAACAGGCCAGACTGGTCCTCAGACCGCATGGAAATTGGGATATCCGTTTTTGGGAAACGTAATTGAATTTCGGATAGATCTAACGAGAAAGTATGTTATCGCTAAGAGATTGGTAACGTTACAAGGATTTGACGACATCATTGAAGAAGTGGAAGCGCCCCTTCCTGTTTTCATTACAATTGACCCTTCTTATAAGCCGATATACAACAAAGTATCTCAACATCTAGCCTTCATAAAGTTCAGGAAGGAAGCACAGCAGCGAGTAGAAAACTATAAGCAATTCTTAAAAAGTTACAATGGAGAATCACTAAATGTGGACCCAAAGTTTGTGGGGCTTCCAGGCTCGCCAACGATTGTATACAAGGTTGAAAAAATACCTAAAGCTAAAGCAAACAGAAAAACTGAGGTTATAGATATCCAAAATTCAAATGCATTGAAATCAGTCGCTTTGAAATTGATTCATCCATAACAGATTAAGATAGAAATGACCGAGGAAATATTTTCTGATTCTGAGGAAGGCAAGTACAGGAATCTGTACGTCGTAATTGAGCATGTGGATGGAAAATTAGTTCCTGTAAGTCTTGAAATGCTAGGTGAGGCAAGGAGACTAATAGACGAATACAATGCAAGATACAATGAGTCAGAACTCGTTGTTGCGGTTGTGCTAGGATATGGGATAGACAATCTTTGCCAACAATTGATATCGTACGGAGCAGATGTAGTTGTCTATGCCGAAGATAAGGAGCTGGAGTATTCTCGGAATACAATCGAGACTAAAGTAATTTCACAGATATCGCAGGACTCTAACGTTGCGAGGCAAATCTCACCTCAATCTCTTCCTTCATACATAAGGCCAAGATACATGTTCTTTGGTGCAGACAGTATTGGCAGACACCTGTCATCAACAGTTCTTGCTGAACTCGAATCGGGGCTTGCTTCCGATATTAATAAACTCGTGATAAGTGACCTTGATATTCGGCATGAACATAAGACAAAAGGAAAGACTATTAGGTATCCTAGAACGCTAGAGATGTACAGGCCCGATTTTTCTGGTTTCTTATGGACCACAATATTATGTCTAGACAACAAGAATCCTGAAATTATGCGAGATTATCATCCTCAAGCGTGTAGCATCATTCCGGGAGTATTTGCAGCCATGGCTCCTGATAGTCAAAGAAAAGGAAGAATTCTGAAGTACAGTCCAAAATTTGACCAGGAGGATCTAAAGATTAAAGTTCTCAAGAGGGAATTTTTGAAGAAGAAGATTGACTTTGACAGTTATAAAATTGTTGCAAGTTTTGGACGGGGGATCAAAGAAGAACCTGAACAAAATATTAAATTGATTGAAAAACTTTCTAAGCTAATTAATGCTGAGGTTGGAATCTCATTGCCACTATCGAAGAGACCTTATCAACTTAGTGAATCAATTAATTTGAAGTATATGATTCCCGAAAGGGTAATAGGAACTAGCGGCAGGAAAATAGCTCCATCAATATACCTAGCACTAGGCATAAGTGGTGCAGTACAGCATCTTGCAGGCATGAAGGAATCTGAGTTTGTAATTTCAGTTAACTCGGACGAAAATGCACCAATAAAGGATGAATCAGACATTTTAGTTAATGCAAGAATTGAAGACTTTCTCCCATTAATTATAGACGAGATTCAGAAAATAAGGCCTATGACCCCCTTCCAGGAGTAAAGTTAGATTGGAATCATTTGACGTAGCTATAGTCGGCGGCGGGTCTGCTGGTTTGGCGGCTTTAACGCGATTATCTGATTTGGGAAAACAAGCGATACTTATCGAAGCAGGCCCACAATTAGGCACAAAGAATGTTTCTGGAGGAATTCTATATTCAAAAAAGTCCAAGAATAAAAAGATCTATAATGTTGAAGATATCTACGGTTCTGATTTTGAAAGTTCGGCCCCCTTGGAAAGACGAATAACAAAATATATACTTCATGCGACTTCGGGTGATAAAATTTTTGGAATAGACCTTACTCCCCTTCATGAATATAACACTAATTTTGCCTATTCGGTCTTATTAAGCAAGTTAAATTCATGGTTCGGTTCAGTTGCGTCGGAAAGTGCAGAAAAGCAAGGAGGCGGTATAATTTCTGGTGTACACGTAAGAAATTTAGAATGGTTGCCGGACAACAGGACAGTAATTCAGACAGACGAACTAGAAGATTTCCAAGTCAAGGCCATAATAGCAGCGGATGGGGTCAATTCAGAAATTGCCCAATTAACAGGTGCGCGCAGAAAGTTCTCGGCAGAAGAAGTATATCAGGGCGTTAAAGTTGTAATCAAACTTCCAGAAGAGACTATAGAGGACAGATTTCAAATAAAGTCTTCCGAGGGGGCGGCTCATCTCTTTGCTGGAGATATTACGTTGAATCACATTGGAGGAGGTTTTCTTTACACGAATCGTGACACTGTTTCTGTTGGCGCAGTCTACCATTTTGAATCTCTAATATCTAATCCAACGGAACCGTCTACCCTTGTCAATACTCTTTTGGGTAATCCCTTTGTTAGTGAACTAATTAAGGATGAGATTTTTAAATTTGAAATTGACAGAGAAATCCCCAAAGAGGAGCAAATTAAAAGACGTCTGACTCTGACAAAACTAATGAAGACTTTTGAAGAATTACGTTACTCATATTATTCTCCGTCTAGTAGAGCAAAATTAATTGAATCTGGCAAATCCAGTAGTGTTGAAGATATGAAAAGTAAGCTCGATTCAATAAGAAAAGACTTGATAGAAAAATATAATGGAGACTTTGTTACTAATTATGTGGAACTAGAATATAGTGCAAAACTAGTTCCGGACGGAAAGCGATGCAGGATGAAGAAGCCCTATTATAGGAACGTCCTCTTTGTGGGGGATTCTGCCGGCCGGGGTGTATTTATTGGACCTAGAATTGAGGGATTGAATGTCGGCATGGATGATGCTACAAGGGCAGCCGAAGCCGTTTCTAGAGCAATTGAAAAGAATAATTTTGGTGAGGGCTACATGGGGCGATATTACACATCACTAGTAGAACAAAGCCCTTATACAGAAGACATGAAGGCCATAGACAAAGAATATCTGAAAATATTCCTTGATTCTACTGCCGAAGTACCGAAAGATATTGTGGGTTCCCGTTACGGTTTAGTTTTTAAACTGATGTCAAGTGGAAAACTCAGAGGCATTGCTGTAGGCATTGCGAATATTTTGGGGTATGATAAATTATTACCTATTGTGGAATCTGAAGAAACCTACGTGCGTCTTCCTACAGAATTGGCTTCTAAACTGGGGAGACAAGTCATCTCTTCTTATGTACCAGTACCACCTACTTTAAATGAAAGGGTAGGACAACTGAAATACAACGACGACTCAAAATCACACATAATTGTACATGATCCTAAAAGTGAGTTCTTAAGAAAGCTCGTTGTTCTCTGTCCGACCAAGTGTTACTATCAGGAAGGTCAGAACGTGATGCTTCAGCACGAAGGCTGCATAGAGTGCGGAACCTGCGCTAATGGCACGGAATGGAGGCATCCAAGAGGAGAGAAAGGAGTATTATTTAGGTATGGTTAGAGACTCGTGATACTATTTCGGCGACACTTTGCGGCTTGTTTGCTTTGCACAAAAATATGCAATCAGGGATCCATTAGTAACACTACCCAGAACTCTAGCTTGACTATGATAGATTCTATTTGGATTAAGCTGCCTTTCCATAAGGTTATGTCTTCCATTTAATAGAGCACCCAATTGAAGGATCAAATTGGTTAACTATACTGCCCCCTTCTAGAATCAACTTAATATTGTTCTCCATCACAGGGATTTTGGGAATAGCCTCAGGTTCCAACGCGTCATTAATCTTTCCATGATATACAAGTCTTCTTAGGTTGTTAAACAAAAAAGGATCCGGGGTGCACACTGCTCCATATAATTTTGCGACAGTTTGCGAATCATCCAATAAATATGGAAAATTTATTGTGTATTTTTCGGCGAATTTTATCATGTTCTCGAATCCTTCATCGGAGTATAAGGGGTCGTTGCTATTGATTCCAACAATACTCAAATCGGTAGGAGAAAAGCTGTCCCGAAGGTTAGTTAAGTCGCCTATGCGAGCCTTTACATAGGGACAATGATTGCATATGAAAACGACAAGAAGGCATTTGCCGCTAAAGTCCTTGAGTGTATATTTTTTAGCATCGACGCCTTTTAAGGAAAATCGTGGGGCGATCGAATTGGCTTTCAAGACTTGATTTGAAAATGTTTTTGCCATGATTACTCTGCCTAAGATCGATTATTAAAACCTAATCGCTAGTGTCTGAATCAACGTAATAGTAATCAAACTCTGAACAAATAAGACATACTGTCTAGGAATGTATTGGAAGTCAATCTAATTCTGGGTTTGTAAGTGCTGATAACTCGGCTGAAGTTTTGATAGTCGTTCCTCGCCTAGGTATTATAATGTCATTAATTTGGAAAAGATTGCAGCGTACTTTATCGTATCAATAGCGTTTCGTTAAATGTCTTCGATTTCATAGAAAATGCCAAAATATTCCTAATGCGTAAATTGAAGTGTTCCATTACTAATCATTGTGCGACCATGGAGATGGTGTGGATGAAATTAAGGAGGGCGCATTTACCCATTATTGTTTTGCCTACTGATTGATCAGAATTAGTTATAGCTACTGGTCGAATTATAATAGAAAATAATTATCTATCAATGTAAACTATGTTATACCCTAATTTTACTTCAATAAGTATATAATAAAATATTCTTCACTAAAGATCACACAATATCATTAGATATGTATTAATACAATAAGGTATGCCATGAAGCTAATAGCAACGGATAATGCCATTATGACCGAACATCTCGATCAAAAAACTGGAACCTTTAAAAAAGTAGTGGTTATCGGCTTAGGTCAACTCGGTTTACCTGTGGCAAAATACGTAAAGGAAAGGGGATTTGAAGTGTATGGCTACGATATCAACGCTTTCGCGTTAGACCGGGCCGAAAAAGAATTTGGAGTGAAGAAGATTAACGACTTTTCGGACATGGACGTCTTTATAATTTGTGTTTCTACTCATAAGCCTGACGACATATTTGCTCCTTATTTAGACGGATTATATGCAGTTGTGCACAAAATATCAAATGAAGCGAAAAATGGTGCACTCCTTTCGATCGAGAGCACTATCCCATGCGGAACTTCCAAAAAGGTTTTTGAACTTTTGGATCATAGACTTCATGTAGTTCATGCGCCACACAGGTGGTACGCACTTGAGGAGGATGTTCACGGAGTGAACCAATTGAGAGTTATAGGTGGTGTATGTGACTGTTGCCTACGTAATGGGTTGGGATTTTATGACGGTAACAGGGAATGGCCTGAAAGTCAAGTTGGTAACCAGCTTACGCAGAGGACTGGAGTGGAAAATAACAGGATCGGTATTCCTATGCATTCAGTTTCAAATGTAGAAATGGCCGAACTGACAAAAATTGTTGAGAACGCCGACAGATATTTGCAGATAGCTTTTGCAGAAGAGCTGTATCTTTATTGCCAGGCAAATCACGTGAACTTTTCAGAGTTGAAGGATGCCCTTAATACTAAATGGAATGTCCATATTCTTGAGCCAAGGGATGGCATAGGAGGGCACTGCGTGCCAAAAGATACAAAAATGTTTCTTGACTCATCAAAATCTATAAAAAGTAAAATTTTGCTCGCCGCTCTTGAAGCAGACCAAGACTATCGTAAATTTAGAGAAATGAGGGACAAGCAATTTAAATCAAGCGACCCGCTCAAAGACCGACAAATTCTTCCGAGCTAATATTTCTTAATTTTAATATTTGGGATTAGTAGGAACTTGTGACAATATTTAGCCCGAATGTAGCGATTGCAAAAAGAAAACGTATGCATATCATTTAGTTTTAAATACTGACTACTCAACACGGATATCATGCAAATACGTGACTCATCTAAAGAGCAAGCTTATGTGGAAAACAATAAGGTAAAATCTGCTCAGCCAGCCACACCTGCCTTGTATCTAAACTTTTCCTTTTATAAGGTAGACTCAAAATGGAGATGGCTTAATGACTTAGGCAGAGATGAGGCTGCCAAGGAATTTGCCCTTCTAATTTCAACTGCCAATACGAAGATGAAAATAAGGACATATTCAACTGTTGGGCTTAGAAAAGAATCTGATTTTATGTTATGGATGATTTCTGATACGATTGAAAAAATGCAAGTTTTGACGTCAAAAATTTATTCAACGGTATTCGGCAAATACATTGAAATCTCAGATCTGTATCTCTCAGCTGCTAGGCCATCACTTTACTCTAATAGCATTATCCCAGGATTTATGACAGATGAAGAGCCTATGAAATATAATATTGTATACCCTTTCATTAAATCCAGAGATTGGTACCTACTACCGTTTCAAGATCGCAAGAAAATGATGGACGAGCATATCGCTGTGGGAAGAAGGTTTCCTCAAATTAGGCTTAACACTTCATATTCATTTGGATTAAGCGATCAAGATTTTATGTTGGCATTTGAAACAGACAATTTGAAAGACTTTCAAGACTTGATAGTGACCTTGCGAGAAACCCAAATAAGTCGATTTGTAGTAAAGGACACTCCAATGATTGTTTGTGTTTATAGGAATATCGAAGATATTATAAGGAGCCTAGGTTAGATTAGAATTGGCGGCTTTAAAAGAATGGGCCATCGTATGCAATGCCCTTGAAGATGGTATGCAAACGGTATTGCTTAGGAAGGGTGGCATTATGGAATACAAAGATGGCTTTGAAGTAAAGCATGATTCTTTTTTTCTGTATCCAACTCTGGAGCATCAATCTAGAGAGTATTTACAATCAGCTTATTTGGAAAAATTCGATCGGACGTACACCAACCCTATCAATGCTGATGGCCAAAATCGCGTTGCAATTAGATCCTGGGCAAAGGTTGAGCGAATAATTGAGATCTTCAACGCAAACGAACTGGCAAAAATTAATGATTACCATATTTGGAATAATAAATATCTTCAATTAAGAATGAACTATAATTCATTGAAACCACTAACAGTGATGATAATTCGTGTTTACAAACTCCGCAGTCCATTGAACTTGGAAATTGATCCAAAATGGTCTGGGTGTAAGTCGTGGATAGACATACAGGTCCCGGCGTATGACTCACTAAATTCCTCTACCGCTATCAATAAATCAGAGCTAATTGAGCCTGTACTAATTGATTCTGAATTCGAAAAAATTTCTTACGGGTTGGAGGAGGCTTTAAGGTCTTGAAATTTAGAAAATTGGGGAAGAGCGATATCCGAGTGAGTGAGATTGGATTTGGTGCTTGGACAATTGGATTAAACTGGTGGGGAAAAAAAATAGACGATGAGGAAGCAATAAGGATGCTAAAGAGGGCTTATGATTTGGGGATTAATTTTTATGATACAGCTGATATTTATGGTAAAGGTAAAAGCGAAAAACTGATAGGGGAAGCTTTTAAGGGCAATAGGAATGACATTATATATTCTACTAAATGGGGTTATGATATCTATAATGCAGAACAAATAGGTCATAACGAATTGCCGCAAAAGCACGATACTAATTTTTTAAACTATGCACTTGAGAAAAGTCTGGAGCGCTTGCAAACCAATTATCTCGATGCATATAGTATGCATAATCCGAAAATGACTGCAATTCAGGATTCTGAATTGTTTTCGTCCTTAGATTATTTGGTAAGGTGCGGCAAACTTAGGACTTATGGGGTTGCACTTGGGCCTGCAATCGGATGGAAAGAAGAGGGAATATTTTCTATTAAAGAACGGAACATAGCCTGCCTGCAAACGGTATATAATGTGCTTGAGCAAGATCCTGGTAACGCTTTCTTGAATGAGGCTAAGAAATATAATGTAGGGATCCTGGCCAGAGTACCGGATGCTTCCGGTGTTCTTACAGGCAAAGTAAACGAGAATACGGTATTTGATAAGGGTGACCATCGCAATAGCAGAAAAAAAGAATGGATTATCGAAGCCTTGAAGAAGGTTGAAAGACTAAAATTAATTGCAGATGAAAAGGGCTGGGGAATTACTGAACTAGCAATGAAATTCATTCTGTCTCAAGCCCAAATATCCGTATTATTGCCGACCATGACTAGCATAGAAGAAATCGAAATGTTTGCGGGATTTTCAGATGGCAACTACCTTTCTGATCGCGACTTAAAGCTGGTTTCAGACCTGTATTCAAATAATTTTCATGTTGAGCCTTTTCGTTCGATTCAAACGTAGTTTAATGTAAGTAACATATTTTGGCGTCTTAATATGTGCATAAATAATGAACTATCAACTTTCTGAATCGGAGTATCTATTATTGAAGTATAACGTGAGTTTTATCTCGAGGTGTTAAGGTTGAGATTTCTATCTCAACAAAACCATTGTTAAATGATAAAAGACCTCCGATATTCGAAAACTGATTTACTTTCAATGACAAGTCGTTATATTAATCCCTTAAGAAGGATCTTATATTTCAAACTTACCAGACCCATAATTATAAAAATCTATTATTTTACCAAAGTTGAAAGTTTCAATCTTTTTTACTCTAAAACCTTGAGAGGACCTGGTTTAAAACACGGCCTTCAGAATACCTAATGACTTTTGTGGTAAATGTGATTCTTAATAAGATCAAACCTTGGACTTGCATTGGATATGACTCGAGGCGTACGTAATGAGTAAACTATTTGCATTATGAATATGTAATTATGCACTCTGAATGAAGATTCAGCGTTTTCATTATTCATATCTCTAAAAGATAGAGTCAGTTATCTCAATCCAAGGATTGCCAGTAATTCAGTACGAATTGTAAGAGGTTATAGAAATATACGCACTACTAAGGTACTTTAATTTAATTACCTCCTATTATACCTTGATCTTGATATAGCAATACGTTACTGAATCTAAATATACTCAACAGTTGTGTGTTCTTCTGAGTAGCGATAGCAAGGTGCAAAGAATAGGAGAAGGTTTATTCGTTCTGGGGTCCTTATTGTCGACGATTTTATTTTTTCCGGCAATTGCTCTCGCAAGTGGATTAAGCGCGTACGACACTCCAATTGTACGTACTCAACTGCTAGCCACTAAGGTAAGCGCCGATGCCGATAAAAATCTAGATCAGAGTCAAAACAACCCTAAATCTAACGATAATGAAACCAACGCTCTGAGCTCAGATCCCTTTAATTCTAAGGATGCAGGTCAAAAAATGGTAACTCCGAACAATTCTTCTCTAGAGCTAAACAAGCACCGCGATAACAAAGACAAGGTATCTACTGAAGAAGAAAACTTCGTTTGCAATGAAAATCAGTTTTGTAAAGCCGATAAAAAAAGTTCAGATGAGAAAGGGAGTGGCGACCTCTCTTCAGGTATCAATGAAGATTTGAATAACGATGAACCGAATAATAATATCCGTTTTGAGCTCCCAATTAATATCCCCTTCCCATGAGTAATAAAGTTATTTCTAACGGCAAATTATTATAATTGCAAATACCCTTGTAAAATACAATAATGAAGTTAGACGTCTGCATTTATCTCAATAAAATTGGTGGGATATTTTACCTTTTATGAGTAATTCCAAACCTGACAATAAAAGTGATTCTGGTATTTACCATAGACAGACTATATTGAATTTACACAATTCAGGAATACCAATTGAGATAATTTCGCTACAGCTTGACCTACCTCAAGAGGAGGTAGAGAAAGTTATCAAAGACGCAGTAGCGGCTAACGAAAAGAAAGTGGATATAATGAAGAAAATCTCCAAGACTACCTCACTTGGGTCCTTCTATTTAGATGCTGTTTTTGATCTTAATAAGGCGATAGAACTTGCTCAGTCTCGCACTTGGAAGGCCCTTAATGCGACACCCGAATTTGATATTTCCTTCAAGAAAACTTATGAAGTTTTACAGCAGTTTTTAGGCTCTAAAGTAGATTTGGTTATTTTGCATATCGACATTGTAGGATCGACGAAGTTATCTATGGGGTTACCTGCAGACAAGCTTGCAGTAATTATACAGGCATTCACTCATGAAATGACTCTAATTATAGAGACTTACGGTGGATATATACTGAAGTATGTGGGAGATGCAATCTTGGCTTTCTTTTTGGTTAGTGATAGTTCAGAGCATTACATACCGTGTATTAACGCTATTACATGTGCTCAATCTATGATTCAAGTCGTAAAAAATGGCTTAAATCCCATCCTAAATCAGTATGGATACCCTGAAATAAACTCCAGGATTGGCATAGACGTTGGAGAAAATGTGGTAGTTCAATTTGGATTCGACATTTATTCAGACGTAAGACTAAAAGAGAATAACCAGACCGAGGAATATTCTATCAAGATACCACACTTGGACATTCTTGGCTATACTATAAGCATTGCGAGTAAGATGACTTCATTCGGACAGCCCGACCAGATAATCATTGGAGAACTTGTTTATAACACATTAGATGATATTCATAAGGAAGATTTTAAGCTGATCCATGTCAGCCCCGAAATCTGGAGTTACGTTAGTGATAACACCGGGGGTATCTACAGATTATACGTTAGTAATTAATTACTTACTTCTGCAGGGGACTTTTATTACCTAAAAAGGAAAGGAATGAGGTACAGTCATTGTATTTTGAACAAGATACCTTTATAATTCTGATATTAGGTTTTAGATACTTGGCGTTGAAAAAACCTGCTTTCATTTATCTGATATTCATTACTTTTGGTACAATTTTGGTCAGTGGTTGGATGGATCTTGGGTCCGCTTCTGCCATTTGGATTAAAATTACTAATCCCTTAGCTGGCCAGAAAGTCGGGATAGGAGAGTTGCAGATTAAAGGAGCTTCATCAGATAATGCGACATCCAATTGTCAAGTGTATGTTGATTGGAATAATCAAAAACCGTATCAGAGAGCTATCCCAACTGGGACTGGGGGAACAGATGATTTTTCTACGTGGGCATTCATATATAATTCTAGTTACCACTTGATCAAGGAAGGGACAAATGACCTTACCTCAAAAATGACATGTGCTGGTTCCCCATTGAATCCCCTGACTATGAATAAATGGTACAGTATTAACGTGACTGGTGTGGGCTCTGGTCAGTCAAATACCGTACAACTTCCTCTTCCTACGGGGCCGTCTGAAGAGAACAAGAATAAAAATCCCCTTCTTCAGGCTTCGAATCAATCTGATTTGGCTAATAGTCCGATTATTATCAACATGGATTTAGGACATAACCCAATTGCACCTGGAACGAAACAAACTCTTCTTGTAGAAGCCGTAGATCCAAGTACTGGCACCAAAATTAAAGATGCCCAAATTCAAGTTAGTGTGTCGGATCAATCAGGAAATATCATAAAGCAATTTGATACTTCAGATGGTGATCTAAGTCGATCATTTAAGGTCGGCGAGAGCCTCTCTGGAAATTTGACGGTGACGGCAAATGTTCAGTCAGGAGGAGGTTCAGCGACCAAATCTATTTCCTTTAATATTCAATAGGAGTTTCATGCTATATTGCTTTAGAAATAATTAGCATTCTGATGTTAGAGATTTCCAGTCGGCTTATTTTATTGTTTGAACTTGATTAAAGGAATATTAGGTAAGTGGGAACAATATTGTTGCATTTTGGGCCTTTTTCTAATTTTAGTAAAGATATCCGATAGCATACAATTTCATTACGTAATTTTTGGAGAATTTGATCAACTATGAAAATAGGAAAATGGGAAGGTAATCGCATAAAAACAGCCGCGCTCTATCAGACCGTTCCTATCCAAATCCACATCATCAATTATTACGAAATAAGTTAATACAAGGGCAGCGTAGATTAATTACACCAGTAATTTGCGAAGTGCGGGATTTGAACCCGCGATCCCGAGCTTGGGAAGCTCGTACCTTAACCAGGCTGGGCTAACTTCGCACATGAAAAAAGAAAAACTAATAGAATAAGAATCTTTTTAATTGAGTTGAAATCGATAATAACAGAATTGGAAACTCAGAATTCTATTCTATGTGCTCCTTAAAAGTGTCTCACTCAACAAAATATTTTACTCTGGCCTTTTTGAATTCTCGTGAACTAAATAGAATCTTATAATCGGTTATGCCAATTAATGCGGACATCTCCGAGGCAGTCTTTTCAGCATCATTGAACGTTCTTGCATGTATCATACTAAATAGGTTGAATTCCCAATCTGGATACACTGGTCTTCTGTAGCAATGACTCACTTGGGGAAACGATGCAAGTTTATATCCCACTTCGTCTATCTTGTTTTCGGGAACTTTCCAAACTACCATTCCGTTGGCTATAAAGCCGGCTTCTCTGTGGCGTAATATGGCAGCAAACCTCCTCATTATTCCGGCATCTTGATAAGCTTTTGCTATTTTGAATAGGTCGCCTTCGGAAATTCCAAGATTACTAGCTGATTCACTGAATGGTTCTGAAATAATCTTCAAGTCTTTCTGAAGTTCTCTGATGAAATCTTTATCCCTAGGACCAATTTCAAATTTTTTATACGAGTTCTGCCTGGTCTGGTCTTTAGGAATTGGTTTCTGATGTATTTCGTTAACCATGTCTAATCTCACACCAATTTTGTACAGCTTTAAAGTAGGCAAAAGGCGATACTTAATTACTCCTGGGAGGGCAGCAAGTTTTTGAAGGTGGACCTTAATATTGCTCTCTGGTGGAACAGCTAGAGTAAACCACATGTTATATTCATGATTGCGTTCGTAGTTATGGCTCACTCCTGGATGCTTGTTTACCTCATTTGCTACTAGATCCAACATCTCTGGGAGAACTGCAAAGGCTATAAGAGCGCTCTTATAGCCTAGATTTCGGGTATCAAATATGGCATTTATTTCTCTCACTAGACCGTTTTCTTTCATACGGGAAATTCTTTCCATTACTTCTGTTTCAGATATACCGTGATGACGGCCAATTTCCAGAAAAGGCCGTTGGACTAATGGGAAAGTCCATTGAATTTCGTTCAATAATTTCTTATCCAAAGTATCGATCTGCTTTTGTTCGATCTGCATGGGATCAAAAATTGATTATGTGAGGATGACATTAAATACTTATCCTATCTGAAAGATTTTGTAACAATTTCAATTTTTGTAGGCAGTTTATCCCTATGGTTTACAGAAGATGGAAGTAATAGACAAACATATAATTCCTTAAAGCAGCCTTTAACAGAATTGGAAGATGCATGCGTAAAAAAAGGGTGGTTTTTCAGGGGGAATCTGGGGCATATAGCGAAATAGCAGCATTGAAGGTTTTTCCCGAATCGGAATTGATCTCGAAAAAAATGTTTCAAGATGTATTCGAGGCATTAAATAATGCAACTGCTGACTCTGCAGTTGTACCAATTGAGAATTCCATAGAAGGAAGCGTTAACGAGATCTACGACCTATTGTTGGATACTGAGAAAAAGGTTTCGGGTGAAGTCTTCCTCCGCATAAATCATTGTTTAATCGCAAATTATCACCATACTGATCGTCTCGAAAAAGTATATTCGCATCCCCAAGCTATTGCACAATGTAGAAATTATATAAGAACTAAAAATCTCGAGCCCGTACCAACCTATGATACAGCCGGAGCAGTTCGACAAATAAAAGAAGGAAAGATCCTAAATGGGGCCGCTATTGCTAGCAGAAGAGCTGCAGATCTCTATGAGATGAAGATTCTTGATCAAGGGATCGAGGACATGAAAAACAACTTCACAAGATTCATCATACTCTCCGACGTCGAAACTAAACCCTCTGGAAATGATCGGACTTCGTTATTATTCGGACTGCGCAATAAGCCAAGCTCATTATTTCTAGTTCTTCAGGACTTTGCCACTCACAAGATTAACCTAACCAAAATTGAATCGCGTCCAACCAAAGAAAAACCCTGGGAGTATAATTTTTATGTGGACATTGAAGGCCATCAAGAGGATAAGAACATAATGGAAGCAATCCGCTCTATATCTAATTCAACAACATTTTTGAAGGTTCTTGGCTCATATAAAAAAGGGACTTTTTGATACCTTAAATCAACCAGTACTATTTTCGACTAACTGACCGGTTATACTATCTTAGACCTAATCCCAAGTCCAACCACAACTATTCCCGTAATTATCAACATCATTTGGGCACCAAAAGCTAAAGGACTTGCTTTCGTCTCTGCATATCCGAAAATACTTAGTGGCTGTGAACCTAGGTTGTGTGTTTCTAATCTATATTCACCTGAGCTCTTTGCAATTAAATTGTAACTAAAATTTGTCTTATTTTTGACCGAGAGAACAATTACATTAACAGGGTCAGAAATTGTAAAATCAAACCGTGAACCATTTATGCCAATTTGTGCCTTGCTGCCCACATCCATGATTGGGGTCAAGATATCTTTGGCGTGTGAATTGACAATACCATTGATTGATACAGGTTTGGCTATATTCGAATCGTAGACTGATAACGTTCCGATTATTATAAACGCTATACCTGAAAGTATCAATATATAGAAGACGGCCTTACGCGACATAGCTTGAACTCACAACAGATACGATGACTGGCAATAAAAGCGTACGCTCCTTTGTACTTATCTAATAGGATTCAAATGTTCATCAACTTCTATGAGACAGCCTCGCAGCAGGTTTCGATTCTTCCGAAAACTCTAGATTGAATTGCATGGTATTTGATTCTGGGAGCCTTCGATTAATTTTTAGGTATCCAAGTTCGATTTTGTTATAACTTGAATTAAGAAATTGAGCCTACAGACTCAATCCGTACTGGATCATGCTTGAGGTCGTTTAACTAAATTTGAAGTTATTTGTGCCGGTTACAACAAGTTTGGCCCCTTCTAATCGTTTGCAACTGTTACTGTAAATAGAGCCAAAATATCTTTCTCCGTATTTCAATATGAAAATTATCCACAATTACTTGGCTGCATCAAAACAAGCCGCCAATTTCTTTCAATAATGAATGAATATGTGTCGATTCGATTTTTTAGTATGAGAGTGACACTCTCAGATAATGACTACCTCTGCAAATTCTGTTCAGATTATTCAATTGCAAATTTTATATTTATGATTGAACCTTAGGATCATAAATCTGTATCCAAATCCACTTCTATTTCGGTAACTCGTAATACTCAATACGGGTTTCCAAAATACTTTGTATCGTTTTGTCAGTTACAATTCTTTTTATTATCTTAATTCTTTCATCCTTATCCATCTTATGCAAGTCATGAATAGAATCGATAGCTTTTAGATTCCAGTAATTTTTGATGGCGCTTTCTAATTGAAGTTCTATATGATATGAGACAATACCAAGCGCAGTTAAGGAAAAGCGACCTTTTTTCCTACTTATCAACCCCGCTTTGATCATACGTTCTGTTCTGGAATAATATTGCTTTCTGGAGAGCCCAAGTGTTTGTTGAATTTTTCTACCTTCCACTGTACCTTTGGCAATAGAATTGAAAATGCTCAAGGACTTCTCGTCGGCAATGGCATTTATTACCGCCAATTCAGATGCCGGTTCGTTCATATCGTTAAAACCGTTCTGCAAAATTTTCGTATATATGGATAGGTTATCCGAAATAGGATGTAATCTGCAAATAGTCTCCAAAATTGGACATATGAATGAATTTGAAATCAAAAATTAATTTTTGTGACATACACATTCGTTTAACGGGTGGATATTAAGGAGAATTAATTTACGTGAGGTGATTCAGAAATCAAAAATTAAGGGAGATCTCCAAATAGACAGATCCCAATTGACTGGGTTAATCGGATGTGCTTTCGATTTTTTAACTTGGCCCATTCTCAAATTGAATTTCGGCTATTTTCTTAGATCTGATAGCGTTTCATTAAGGTCGGGAACTTACCAGTATGTGAACTTTGAATTTTGTCATACGAGATTGACGTCATGTGGCTGACTCTCAATATAGCCTGCTGGTGTAATTTTAATAAACTCCGCTTTTTCCTGCATTTCCAGGATATCTTGAGCTCCGCAATAACTTAAACCAGATCTGATTCCCCCGACAAGCTGCCTAATAATTTCAGTAACACTCCCTTTGTAAGGAACCATAGCTTCCACCCCTTCAGGCACATAGTCATTAGGATCCTCTGTTTCGACGACCTCCGGACCTCCCTCTCGGTATTTTCTGCCAAGTGAAGCATAAAATGATGCCATGCCCCTATACATCTTGAATTTTTTCCCATGCCTCACAACTGTCTTCCCGGGGCTTTCATCAGTCCCACCAAAAATACTCCCAACCATTACAGATGATGCTCCTGCAGCAAGCGCCTTAATCGTATCTCCTGAATTTCTAATGCCGCCGTCAGAAATTACTGGTATCCCATATTCTTTGGCAACTTTAACACTGTCGATGACGGCAGTCAACTGTGGTACACCGGATCCTGTAACCACTCTAGTTATACATATCGAGCCAGAACCTACTCCGACTTTGACTGCGTCAACTCCGGCTTTTATTAAATCCCTTGTGCCCTCCCCAGTTGCAACATTTCCTGCAATTAATTCACAGTTTGGAAACGCCTTCTTTATCATACGCACAGTGTTTATAGCATTATCGCTATGCCCGTGGGCAATGTCGACGACTATAGTGTCGGCACCTGCTTCCAACAATGCTTCTGTCCTTTCAAGATAATCACCTTTTACCCCGACCGCGGCACCGACGACTAATCTACCTTTTTTGTCTTTCGATGCTAGAGGGAATCTTTCCATTTTCAGGATATCCTTACTGGTGATAAGGCCCACGATCTTCTTTGAGTTATCTAAAACGGGGAGTTTTTCAATTCTGTGTTCGTGCAATATCTGCTTAGCATCTCGAATTGTAATTCCAACATTCGCAGTGATAACATCTTTAGTCATGACATCAGAAATTTTAGTATCCATGTTCTCCAAAAAGGTAATATCCTTACGAGTTATAATACCCAATAGTTTATCATCATGTTCTTTGGTGACAAGTAATCCCGACACTCCGTATTGCTGCATCATTTTATTGGCATCTAATGCGGTCAACTTTGGGGATATGGTATATGGTTGTTCGATCATTACGGATTCGGATCTTTTAACTTTTAGTACTTCGTCGACTTGATCTGCTATTGTCATAAATCTGTGAATGATACCAATCCCTCCTTCTCGGGCGATTGTAATGGCCATATCAGATTCAGTTATTGTATCCATGTTGGCGCTAATGAGTGGGATATTCAATGTTATATTCGTCGATAGTCTAGTTTTCAATTCCGTCTGGGATCTAGAAATTATGGGGGACCGTTTAGGTATAAGAAGAACATCATCAAAAGTTAATCCTTCTCGCAAAGACAATGTTTCCTTGAAATGTACGCATTTGCAGGGATTATAAGCGTTTTCGTCTTGTTAAGTAATCTAAATAAGACAAAAAAAGAAGAAACTGCAGATTGACTATTCGACGCCGCGATTGATTTAGCTTTTATTTTTTCTATTACTTCTGGAGGTAATACTCCACAGCATTGATTGCGATCCTTGTTTGTTTCACATTATGCGTGCGGATAATTGTCGCACCCCTGAGAAAACATAATAATTCAAAAATCAAAGATGGAACAAGTCTATTCCTTATGTCTAATCCGAATAGTTGACCTAAGAACGATTTATTCGAAACGGAAATGCAAATTGGTCTTAAATGGGTCTCTAGTTTGGCAAGGTTCGATATTATGTTCAAGTCTCTTTCATACCATTCCATAATCTCAATACCTGTAAAAAAGTCGTTTTTGCCCTCTTTTCTAAAAAAACCTATTGAAGGGTCGACTATTTGATTTTCATTGGGTATTTTATATTCTCTGGCAATATCAAGACTCGTCTTTAGAATCCGCATAGTCTCGTCTATGTCGCCATGCCTGGTCCGCGAATCACTCCAGTTGTATGCGCCCATTATCAACTGGACCTTAGAGTCTGATACAACTCTTGCCATATTTTTATCATGCTTCAGGCCGGTTATATCATTAATAATATCGACTCCCATATCTATACAGAGCTTTGCCACCTTGGCCCTAGGCGTATCAATGGAGATTGGTAAAGTAGAAGAGTCGCGGACTGCTTCAATTCCAGTACGAAGTCTTTCCTTTTCAAGATATTGGAATGTAGTATCTTCTAGATATGGAGCTGTAGACATAGCGCCTATGTCTATGATATCGGCCCCAGCTTCTTCCAGCTCTTTTGCCCTGCTTGAAATCGATTCGTAATCTGTCGCTATTGAATTTTTGTAATAGGAATTGGGGCTCACATTTATGACCCCCATTATCTTCAATTTACCAATTTCTAAATTCTGTAACCTATTCTTATTATTCAACATTATCTCCGAAATATCCTTAATTCTCACCGGGTTTTTATTGGCTTCAATATACAATATGTAATAGCAAGACCCTTCGCATGGTGGTTACCGGTTTTGCAAATGGTACGATGGCGTATAACTGGTAATACGCTTACTGATGACAACATACAAACGATGGAAGACCGCATTTATTGCTGTATCTAATAGTTTGAACAAAATACTTTTAATACGCATTTTTTCGCAGGTATCTATGTTGTTCGCCGTACAAATGCAGAGGTCTGGTTTTGATGACGCGTACTCTTGATAGAACTCATACAGTTTTGTCCTATCTGGAAGGAAGTCTCAAAAATGCAATCATTATAGATGGAACTAATAAAGAATGTGGTTTTATTTTTTCGTTATTGAATCCCCCCGTTCCATTGGGGGGAAACATAGTTGGAATGGACATATACGTAGATGAGTTGCCCATTCAAAAGAAGTCAATTTTAATAGCAACTTCTGACGACGTGGTAAATGCTGCTTTATTGACCGAAAGTAGACCAATCTCATTTAAGCCCTTTCAAAGCGCTAGATTTCTTATAAGTGGTATCGACCTTGTTGAAGGAAAAAGACACAAAATCGTTATACTTAGCAAACTTGAAGGATTTGAGCAGATAATAATCCCATTTACGTTTTCGGATACTGTCCGAAACAAGAAAGAAAGAGTCGTTATACCCACCAATATTTTAGATGAATCAAATATTTTTTCTAGCGGTGAAGACACGATTTTCACTAACTTTACAGGACCTCTCATTTTGTCGGGTCGCAAAGCCTATATAGTCTGTTCTTCCAATGCCTCCCTTTCAGCTAATTGGACTTGGATGGGGGCAAGATACGACAACGGGGGTTTGTATGTTCCACCAGCTAGAGCCTTTGGCAGAATAATTGTGGAAGTGTCTGTTGATGATGGCGTTCGTAAGAGATTGCCTAACTTTGTTGTCGCCTCTCGGCATGAGGCTGGCATACTTTATACAAGACATGAAGTCGCTGGAATTCAAGTAAAGAGAACACTTTTCGTTCCAACAAATAGTAAGGGGTTTATAATGAAACTCGAATTCTACTCTGACAAGAGTGGTGCGGATCTTGGCGGATTAATTCAGGATAGTAAGTCCCCTGCAAGAAGGAAAATACGTGTTCATTTTATGATTGATGGAAACATTACTAGCTACGGGTTAGCTGCTATTTCTCAAAGCAATGTCTCAAAGTATTACAAGTCAGAGAATTGTCTGCAAATTAGAACGCTGGCCAAAAAAGAGGTTGCACATTATTATGGAACAATAGGAATCGCTCCTGGAAATTTGAAACCTACTCGAGTTCTTACAGATTCTTTTGACAACGATCTAGAATTGTCTTATGATCTCGTCTTAGAAGAAGATTTAACCAAAGAAATTGCTCTCATAGGAGCAGGTAGTTTCACTAGCCCACGCGAGTGCTTGCAGGAATATAAATTCATGAGGGAAAACTACCCCAAGCTTCTTGAGGACACAAGGGAGCACTTCGTTCAGTTTTCGGCTCATACATTATCTATTAACAGCAGTTCTGATGCTCATCCTCTTTTTAGCAAGCTCATTAGGGCATTTGAGAAAGCAAAAAATAGCTTAGAATATCTAAAAGCAGATTACGACAAACTTGGAGCAGGTATAAGCGCAGGATTACCGCGCTTTCCCAATTATTGGGCAAGGGACACAGGATGGTCTCTGAGGGGATATTTGTCATTAGGAGAATACCATTTCGCATTGCAAGTTATTGAAAATTTTTTGAAGCATCAAGCAAAACCCAGTTCCAAGAATGCGTCACGTGGTGAGCTTCCTATGATAATAAGCGGAAAATCCTTTTTGCATAGTACTACCTATGGTTCTGCAGATTCAACGTTCCTCTTTCCTTGGGCTATTAGACAGTATGTTTACGGTACAGGAGATTTACAGTACTTGGAAAAAAGGTGGAAATCGATAAAAGATCTCATAAACTGGGGTTTCCTAAAAGATATTGACCATGATGGACTCGTGGAGCATGGTTTCTTCGGAACAGCAGAAAAACTCCCAATACAAGACTCGACATGGATGGACCATATTGATAGAAGAAAGAATGCTAATGATGTCCAAGGACTATTTTATGAGAGTTTAGTAACAGGAAGTGAATTGGCCAAGATGGCATGTGACGAGGATAGCCAAAAGAAATGGAGCGCCGCAGCTGCCAAGCTAAAATTGAAAATTGACAAGGAATATTGGGAACCAAAAATGGAATATTATTATGACACAATCAGAAGGGATGGCTCCAAGGATGGAAGTATTCGACCTAATTCATTAATACTTTTGCTGAGTGGGGCGGTCTCCGACCACAGCAAGATAGAAGCTGTCCTAAATCGAATTGAAAGAGAAGATGTTACAACACCTTGGGGCATTAGAACTTTAAGCTCCCTTGATCCAAAATATCACCCGTCATTATATCATGACGGAGCTGTTTGGCCACTTGTTACCGGCTGGGCAGCAGTTTGTGAGACTAGATATTGTAGACCTGAAAAAGCAATAATGTATCTTTCATCTATGGCTGACAGAATTCTTTCTGAGAATGGTATGTTTGCCGAGACCTATCGCGGGGACAAAGCAGAACCTTTCAATTCATGTATACTTCAGGCGTGGTCAGTAGGGATGTATGTGTATGCACTTAGGGAAATTATGCTGGGAGAACGAGTTAATATCATCGACAATGCGGTGACATTCAATCCACAAATTCCTACTTCCCTAAAGTCGAGTTCAACTCAAATCATATTTGAGGATTATTACCATGGTCCCAAAGGCAGAGTTAGAGTTAAGATTGAGATCCACCCTGACAGTGATAAAATCCTGATCCATGGAAAAGAATTTTCTGGTATCCTTCCCGAGTTTACTAGTAACAATTATTCAGTGAAAATAGTCTGAGACCGTACTGAAAGCTATTTAGTTATTAAAATTCCGGTGCAGCTATAGGCTGCCTTACGTCTTCTATGAAATCCAAATTCAAGGACGGGGGGAAATCATGGACATCAGCATATTAGCATGATTTAAATAAAATCACTGAACCAAAATTATCAATTAAAAATAGGAGAGTTCTGTTGAGCCTAACTGGGACTGGTGATCATTGGAGACATGATAAGAATAGATGAAGACAAAATTTTCTCGATAATACAAAAAAGAGAGCCTCGTTCTGTGTCCTTGTCTGGCCCTAATGCCATTATGCACAAAATCCAAAACTGCGGAACAAGGATTAGTGAATCGTTTGACATCCCGGTTTATATCATTGGGGATAATTCTTGGGGGTCTTGTGATCTAAATACTGATGCAGCTCGGATGTTAAAGACGGACATTTTGTTCAATATTGGCCATTCAATCGCAATGGATTCCTTTGGAGAGAAAGTAATTATGATTGACGCCTACGATGATATTGGCTTCGAAGCAGTTGCATCAAAATGTGCCATAGGACTAAAGAGCACGAAAATTACTACTATTGCCCTGGTTACCAACAGTCAACACATACCCGCATTAGATGAAGTAAGGCGAATTTTCGAAGAACGTGGGTATAACGTCATCGTTGGTGGGAAAAGAGGTCAATTGAACGACGGTCAGATTTTTGGGTGCGAATTCTATCCAGCGTACGATGTTCAGGATCTAGTCGATGCATATGTCTTTCTTGGTCAGAGCGTCTTTCATTCAGTAGGCATTGCAATGGCCACGAACAAGCCTACTTTTATGCTTGATCCTTATTTCGAAGAATATTCGGACGTAACCCGTATGGCTGCCAGCCTTCAGAAAAAAGCAGTATTATCCGTTTTCAATTCTCTGGATGCAAAGTCCATTGGAATAATTATAGGGTTGAAGGAAGGACAATTTGCCCAAGTCAAGGCTCTCGAACTTAAAAAGACATTTGAGGGATTGGGTAAGACCGTCCAACTAATTGCGATGAATGAAATCACTGAAGATAAAATCAAAATTTTTAGAGGAATTGAAGTGTTCGTACAAGTAGCTTGTCCTCGAATTAGCATAGACAATCATTTCGAAAAACCAATGTTATCAGTGCCCCAAGCCCAGGCTTTAATAAAATTATTGAAACATGAATCTATTGATGATTTCCTGAAGGCTAGGCACTGGCTTTGATATTCTTTTAATTAAAAGCACTTTTTGAATGTCTTGCTCGATTACTAAGGCATTTACACTATCTAGACTTCACTTAAAACCTGCCGACATTGCACAAATGAACGGCTCGTCTAAAAATACACCTAGAATTGCCTATGTCTCATAAAGCCAAAATCCGGCATAAGTTGTGATAGGAGTTTCATTTTCATTATTTCCTTATACTATTGGAATATTTTACCTAAACGCAATTTATAGATACGATTTTAAAATAAAGAAATTTCACTTTTTGGAAGATTGACCAGATAACATAACTACTGTCTTGCATACTGAACAAATTTTATTCGTGGACTGTCTCTGACAAACTAGACATTTGGTCGATCCCTTATGAGAGATTTGAGACTTCAATCCTGCAGAAATCTTCAAAACTGAGTTGTAAATATTGTACTTTATTCCAGGGCGAGTTTCTTCGAGCTGATTTAGAAAATTTCTTATTTCTGTTCGAATACTTTCGTTCATATATGGACATTCTAGTGACTGAAAAGGGATATTCTGATGAAGAGCGTAAAAAATTATCTCTTTTTCGTACAACGCTAAAAGTGGCTTGATCTTTCTAATTCCGCTAGTGCCATATTCTACTGGTCTCGGATAGCTCCAACCTATTCTATCAACGTCTCCGGAAAAAACATTGATGAAAAAGCTTTGGATATGATCGTCTAGATTATGTCCGGTGGCTACGACATTTGCCCCATTCCATTCTGCTAAAAGATCGATGGCACGCCTCCTAAAAGTGCCACATACGGAACATGAGGTTACTTTCGTTGAACTGCGAATAGCCATAGCTTCATCGATCCCAATGCCAAATAGGTCTTTGTAACTTACGATTTTGTTCTCTATATTCAAATTCGAGCAAAATTCCTTGACTATTTGAATGGATTCGCTGCGATATCCGCCGATCCCTTCATCCACAGTTATTGCAGTAATTGTGTTTGCCATACTTTTGGATATTTTATTCAATATGTACAGGAGAGTAAGGCTGTCCTTTCCACCTGAAACTGCGACAGCTAGTTTGTCACCGTGTTTGACCATGGAGAAACAATTCATTGTTTTCTTTACCTTGCTTTCCACTGAGAGTAGGAAACAGGCTTTGCACAAGATTTCACCTGAGTAATTTCGTTTGTAAATCCCCACTCTCTCTCTGCATTTGTTGCACTCTTCTAGATTCAATGAAGTCATTCGATATCACATACCCCAGAAATTAATAATATACATTTGGATCTTGAGTGCTGAATTTTCAAAAAGTTATAGCTATTTCCAAAAGCATTTAAATCACACAGATTACATAACTGTGTCCCTTTGCATTTTAACCGTGATCTTTTAGATGATGTTAATCTGAAGATTATTTACATGTTAAGTAAGGACTCGTCCATGCCTTTTGTCGAGATTGCAAAACAAATAGGAATCTCTGATGCGACTGTTCACATCAGGGTTAGAAGATTAATAGCAGCCGGTGTAATCAAGAGATTCACAATTTCTGTGGATAATAACATACTCGGCTACGACCATCTCGCGTACATGGGAATAAATATAGAACCTGGTTTTGCCGACGAAGTAACTGAAGGTCTCCTCAAAATTGATGAGGTCCTAGAAATACATGAAATGCATGGAAGATTTGACTTAATACTGAAGATTAGGGCAAAAGATTTGGATCAGATGAGAGAAATAGTAGTTAATAAGATTCGAAAGTTGCCAAGGATTCTAGAGACCGAGCTTATGACTGTGCTTAAGACCAGAAAAGAAGATCAAATTGTATCCTTAAAGCGCGAAGTTCATGACATGGCTGATAGCAAATATGAGGGCTAACAATCCTAGTGAAGTGCGATCATGTTAAGAGTACAGGATTTATTGTTTCTGCTTTTCTTTTTTAGATGACTGCCACCAATCTAGATAGTCGTTGTGTAACTTCCGCTTATCATCGAAATTAGTGCTCTGGTGTGCCTTATCTCGCAATTCATCCAGTTTTTCCCTCGATGCGTAAAGACCGCAACTTCTACAAATGAAATTCTTCGTTGAAATATCGAACTTTAATTCACCACCACATTCTGGACAGAATTTAGCCAACGTATTCTAGCAGAACAGTTCCTAATAAAAAGTAATCTTAGACTGGGATTAATAAAATAATGAAGATTAACAATATTCTGATAAGATGTCAACTCGTCTTAGAGCCGTGATTATGCCTTTGAAGGTTCACATTAACATTCTTCAAAACTCGCGTTAGTTTAGTTTCTTGATCCGGATTATATATACAGTAAGTTATGTAATCTGCGAGTGCACATACCATTGGACCCATTTTATGTACTTCGGGCATAACATCAACTGAAATATAATTCTGCTTCAATGATTCTGTTGTCGAAGGGCCTACAGAAACTACGACTACACTTTCGTTTAGCGTCGAAAGCAAAACCGGCAAGTTTTTCTCCTCGTCCGCCACTTTTAATAGGGGTAAAACGGACGGGGGACTTGTAAAGGTTATTACGTGAACCTTGCCGTTCAAGATGTCCTTTATGAGTTTTGAAATGGACTTGATTTCAGGCTTTTCATGTAGGTATCCCATTTCTTTTAAGATATTGTCCGCCGTCTCATCCAAATACGAAGAATAGGAGAATAAAGGTAATTCTAGGACAGTTGAACCCTTCGATTCTAATCCATTTTTCAAGTTTTTGGAGCCGCTGGCATTGCCTATAATGGCGACCCTTTTTTGTTTCATACCTTTTTCTTTCAACATTTCCAATATTCCCATCGTAGTATTCTCCTTGGGTAAAAGATCAGATTTAATCCCAAGTGTGCGAAGAACAGCTGAAGGCTTTTCACTCCTTGATATCACGGTAGATTTACGGACTGCCATAGCTAGCTCATCTCTCATATTCAAATTAGAGGCAATCTTGAATAGATAATGAATACTTGGCCCGGTCATAAATATGAAAAAATCCAGGGGATTATTTATCGCAGTTTTGATGAATTTCTTGATTTCATTCCTGTTGGTTCCGGTATCCACGATTCCAATTGTTGGTACTATATATGGATCTCCTCCATGAATTTTCACAATGTGAGCAAGCTCATGAGCTCTCCTACTGCTTGTAATTGCTACAGTGAGATTAGACAATGACAAATTGTTTGATATCCGCAAGAAAATAAAAATTTGTAAAAAGTGAAAGCGGAAAGTTTATTCTCCACTATCATTTTCTCATTAAAAATACGGTTAATTTAAACGATTGACTTACACCCCAACATAGAACCCGACTTTGGCAATATTATCAAGAATTTGCTCCACCATAAATAAATTAGCATGATTGGTGATATGGACTTTTCTCTTCATCCTGCCATCTAGATGCCAGTCCGTTCGCCCGTCAAATGCCATACACCGTCTAATTTGCGAATATTCAACACTTAAACTTATTCAATTCTAAACACTCCGATGTCAGCGTTTATCGTTCCATAGGAATTCTGTGAATTTTCCAAAAAATCACTTTGGTTTGTTATACTCACAAGTGGTATTCCAGCTATTGCACAACCGGAGGCAGTGGTGATATCAACTTTGACGGTGCAAATCATACCAGAAGGTGCCACCAAGTTTCTTCGCAAACTGAAAATGGAGTACGCCCCCACGGTACTGCCTACTGAATATGGAAATATTAGTATCGTGTCGCTAATCGAAATTCCATGTAAATCGTGAGAACTGTCGGTTATGATACCTGTATTTTGGTCAATAGCCGACAAGAAGTTTATCGGTGACCTGGTGAAGAGTACTCTTCCAGTACAAACTCCACCTACAATTTTCCTGCATGATATAGTTCCAGTCATTTTATTTCAGGTAATCGTTCATGATAGTTTTAAGATCCTTTAGGCAAACTGAAACATTATTAAATTTATTTAAGTAATACGATGCCTTCACACTATTTGTAATTACTCCATCATATTCATCCTTTGTAATAAGCGGTGTTAGACAGGTGCATGCATCACAGATTATATCGCCGCCTGCCCTCTTGATTTGTGGAATTATCCCGGATTTGGAGGCTTGATGGTAAACCGCACGGGGACAGAAAATCATACATGGTTTCGAAAATTTTTTACCTTCCAAATGTTGAGACATGAAATTCAATTCATTTAGGCCTAGCTGAGGACTCCCTAGCGCTATTACGTCTCCTTTTTCTGTTGTGTTTAGTTCATCCTTGATAGAATCCGCCTCCTTCTTTCCAAAGGTAATCTTTTCACAATTCAATTCTTCAGAGGAGAACATTCCACATGATCCAGAAGTCCCAAGTGCTGCAGACAAAGACTTGGCCCTCATAATATCTATCCCCTTTGCGTGTGAACCGAACGAAACACAACTAGCGTTAGCGGATTTTCCAGTATAGTAACCTAGCATACCGAAATCCAGTTCGGTTTTGACTGGTACTTCAACCTTTACTAGAACCTTTGGGTATCGAAATTCCCTAACCCTCAGGTCTGAATAAGGTGCCTTTCCAGTAATTGCGCTAGCTAAAGCGCTTAGAGCACTCTCCTTATTGCTTACTAATCCATACATAGAATTTGCCATTATGGCAGCATTGCTTTCTGCGAAGCTTACTGACGTGTTCCGTCTAGGAAGTTTGAAAATCTCGTAAGGGATGCAAGAAAATGATGGAGTAATTCCCATGCTAATATAAGAGTCTACTATCTTCAGCTGCCTTCGTTTGAATTCGCTTGGAATTTTTGATTTTTTAGATTTATCATAGCCCATAGGGTTTACTGTGGTGAATACCGAAACCTTAGCATTCGATTCATTAAGGTCGGAAAGAAACTCAGACCCAGCGTCACCTATAGTGTTGTAATTGACTCCCGAAATGTGGCTCCATGTTACAGGAACCAATTTTTCAGCCTCAGTAGCCTGACCTATCGCCAAAAGTATCTTATATGCAGTGGACAAGGGACTACCAAATTCACCATTGAGCGCCCTCTCTTCTTGTCTTGAAAGATACACCTAATATATTTTAGAGCGGGGATATTTATTATAAATGAGATAAACTAGTGCTCAATGTCTGTCTTACTCGGAATTACTTTTTAGAAATACATCACGATCCCGATTATATTGGAATAGTCCAAAATACCAGAAATAGCAGTCCCTGTAACACTACTTCGTTATTATGTCCGAAACATGAGTGTGAAGGACATGGAATAAATAGAGCACATTTACAACCCAATGTTATGGAATGCGCTGTCTATGATACATATGTCACAAAAAAGGACGGAAGGATAATGCACTTTGATGTAATAGTAGAGTCTTCTACGCCACACGAGAAGGCAATAGAATATGGAAAGGAATTTCTAAATGGCGTAGGTGAGGGGGGACAGAAAATGACACAGGAAGAATGCCAATTTTGCCATATACAAGAAGCTCCACCCACAGTAGACAAAGGGATCAAGGAAAGGGGTTACTTCATTCAGAAAATGGAAGGCTGCCCCTAAAAAGATTTTTTAAAGTCAGCTGTTAATCATTTACCTTGGATTGGTAATCATTAGCAAATCA
>Ga0065712_10067750_pt1 | contig 60312 bp, 45 predicted proteins | sample MisRhiReplicate1_FD_59099 | JGI IMG/M metagenome (GOLD analysis project Ga0065712, IMG submission 59099) | Miscanthus rhizosphere microbial communities from Kellogg Biological Station, MSU, sample Rhizosphere Soil Replicate 1: eDNA_1 v3... | ecosystem: Host-associated > Plants > Roots >...
TGCTGCATAGCGCCTCCTTTCAGTCTCGAATGTCAATGAGCGACTGAGCCGTGAGTTTAGCACTCACGGTTGGAGGCGCTTGCTTCATAACATCAGTACAGGGAGCGGTAGCGACCTGGTCAACCATGGAACTCAAGAGTCGTTAGGAAATATCGCATGCTGATCACTGACCAGGTCGCTACCGCTCCCTGTACTGACCCGATCCAAGTGCGATTTCTACTTTTGACGCAAAGCTTCAAGCTACTTGTTTTGAAGGGCCCGTTTCTCTTCTTCCAGCTTAGCGATGGCTTCCGCCAACATGTTTATTCGCCCATTCTCTCGCGTGGCTGCGTCAATCATGTCGGGGTCCTTCTTGAAATTCTCAAGATTCGTTCGATGGAACTCCATTTGTTTTCGCTTTTCATCTAACTCCCGGTCGATTTCCCTAATCGTCTCGTAATTGGAATCCGTTGACATGTGTAACCTCTCCTCGGCGAGTAGTCTAGAGCAATCTATTTACCACATACTCAATGGATCACGCATCGGTAATTTGCATTGAAAGAGCTCGGTGAACCGCGAATCGGTTGCGAGTTTTCTTAGTTCCGATGCCTGATCTTCCCTTTGTGTCGCCTTGCGGTTTATTGAAGTTCATTTGTCTCGTTTGACTATCCCAACTCCGCGAGCGAGTGCAGCGCGGCGAACCTCTCCTTTCGATCCGGGGCGAGCAGGAGTGCCTGGACTGGATCCTGGAGCGCATTTGTCAAGAAATCGGTCGTTAGCTTCAGGCGGTTTTCGCTGTCGATGTTTTTGAAGATTGCGTATTGCACCGCCGGCTTGGCGAGATCGACGATGATTGTAGATCCGCCGCGGAACTTGTGAGGTTGAGATGACCCTTCGATCTTAATGTCGCGCGACTGCGTCAACGCAACCACAACCTGCGGTCTGTGATTACCGTCGGGACCGACGCGATTGGAACGTCGCAATGCATGCACTTCGAAAGAAGCCTCCGGATCGAGATCGAAATTAAGACCAAGCGTCTTCGCAAATTTCGGTGACTCCTTGAAGATCTCTGCAAGCTTGTCGTGCAGCAGCTTCCGTTGTTTTCTCGTCAAGTGAAACAACCGCTCACGATCGGTGATGTAAAAACAAACGTCGGCGTAGTTTTTGAGTTGTCTCAGGATCGCCTTGTACTGTGGCGGCGGTTGCTCAATACTCACGCCCTTCCAGCGCAGTGTATCGACGGAAAGCGTGTCGAGATCTCGTGGATAGATGCCGCGTTTTCGAAACGCTTCGACGAACGCGACGCGGTAGTTGTAACGATCGTCTTCGACGAGGTCGGCGTCAGCAGTGATGATCCCGCGCAAGTATTCGCCAAACGTGATGTCAACCGGCGGAATGTAGTCGAGCGCGCGAATGCACATGTTGAGAACGTGGCCCGCAGCCTTGCTGGCTTCAGCCGCGAGACGACGGACCAAGTCAGGGTGAATCGCGCCAGCCGGTAAAACTCCGGTGCCGCCGGTATAGATCCGCAGCAAGTCAGCCGTGCGCGTTTCGTAGATCGCAGTGAACGCGTCGAAGACCGCTGCGACGAGGATCGCTCCACGCGCGTGTGGCTCCTTCACTTTTTGGTAATCGGCGGGATCAGGCTTCAGCGGAACCCATTCACCGGCATCGTTAAAGCTTCCGATCATATCGCGCAGCGCACCGCGCTTGCCGGTGGCGCGTCCGAATTGCAACGCGAGACTGCCGAGAATTGATTGTGTTCTAAGACTGCCACGCGTGCGACCGATCTCAGTTTCGAGGATCTCGGGAATGGTGAAGTGCTGCATCAGCGCGATGATATCGGCGAATGCTTCGTGCAACGCGAGCACGTCCTGATTCGTCGCTTCGTTGAAGCGCCGGTGCATGCCATCAAGAATCGCGTGTGTAGTTTCATGGGCCACGATATCGTGCGATAGGCAAGCGTAGACTTTACTGCCCGGAACGTGATCGCCGGGATCAGTGGCTGAAGCTTCGAAATACCCGAACAGAAGTGCAATAGCCATCGGGCTGTAATAGGCATTTGCCTGGCGCAGCGCGTGCGGCTGGATCGTCAAGCGACGCACAAACTGGCTATCGTCAAATTCGTTCTGCGGGTTCATCTGTGGTCGCCACAAAACGGGACGCCCCAGCGCCCGCTCGAAGTGCTCAATAGTTTTCATCGCGACCGCGTAAACCATCTGCTGATGAAAAGCGGCGTTTCCTTCAGAAGGCTGCCAGCCATCCGTCGTTATTAAGCGCGGATCGTTTAAATCAACTGGCGCGTACTTATTGCCGGCAGCGTCCTCGTCAACAACCTCCAGATACTCACCTTTTGGTCCTTTTTCCAACGGCTCCCAACGCACCTTCAGCGATATCTCATTCATACCAGCAGTGGCGAGCCGCGTCGATAAGCTCGGATCGACTGAGTACGTGCGGATGCGGCGGTATGGCGGATCGAATGGCTCAATTGACGGTTGGCAAGCTGCCGGAGGTTTCGCTACCACGTTTAAAGGAGCACCTTGCACAGACGTTCCGAAGATCAACGTGTAACGGTTGGCGATGTGTCTTCTCAGCGCTATCGATGCTTTGTTGTCTTGAATCAGCGCATCCATAAACTTGCGCAAGTTTTCTTTGGGAACTTCGTTGCCCGACTCCGGATCGGGTACGAGTTCCTGCAACGTCTGGTTGTAAAGCCAGCGCTGCGCTAACTCGATTTCAAACATGTCCTGGCGTGGCGGAGGATCGGCGACGCCCAAACCGGTGAGAACTCGCAGCACTCCAAACGAGTCGCTGTCGGCTGGCGTCTTTGGCAGATTGAGCACCGGGGCGATCCTGAGTGCGTCACGAGCTTGCAGGATTCCACGACCCAGGTGTTGCGAATCCACGCCTTGTTTTTTCGCGGAAGTGAATAAGGCATGGCGCACTGCTTCCACGCGCCGCCAGTCACGCGACAAATCCTGCTTGTACTTTTCGAACCAGAGTGCGACCGCCGCGGCGATCTGAGGCGTCGCTGCCGATGTCCCTTCGCCATTTAATCTAATAGTTGAGCCGCAACCAAAAACTGCCCAGGGAATGTTTGGTGTGTAAGTCGAAAGCGCCGAGGTCATGGAGCTGTCCGGTCCCCAGTTTCCCTCGAGTTGGCTGAAATCAAGTCCGTAATAGTTGGAGTCGTTTGCCATGACGCCGCACGCCGCAATCGTGCGGTGATAATGCGCGGGATAAACGACGTGATGCGTTGGGAGTCCTCCCTTACTATTTCCCGCGGCGGCGACAATGCATATGCCGGCCTCGTACGCGTCGTTAACGGCTTCATTCCACGCGCGCGAGGGCGCACCGCCCATGCTGATGGACACGACGTCACATTGCTGATCGATTGCATATCGCAGGGCTTGCGCAAATGCACTCGTGCGAAACAGCACCACGGAATTCGAGATGCGCAGCGGCAGGATGTCTGCATCAGGCGCGCCTCCGAGTCTTTCGTTGAACTGCGCGAGTTGGCCACCTGCGAGGATGCTGATTGTTCCGGTGCCGTGTCCTGAGTTGTCGGGAAATGCATTACCGCGATTTGGATCGTTGGCGCTGTTTGGATCGCCGTCGCCATCGACGAAACTTCGTTCGAGGTTCTGAAGTAAATTTTGCGGCTGTGCTTCGTGTCCGCGATCGTAGCCGGTGTCGATATGCGCGATGCGTGTCCGTGGCGCAGTGAAGTTGACTTCGTTGCGGGCGCTGCGCAGTTGCGTGAACTCGTCGTCGAGGTGCCACGCAAACTTGTCTGGACCTTTTATCTTGCCGCCAAAGTCTTGCTGCGGGATGTCGCCGCAGTTCTGATCCATTGCGAAGGGGACATCGCCGGGGTTCTTTTCGTTGGTGTCGATAAACGTGTTGTCCAGGTCAGGCTCTGCGAAGAGCACGGCGGATTCATCGACTCCCAATTGATTCGCGACTTGGCTGTGCGCGAGGTCCCAGGGCGTCGCAGCTTCCTCCGGCATGTCTGCCAAAAACCACGCCGGCTCGGCGCCGATGCCGAAGGCGGCAGTCTGCGGCGCGGAGTCGTAGAGCGGGCGCAAGTTGGAACGCGGATCAGCGGCCGCGAGCGAGACGCTGGGTAGAAGTTTAATTAGAAGACGGTTAGCCATGATTGCCTCTTGGGTCATATAGGTCCTATAGGACCTATTAAAAATCGTTGCTGTCGCCACGCACGAGCTGTTATGTGCTTTTTGTGCCCTTTTGTGGCAAACGCGCGTCTTCGATGATCACGTCGGCGGCTTTTTCGCTGATCATGTAGATCGCGGAGACGATGAAGTAGCCGGGGATCTTCGGGAACACCGAAGCGTCAACAACGCGCAGGCCCTCGGTGCCGCGAACGCGGAAGCGACTGTCCAACACCGCCATCGGATCACCATCAGCGCCAATCTTGCAACTGCACGAGGCGTGGTGTCCCCATGCCTCGTTTTGGATGAACTGCTTCAGGCCCGCGATATCGTTGTAGTCGATTCCCGGCACGAGCTCGGTGTGTTTGCCGAGAGACTTGTTCATCTCTCTAACAAACTGCACCCCGTCAACCACCGCGTCGAGATCGGCGCCCTGTTTATCATCGCCCTCGGTAAAGTAATGAAAATTGATCAGCGGCCGCTTCCTTGGATCGCGTGATTGAAGCAGGACCTCTCCCGCATGGTTCTTTGTGTAAGCCTTGAGCACGGCCCACGTGAAGCGGTTGCGTTGTCGCTCAAACATCGCGGAGTAACCGGGCGAGTAACCCTTGAAGTATCCGGGTAGTCCGAAGATGTAAAGGTCCGGCTCCGCCTTCTCCGGCGCTGAGCGTTTCAGGATTCCGAGCAGCGCGCCGTTCGTCGTATAGATACCCTTGCCCTTTTCCCACATCGCGAAGAAAGGATCGGCTGGACCACCTTCCTGGGGCGGAGCAAAGGTTGCGCCTTCGAGCAACCGGAATGGGTTCTTAAACTCTGAGATCACTCCTACTTCATAGCGGTCCTGCAAGTTCTCGCCGACACCAGGCAGATCGACGACGACATCTATTTCAAACTTTTTCAGCTCCTCGGCTGGTCCAACGCCGGAGAGTTTCAATAATTGCGGCGTGTTGAAGGCGCCGGCACACAGAATCACTTCGCGCGACGCAAACACCTCACGCTTACCAAACTCACTTGTGTTACCTTTACGCGCTTCCGGATCAGCTTCGTAAAGATGTTTGCCTTCGTAAATCTCCACTCCCACTGCTCGCTTACCCTCGAACAACACTCTCGACGCGAGCGAGTAGAGTTGGATCGTGAGGTTTTCGGGAAACTCTTTTTTCGTTTTCAGCAGAAACTCACGTGGGCCATTCCGCTTTCCGTTCGCGACCGCCAAAGGCGTGAACGCCGGGCCCTCGCGCATGTCGATGTTGGAACGTTGATCGTTTGGATCCAGCCTCGTTACGATCGCCAGGAGTGGATTGCCGAGACGCCCTTTGAGTGTTCGTCTCAGCGCCAATGCGAGCAGGAAAACGATCTTCCAATCTTTCGACACTAGCCGCGGATCTGCTTCACCGGTGGTGAGCCATCCTTCAAACCCATGACCGTGACGCCAATCACGCCAATCCTTCCGTCTGTGCCATAGCCCAACAGCCGACCAGAACAAGCCTTTCAAATAGTATTTCAAGCTGCCGGGCTTCGGAATATAGCGACAGTTTTCGAGCCGCGTGAAGTACTTGTTCATGTTCTCGGCGCGCCAGGATGAATCGCCGGTAAGTTCCGCGATGTAGTCCCAATCACAGTTCTGCGGCGTGACCGTGATCATCGCGTTATGCGCGGTGCAACCTCCAAGCGTGCCGGCGCGTGGATACCAAATCGTGTCCTGGCCATCGACCTTAACTACTTTCGAATCACGCGACTGTTGCTCGTTGTCTTTGTAATGGCGCACGAAGTAGTCCCACTGGCAGTCAGGATACTCAGTCGATAGGCCGTGGAAGATCGGCACTTCATACATCAGCTTGCCGAGCTTGCTGTCAGCGCACGGATCGCCACCGGCTTCCAACAGCAAGACCTTGAAGCCGGCCCGCGCAAGATTGGCGGCGAGTGGTCCACCGCCGGCGCCTGAGCCGACCACGATGTAGTCAAACTGTGCAGTGCTCATTTTCTTCGTCTCTTCAGAACGTTTTCAAAAACTCGATCAGATCGCGCTTCTGTTGTTCGGTTAACGGCGAGTCGTCTCCATAGCGGCCGGTGCCGAAATAGTGGCCGCGATTAACCACGTAATCGGGACACTTGCTCAACGAGATCAAGCTGTCCGCAAGCGGAGCAAACGCCTGCTTCACTTGATCGTCATCAGCTTTGTCCGGCAGTGCCTTCAGTTTTTGCTTGATCTCCTTCACCAATCCGAGCAAGCGCCAGTCGTACTTGACTCGATCCCAGAAACCTAAACCTTCGGGACGCAGGTTCAAGCTCGACAGCAAGCTGACAGGGGTATCCGGTGGAATCGGTCGAATGTCGATACCACCGTCGTCACTGAAGATGCTGGGAAACAACAGATCGCCGAAGCCCTCAACCAGGTCCGGCACGTAACCGGGCGCAACCCGGATCGAGCAACGCGTGGTAGTGCGATCGATGACGCCAACGTCCAGGCCCTTCGCTGCGAGGATCGGATCTTTGTCGCGTTCCTTCAACAGCAGCATCTGCTCGATCGAGTCCTGGAACGACTGCATCCGCGCGTCAACCGCCGGACTCGGGTTGAAGTGACCGACTGAGTTGTTCAGCAGGAAAGGGGCAGTGGACCAAAGGCTGATGAGCGAAGCGGGCCGAGTATAGCCTCGTCCGCCGCCCGGCATTTGATAGGTTCGTTCTTCACCGGTGATCGGGTGAATGACCTTGATGCTGCCGACGGACGGCAAGTCTTTGTAAGTGTCGGAAGAGAAGTTGTCCCAGATATTGTCCCTGATCGCGTTGGTCGCGAGCGGACTACAGGCGTTTGTTTGGAGCAGCGTGACCGGAACGCGGTGTTCGGCGGAAAGATAGTTTCCATCGAGAAAATCAGGCGCCATCACGATGGCCCGCATCTTCGATTTGAATTCCTCTGTCTTGGTCCACTGCCAGTATTCATCCCAGCACTGCAGGTAATCTGGTCCCGAGCAACCGTTTGTGGCGAAGATCTTCTTTGGGGTGTCGGACGTGGGGAGCTTGCTCGAGTGGCAGCGCGCGCATGTTTCGGCGAAGACAGTTTTACCGTTGTTGACGCGTGCGACGTAAGCCGCATCGGTTGGATTGCCGTTGTTGAAGTATTTCGCTCCGTCGGGCGCCACACTCAACTTGTGCGGCAGGGCAGTCTTGAGAAAGAAGAGTGCCATGTCAACGGTCTGCGCTTCGGTAGCTTCCCAGTAGCTCGAATTCTTCCGCGCCACGGCAATTTCAATCGGTGAGACTGTCTTGCCGCCGACGAGCGCATTGAAATGCAGCAGCCACTCTTCACTGAACAAGCCGATGTTCAGATAGACGCGGTTCAACGCGCCGAGCGCGCCGACTGAATCAGAGCCGTCTTTCAGAACACGCGGCGAGTAGACCGTGTTCGGTGCGACAAAGAACTGCGCGAGGGGATTATCCGGAGGCACGTAGTCGTTCAGTTGTTTGTTGTCGATGCTGCCTGGTCCAAGCGTCTCTTTTCCGAAGCGTTTTGCCTGTTCGAGACGTGGTCCAAGGCTGTAGATGGCATTCATCGTGCGAGGATTGTTGATGTTGTCGGTCGAGACGAGCGAGGTGTCGAGCGTGCCTGGGCGCGAGGTGTGGAACATCTGATGGACGTAGCTCGAGTCGTCGGCACGCCAATCGAAGATGCGGTCGATCCAAAAATACTGTGCGCCGACGCTGTTGTTGAGGTTTTCCCATTTCGGATGCTCGGGATCTGCGGGCGGTTTTTCCGGATCCGGACCAACGTGACAGAAGGCGCATGACATGCCGACGCGATATGGTCGAACGAGATCTTTCTGATAGTAATAATCCGGATCGCTGTAGTAACGTTCCGGGTCCCATTTCTGTGCGGCCGCGGCGTCGAAGTCCGGGTTAGGGAAGAGGCGCAATCCGACGATACCCGTCGCGTAGCCGTAGAACGATCCGACCGGCATCGTCTGCGGCAGATGTTGGTTGGGTTGACCCGGTGGCAGTGATTGACCGCGTGAACCGACGCGCACGCCCGGATACTTCGTCTCATTCTCAAAAGGATCAGGTGGACATTCAGGCGACACGATGCGTTTGTCTAACCACAGGCCGAAGCGATTCGGATCAGGACCAGTAGGTTTTTCGAAACACGGCTCGTTGACGAGTCCGAGGTAGTACCAGCGATTGTCGCGGCTGTATTTCAACCTCTCGCCGGTTTTGGGATCGATTACATTTGGATACGACGAGAGGGTTTTCAGGAGGTCGAGCGCGCCAAAGCTGGTGGTCCCAATCTTGTCCCAGAAGCGATCGTTGCCGCCGGTCCAAACGACCCACGTGTTACGGCCCTTCACTTCAGGGGAACTGAGCGGAATGGCGCGGTCCATGTCGTGAAAGTAGTCTTCATCCGCGGCAGGAAAAGAAGTGGCAGGACGATTTGCCCGCCTGGCTTCGTCAAGGACGGTGCCTGGCCGCGGTCCTCTGTGTGAGAAGACGCGGTAGGCGATAAAGGCGACGACAACAACAATCAAGATGAGAATGATGAGGCCGAGAGTCCTGAGTTTTCTTCTTGCCACGGGAGTTTGCTCCTTTACCGTTGGTCAGGTCTTGTACAGTTTAGAGTTCAAGCTTTAGCTTGCTGTAAAAAGCGCAGCCTAAAGGCTGAACTCTGAACTAGCGATGCACGTGAAAGTTCTCGTAGCTAGGATTGATCGCCGCAGCCATGCGCAGGTAACTATCCGCTTTGCCGTTCGGACTGAAAGCCTTGTGAATCATCCCGGCCTGGTAAAACAGTCGCGCATCTTTCACGCCCGATGCGAGTGATTCTTTCATCGTCTCTAACGCCTTCGAGAATTCCCCGGCGCGGTAGTAGGCCCAGGCCATGGCGGCCAACGTGGAAAAGTTTCTCCTGAGCTCGAGGTCTTTCTGCGCCCACTTCATAGCCTCGGCGCCGTTTTCAAACACGTCTGCGTAAAGGTCGGCGAGATGATGGTAGTAATGAACTTCGCCGCGTCGCGCTGATTCGAGGAAAGCAGCCTGCGCTTTCTCCAGCCACTCGTTTGCTTCGGCAGTTTTCCCCATCGACAGGTAAAGCTCGCCGAGCGCTTGTTGGAAGTCAGGCCTTGGCACGCGCGCGACCACGCGCTGGTACATCGCCTCGGCCTCATTGTTCTTTCCCTCGGCGCCTAACAACTCCGCGAGATGTTCCTCGACCATCCAATGACCGGAGTAAGCACGTTCCGCGCGTTGATAATGCTCGTGCGTCTTCTCGTAATTTCCCTGCGTGAGATCGACGACTCCTCGCTGTAGTTCGACCCACGCGTAGTGGCGCATCTCCTTCGCGGTCAGCTCGTCAACAGCTTCGTCATACAAGCGATCCGCTGTCTCGAAGTCGCCCATTTTGAAATTGAAGTAAGCCAGACGAGAGAGCGTGTCCCAGGTCCGCTCTTCTGCGATCAGCGCCTCATATTCGCTTCGCGCCGCTTTATAACGACCTTGCTGAAAATCCAAATCGGCTTTTAGCGCTCTGCCCGGAGCGCTTTGCAAAAGATCGGGAGAAGCTTTGAGATCTTGTTCGACGTCGGCGAGGCGGTGAAGCTTGAAATGAATGTTGGCCTTGAGAAAGTAGAGATCGCCGTCGCGGCCCAGGTGCTCGATCGCATGGTCGAGCGTCCTCTCGGCAACGGCTAGTTCAGCGAGGTTTCCGGTTAGGGAAGCGCGTTGATATTCGAGGTAGGCGAGCTTTGTTATCTTCGCGCGATCGACCGGGAGCTGTAGCGCGTTGCCTTCGAGCTCAGTTATGCCGGAGTTCATCCCGGCCAGTTCAATTTCGAAATCCGTTTGTTTGCTAATCATGATCTCATGAAAGAGGGATGTTTCCCCGCAAAGGCGCAAAGTAAGGATTAGGTTTTTCCTTTGCGCCTTTGCGCCTTTGCGGGGAGAACTTACTACCAAGGTTCAGCAAGGTAGGGGAACTCAGCAAGAAACTCCTTATCATTCTTCTTCGGGTTTGGCACCGTCTTCGGTTCAATCGGCGCCGCGTCCCACAAGGATTGATCGTTGAGTAACTCGATATGATATTTCTTGCCATTCAGCTCCGCCGTATGATCGAGAAACATCGAGAGAAAACGCGTAGCAACTTGATCTTCGAGGCGCCGGCCGTACGGCCACGTTCCCGTCGTGTCCATATCGATCGCGCAAACATTTGGCACGAAGATCTCGAAAGGACGCCGGAGCGGAATGTCCAGACCCTTAGGGTTCCAGGAGTCGTCGGGCATGTTGAGTCGCTGGAAAAGAGTTTTCTTCACGCGCGGAAATGCGGCTGTCACCAGCGAGTAAGTTTTATGAACTGACACGGGCGAGTTGTCGTGATCGAAAGAGGTTTGTAAACCGAGAGCACTGATGGACGGACCAAAGCCCCAGCCAAGGTGGGCCAGCCGCTTGATGAAATGAGGCGCCAGCCAGAAATTGTTCGCGCCGAGTTGGCGATTATCTTCGCGCTCGCTTAGCGCAGCATCGGCGAAAGGCTGGCCGTCCGTATCGACGAGTTTGTATTTCTTCAACTCGTCGTCGAGTTTGATGGCATCGATCAGTGCCCAGGGATGTTCGAGCCAGAAAGGATGGTCGGGAATCGTTTCGATCTTGTCGGCAGCTTTCAGCACCCAACTCTCGCCCCAGCAGTTGACGATCCGATCTCGCTCAGGAGAAGTCGTTAAAAAACTCAGCGGCACTTCCAGGATAATGGCGTTGACGTTTATTCCTGCCTGGCAATCTCTGCCATCGTAGACAAAATGGAAATTGCCATTCGCATCTTTGGCAAACTTATCTCCATTCCACGTGAGCGGGCCGGGCGGCAGTTCTCGCTTATTGCCGTGATATCCCCACTCAGGATCGTTTGGATCGCGGTTGAAAAGGTGATTGCCTTCGAGCTCGAGCAGGGTCTTGGGAATCTTCAACTCCCGAGATCCGGTCATCGTGTGAGGCACATGGTAAAACTGCGGCGCGTAATTGATTGAGCGAAAAAAACCGGTCAGGTCGTTGAAGAAAGCGTCGTCGCGGCCGCCAATGTAGGCTTTGATCGAGTGACCATCCGGCGTTTGAATCGAGCGGACCTGATTCGTATCGAGAACAGTTGAAAAGCTGCCACCAGGAAAGCCAAGGAACTTGACTGTTGCTCGCTGGCTCTGATCGAACGTGACGCGAATCTCCGCAGCCTTTGTTGGTCCAAGATATTTTTCTTTGAGCGACTCGAAATATCTCAGCAAGCCCTTCAGTGTGTTTTCGTCGTCTCCCGGACCTGCCACTCTCGGATCGCAAGAGATCTGCATGCGATAAAGCATGTCGGTATCAAACACGCCGGTTGAGGGAACGGAAGCAAAAGTGAGAGCCATAACAACTTTCTCGCCGCCGCCGGTGTCCGCACTCGGAAAGCCGAAGAAGTCGTAGAGATCAGCAGCGCTAACATCGATATCGGAGAAGATTGAGTTGACCGCGTTTGGGTCGTTATGGTCAGCCATGGATTGCCCGTCTTTCTGACACCTCTGTGTGTCGGGCTAAACTGTTAATAATTATTAGACTCGGCTCGAGTCGCCGGATTAGTCAAACAGTGAGAGCGAGGAGTAACTTGCGTACCCCTTGGTGTTGTTGGCTTGATCAAAGCGCGGCGCATTTTATCAGCAGCGTTTCAGGTCGTCAATAAAATCACAATTGATGTCTAATCCTGCAATCCTGTAAAAACGTGTCCTTAATATCAATGGCTTTGAAGGGGCAAAATGTTAGATTGGGGGGCACCCTAAATTCCGGACTGCTTCTTCGAACACAGATTTTTTGGAGACGCCTGTTTCCTGGGTGAGGCAGTAGGGGGCGGCCCTCCGTGGCCACCCCTACAAACCCCAAGTTCGGGTAGTGTCTTACTTCGAGTTTTTCTCTGCGGTCCTCTGCGTATCTCCGCGGCCTCTGCGTTGAAATAGCCTTAACGCAGAGAACGCAGAGATACGCAGAGGCCCGCAGAGAAAACTCTTCAAAATTAGGACACCGCCCAACTTCGGCAATCGTTGACAGACAAACCTCTCGCGGTTTTTAATTAGCAACTCTTAGGCTCTACCAGCTCCCCCTGCCATCTGAGTCATGCCCAAAGAATCTACAGCGAAAGAACATTCGCCACACGTTCCCGCAAGTGACTTGAACTTTCTGAGCGGCGGCGGTGAGATGGGTGAACGTATGCGCGTCTTTGACTGGTCAACCAGTCCGGTGGGGCCGCCTGCCGAATGGCCGCAAAGCCTAAAGACGGCTGTCTCGATCTGCATCGGTTCGCGTTACCCAATCGTGCTCTGGTGGGGCAATCCCGCTTACACCATGTTCTACAACGATGGCTACATCCCGATCCTCGGCGTGACGAAACATCCGGGCTGGCTGGGCCGATCCGGTCGTGAGTGCTGGCGGGAGATCTGGTCTACCGTTGGTCCAATGCTCGACAGTGTTTTCGAAACCGGTGAAGCCACATGGTCAGAAGATCTGCTGCTCGTGATGGATCGAAACATCCCGCACGAGGAGGCATATTTCACCTTTTCCTACAGTCCGATTCATGGCGACGCCGGTGACATCGACGGAATTTTTTGCGCTTGCTACGAGAGCACTGGCCGTGTGATCGGCGAACGGCGTTTGCAAACGCTGCGCGATCTGGGTCGCACCGTGATTGACGTAAAGTCGGCTGAGGAAGCCTGCGAAGTAACGGCGAAGACGTTGAGCGCAAATCCTTACGACATACCGTTCGCTCTCATCTACTTGCTCGACGACGAAAACCGAGAGGCACGATTGTGCGCAGTAAGCGGAATGGAGGCGGGTAGCACGGCAGCCCCCAAAATCATCGAACTGAGCGATTCAGCCATCTGGCCGTTGCGTAGCGTCTTTGAAAGTGGTGCGAGCGAAGTTGTGACTGATGTCCCGTTGCTGCCGGGTGGGCCATGGCCCGAGCCGGCGCAATCAGCGTTGGTTCTCCCGATCGCAGCACCGGGCCACGCGAAGCCGACAGGCTTTCTCATCGCAGGATTGAGTCCCAGGAGAGTTGTAGACACAGACTATCGCAGCTTCTTCGATCTGATCGCGGGCCACATCGGGACGGCCATCGCCAATGCACGCGCTTATCAAGAGGAACGGAAACGCGCGGAAGCACTCGCTGAAATCGATCGCGCCAAGACCGCCTTCTTCTCGAATGTAAGCCATGAATTTCGCACGCCCCTCACCCTGATGCTTGGCCCTCTCGAAGACACTCTGGCCGACGAGGGATTGTCGCCGCAGGTGCACGAGCGGCTCGACGTCGCTTATCGCAATAGCGTACGCCTGCTCAAGTTGGTCAACACGTTGCTCGACTTCGCTCGCATCGAGGCGGAACGTATTGAAGCGGTGTACGAAGCAGTCGATCTCGCAACGTTGACTACGGAGCTCGCAAGCGTGTTTCGTTCTGCGATTGAGAAAGCAGGGTTGAAGTTCGTCATTGACTGTTCACCGACCGGTGCGGACGTTTACGTCGATCGTGAGATGTGGGAGAAGATTGTTTTCAACCTTCTCTCGAATGCTTTCAAGTTTACGTTTGCCGGCCAGATCACAGTCACGTTACGAGAGTCGGGCGAGAGCGTCGAACTACAGGTGAGCGACACGGGCACAGGAATTCCTGAGGCTGAGTTGCCGCACATATTCGAACGTTTTCACCGTGTCAAGGGAGCCAGCGGACGCAGTTACGAAGGATCAGGCATCGGTCTCGCGCTGGCCCAGGAGCTGGTGAAACTGCATGGTGGCAGCATTCAAGTCAGAAGTGAACTCGCGCGTGGCAGCACCTTCACCGTGAGGATTCCGACTGGTTCAGCGCACTTGCCTGCCGAGCGGCTTGGCGCACCACGCACGCTCCCGTCAACGGGTTTGCGCAGTGACGCTTACGTTGAGGAAGTTTGGAAATGGCTGCCTGAAGAAGGTTCTCATTTGGGGAATTTACAAGCCGTTGCTCCTGCACCTGCTTCCGGAACGCAGCGGCGTGACCGCATTCTCCTTGCCGATGACAACGCTGACATGCGCGAGTATCTCCGGCGACTACTCGACACAAAGTACGAAGTTGAAACTGTCGCCGACGGCCAGTCGGCGTTCGAAGCGGCACGCAAGCAGAATATCGACCTGGTTTTGTCAGACGTCATGATGCCAAAGCTTGATGGGTTTGGCTTGCTAAAGGCACTGCGCGCGGACAATCGAACACGAACGATTCCGGTCATACTCCTGTCTGCTCGCGCCGGCGAGGAATCGCGAGTTGAAGGGATGGGTGCCGGCGCAGACGATTACCTGGTAAAGCCGTTCTCAGCACGCGAACTGTTGGCGCGAATCGAGGCGCATTTGAATCTCCAGCGCCTGCGTCGCGAAACAGAGGAAGCCGTCTTGCAGCTAATGGCCCAGGAGCAGAAAGCACGTGCCAATGCCGAGATGGCAAATCGAATTAAGGACGACTTTCTGGCGATGCTTTCACACGAGCTGCGCACGCCGCTCAATGCGATTGTCGGATGGGTTCATCTGCTGAAAAACGGCCAGCTCAACGAGGAAGATCGCGAGCGCGGGATCGACGTTATCGCTCGCAACGCCGCTGCGCAAGGCGCCATCATCGACGAGCTGCTGGACATCTCGCGAATAGTTACGGGCAAGCTTAAGTTGGAAAAGAAGCCGGTCGATCTCGCGAGTGTTATGGACGCGGCGATCGATGCGGTCCGTCCGGCGGCAGAAGCAAAAGAGATCAAGATCGTTACCTCGATCGACACTAATGCGGGACTTATCCTTGGTGAAGCAGTGCGTTTGCAACAAGTGGTTTGGAACCTGCTCTCGAACGCAGTCAAATTCACGCCGAAGCAGGGACGGATCGACGTCGAGCTCAAGACGGCGGGCAAGAACCTGCAAGTAGTCATCAGGGACACAGGCGACGGCATCGAGCCGGAGTTTCTGCCGCACATCTTCGAGCGCTTCCGCCAGGCGGATAGTTCTTCCAAGCGCACGCATGGTGGTTTGGGACTCGGGCTCTCGATCGTTCGCAGTTTGGTTGAGATGCATGGCGGCGAAGTTCACGCGGAAAGTGAAGGCAAGGGAAAGGGGGCGACATTTACCTTTACGCTTCCCATCATGGCGCTTGCAGAGCTTGAAGGAACAACTGCGGACTCCGCGGATGTGAACGCGCAACTACTGGCTGATAGAGCGAAAGGATCTGCGGCGGAGGACCTTAGACCGGATCTTCTGAGTGGATTGAAAGTTCTTGCGGTTGATGATCAGCAGGACACACGCGAGCTGGTTACGGTGGCCCTCGAACATTATGGCGCGGAGGTCAGGGCAAGCGATTCGGCGTCTGCGGCGCTCGAGATGATTCGGGAATGGCGGCCTCACATTGTTGTCTCTGATATTGGCCTGCCGGAGATCGATGGCTACGAGTTTATTCGCCAGCTTCGCGAGCTTGAAGGCGATGGAGAAAGGATTCCGGCAATTGCGGTAACGGGTTACGCGGGTATAGTTGACGAATCGAAAGCCCTCGATGCGGGCTACGCGCTGCATCTCTCGAAGCCGATCGAGTTGAGTAAGCTGGCAATTGCGATCGCGAGGCTCTCACGGAGACAATAGACAGGATTACAGGATTGACAGAATTTACAAGACCTGTCCTGTAAATCTTGTCAATCCTGTAATCCTGTCAAACCAATTGCATTTGGCGGACGAGATCTGTCGCTGTTTGGGGTCGATCGTCAGGATCTTTCGCCAGCGCGTGCATGATGCCGATTGAAATTCTTTTCGGTATTCCGAGCGTGGGTGACAGCGGTGGAGGCGGATCGTACAAATGCCTGTTAATCACTCCCGAAACGGTTTCCGCCTCGAAAGGTTTTTTGCCTGAGAGGATCTCGTAAAACATCGCGCCCAGGCTGTAAACATCTGAACGCGCATCCAACGGCTCACCCAGGCATTGCTCCGGCGACATGTAAAACGGTGTCCCTACGACTGCGCCCGTTGATGTTGCGCCTGCATCGGCCAGGAGTTTCGCCAGTCCGAAGTCAACCACTCTCACACTCTCCACCTCGAAATCGTCATCAGGCGCGACCACCAGAATATTCTCCGGCTTGAGATCGCGATGAACAACGCCTTGCCGGTGCGCGGCGCCGACGCCCGCGCAGATCCCACGCATCAACCGCACCCCACGCTCAACTGAGAAATGGTCCTCACTACGCAAGAGTTCGCGCAGAGGCGTTCCTTTCACAAACTCCATCACGATGAAAGCCGGCGCATGCTCGTCGTCTGTCTCACCGAAGTCATGAATCGTGATGACGTTTGGATGACGCAACATCGCAGCAGCGCGCGCTTCCCTGCGAAAACGCGCGAGCGCCGCGTCATCTTTGACGTATTTGTCCGTCAGGATCTTCACTGCGACATCGTCTCCGATGTGAACGCGACGAGCACGATAGACCACACTCATGCCGCCTTCTCCGAGACGCGCCACGAGTTGATATTTGCCATCGATCACATGTCCGATCAGCGGATCGGGATTGGCGAGGCGAACAGTGGGAAGGGAAGAGTAAAAATGACTTTCGTAATATGGGTGCGTGCCCGAGCCTGGCAGCGTCAGGGGTGAGCCGCACTCGGAACAAAACAGCGCTTCTTTATTCAGAAACAGCTCACACGCCGGACAGAATGGGTTGTGGGATCTCAGATCGGCAAGCATCTGGTCCAGTTCGTCTTCGATCGTCTCCAATCCAGTTGCTTCCGTTGACGAACTGCGCAGCTCGCCGTTGATGTCAAACAGATAATACGCCGGGACAAGTTCTTTGCCGTTGAGAAAGGTGTTACTCAGCTTGTGCTCGTTGTCGAGTGCGCAGGGTTCTATGAGATTGAGACGCTCGATCGCGTGGCGCACGGCTCGCGAGTCTTTCTCGGCTTCGGATTGCGGGACGTGAACGGCGACGACACGCAGTCCTTCACGTTTTCTCTGGTCGCGCAGTTCCGCTATCTGGGCCAGGTTGATTTTGGATGCTTCGGAGCTGATGGACCAGAAATGAACGAGTGTGGGATGACCTTTAATCTGGCGGGTTGTAGTTTGCCGGTTGAGCCACTCCGTGGCCCCCTCAAAAGACGGCAACTGTAAATCAACCTTCATGTTAGCTGTATTCGTCTGCGTTACCTCTGCGGACCTCTGCGGTTGAAGGTTTGTTCACCGCAGAGGACGCAGAGATACGCAGAGGTAACGCAGAGAAAAGCAGGATAAAATTCACTCTTCCGAAGTTGTCGGGTCGATGATGGTTTTGACTCGAGTGACGTGATTCGCGGGGAACCCGCCGAGGCGCGCATGCTCCTGGATCAGCTCTTCATTCGGCGCGATATAAACGCAATAAAGTTTGTTGTCGGTGACATAACTCTGAACCCATTGAATCTGCGGTCCCAACTCGTTCAAAACGTTACAGGAGCGCTGCGACATCGTCTTCAGCTCCGCAGCCGACAACTTGCTGGCTCCCGGCACTACGCGTTCAATAACGTACTTTGGCATGATTGTCTCCTTTATCACTGCATTTCAGTCAATAATCGCTCAAATTCTTGATCGCCACGCATCGAGTCGAACGCGCTGTCAGTCCTCGCCCAGTGCGCGACAGTCTTGAACCCACATTCATACGCGCGTTGCAGCAGAATAAAGGACCCTTCTTTTTCACCGAGCAGCGCGTACGCACAGGAACAGTTGTAGACCGCCAACCCGTCGTTCGGCTCCAACTCCAACACTCGCTTCAACGTCGCATGCGCTTCTTCTTTACTGCAAAACCGTGCGTAGGCTTCCGCCAGCCGGCTCATGACGATGATGTCGTCAAGACTCGCTTCGAGCTTGCGTGACGTGATCTCAATAACTTTCAGCGCCGCTTTTTCTGCCGCCGCAACGTTCCCTAACCTTCGGTGAATTCCCGCCAGGAAGCTCCAGGCATCCTCATCGTAAGGTTTCAACTCTGCCGCACGACGGTAATATTTCAAAGCGCCGTCGAGATCGTTTGACAGTTCGGCAATCATTCCGAGCCGGATGTAGCCGGGATAGAATTCAGAATTTTCTTTGAGAATCTCCTCGATGCTGCGCTTCGACTCACCGAATCTCCGGTGATGGAAGTAGACCATCGCAATGCCAAACTTGGCGTCCAGCAACGTTGGCTCGAGCGCCAGGGCCTTCTGATTCATCTCGATCGCCTTAGTCAGCCACGACGAATTGCCGTCGTACCATTCGTACATGGACGAGTATGCCTCGGCGAGTCCGGCATAAGACGATGCAAAGCTGGGATCGATCGCAACCGCGTTTTCAAACATCTCGATTGCACGCTCAGTATTTCTCCTGCCTTTGAGATACAAAAGCTCGCGGCCTCGCATGTAAAAATCGTAGGCCCTGAGATCGTCGGTCGGTTTCTGCGTCAGCAGTTGTCGCTCAGACTCTGAGAGCGATATTTTCAACGCGTCCACGATCTTTTCCGAAACTTCATTTTGCAGATCGAAGATGTCTTCGATTAAACGATCGAAGCGCTCGGCCCAGAGGTGATAGCCTTCGCGCACGCTGAGAAGTTGTGCGGTTATACGTATCCTGTTACCCGACTTGCGCACGCTTCCTTCGAGGATGTAGTTCACGCGCAGCGCTTCGGCGACCTGGCGCGAATTCACTTCCTTGTTACGGAAGGGAAGCACGTCGGCGCGCGAGACCACTTTCAGTTCCTTGATCTTCGAGAGGTCCGTAATGATGTCTTCCGTCATGCCGGCGCAGAAATAGTCGCTGTCCTTTTCCGCGTTCATGTTTTCAAAGTAAAGGACCGCGATCGACTTTTCCGGCACAGACTCGGTTGAGAAAGGCCCCGAGGAGGATCTTGAAGTGAAGATTCTTTGTGATCGCGTCTCGACTTCTCGTTTCAAGTCTTTGAGATCGGTGAGCAAGTCTTGCGCGGACTGGTAGCGTTCGTCGCGATCCTTTCGCAGCGCGCGCAAGACGACGCGATCGAGACCGCGTGGTCCTTCCGGCAGGTAAGGCAACAGTGATTCGGGGTCGCGATTGAGAATGCCGGACATGATGTCGATGGTTGTTGGACCAGGAAACGGTCTGAATCCGGCAATCATTTCATAAAGCACACAACCCAGACTCCAGATGTCGGTGCGTTGGTCTACTTCGAATCCTCTAGCTTGTTCGGGCGACATGTAGTGAGCTGTGCCCAGGACCATGCCCACCGCTGTGTTGACCATGTTCTGCGTCGGCGCGAGCGAGTCGTGCTGGGAGGTTTGGCGTTCGCGAGTGAGTTTTGCAAGACCGAAATCGAGCACTTTAACAATGCCGTCGCGACGCAGCATCACGTTATCGGGTTTGATATCGCGATGAATTATGCCGACGCTGTGAGTGGCGCAAAGAGCGCTGGCGATTTGAATTCCGATGTCGAGTGCTTCGGCCGGTTTCAACGGCGCCGTTCTGATTCGATCGTGCAGTGTCTCACCATCGATAAACTCGGTTGCGATGAATTGTTCTGAATCGATTTCGTCGATCTCGTAGATAGTGAGAATGTTTGGATGATTGAGCGCTGAGGCGGCTTTCGCCTCCTGCACGAAGCGCCGCACGCGATCGCTGCTCTTGTCAGCAACGACATCCGGGTGCAGTACTTTCAGCGCGACTTTGCGGTCGAGCTTCGGATCGTGGGCGAGATAGACCTCACCCATGCCACCCGCGCCGAGTTGGGAGCAGATTTCGTAGCGGCCAATCGTTTTGCGCGCGGGGAACGACAAACGCATCAATCCGGGGGAGGTGCTGGGTTTACCGAAGCGCCGCGTATTGTAAATTAGTTTGTTGCCACCGCGCTAGGCAAGGTGTGAAGACCTGCGACTTACGCCCCGGGCTTTATACTTTTGTCCGCTTCGCGGACCGTGTAGACTGTCTCACCCGGCTTTATCAAATACTCACAAAAGCGAGGACCTCACGATGTCTCAATCCTTCACGAATCTGCTCTATCACATCATCTTCTCCACGAAAGATCGTCGTCCACTCATTAAACTTGAATGTCAGCCACGACTATATGACTACATCGGCGGCATAATTCGCGGTGTTGGCGGCATTTCTCTTGGAATAAATGGTACTGACGATCACGTTCATGTTTTAGCGAAGCTCCGACCGGATAAAGCTTTGTCCGACGTCTTACGCGATTTGAAATCTAATGCCACAGGGTGGATGCATGATGTCTTTCCTCGTCTTATGGACTTTCATTGGCAACGTGGCTACGCCGCGTTCACTGTTAGTCAGTCAAATCTGAAGCAGGTGCAGCAATACATTGCAAGCCAGAAAGAGCATCATCAGAAACTTTCGTTTCGAGATGAGTTCATTACGTTTCTGAAAGCAAATGGAATTGAGTATGACGAGCGTTACATTTGATTGATCGTCTGCGAAGCGATTGATGAACCTGCGAAGCAGGTGCAAGCGTAAAGCCTGGGGCGTAAGCCCCAGGAAAACGAATGAAAAGAAGCGCCAAGCCTGCAAAGCAGGCGGCAGCGCTGTCGCCCGTTTCACGGGCTTGGGGTCGTGTTGTTACTAACGGACCTGGGGCTTACGCCCCAGGCTTTATGCTTTCGTCCGCTTCGCGGACTGTCTCAACGTAATGAATGTGCATTTCATGATGAACCTGTGAAGCAGGTGCAAGCATAAAGCCTGCGGCGTAAGCCCCAGGAAACGAATAAAGAATAATAATCGCGCCGGAGCCCGCGAAGCGGCAGTTATCGACCCCAGCAGGTATTTTGACTTAACGAATGTCTTCATGGTTGCCCATTTAGCAAATAGCTTTACAGTGCAAAGGTATTTGTGCTACCTTGCGAAACATGACAAGGCCGCTCAGAAGCGTGAAGCTGATCCTGCCGGCGTTAACCGAAGCGACGAGTCCTTACTGGCGGCCGATCAAGTACTCGCTGTTTCCGCCGCTTGGCCTCGCAACGCTCGCCGCATATCTCGATCCCGACCTCGACATCTCTCTCCAGGACGAACACGTTGAAAAGCTGAACCTGGACGATGAACCGGACCTCGTAGTTATTCAGGTCTACATCACCAATGCGTACCGTGCGTATGAGATCGCCGATCACTATCGTGCGCGTGGCGCTTATGTCGTGCTTGGTGGTCTGCACGTGACCTCGCTCCCGGATGAAGCTGCGCCACGCGCCGATACGATCTTTCTTGGACCAGGCGAGCACACGTTCCCGCAGTTCCTGCAAGACTTCGCGAGGGGAACGCCACAACGCCGCTATGAGTCGCCGGTGCGTACGCTGGAAGGGTTGCCGCCGATACGTCGCGATCTCATTCGGCGGCACCGTTACCTCGTGCCAAACTCAATCGTCGTCTCGCGAGGCTGTCCACATCATTGCACCTTTTGCTACAAGGATGGTTTCTTTCAGGGCGGGCGTTCGTTCTACACGCAACAGGTCGATGATGCGCTCGCTGAAATTGCGCGCCTGCCGGGACGCCATCTCTACTTCCTGGACGATCATCTTTTGGGCAACGTGCGGTTCGCACGCGATCTGTTTCGCGGCATGCGAGGCATGGGCCGCGTATTCCAGGGAGCGGCAACAGTCGATTCGATCCTGCGCGATGATTTAATCGAAGAAGCCGCGGCGGCAGGGCTGCGGAGTTTGTTCGTTGGTTTTGAGACGCTCTCGAGTGGCGGGCTCCAGGGCGCAGGCAAGCGACAGAACCTTGGCCGGAGTTATCGTGAGGTGGTGCGACGTCTCGACAGTCTCGGCATCATGATCAACGGCAGCTTTGTTTTTGGACTTGACGGTGACGACCGCGACGTCTTTCGCCGCACAGTTGATTGGGCCGTCGATGTTGGAATCACGACTGCTACCTTCCACATCCTGACGCCATATCCCGGTACTCAGTTATTCGCCGAGATGGATGCGCGCAACCGCATGGTGACGCGCAACTGGGACTTGTACGACACGCGCCACGTTGTCTATCGCCCGTCGTGCATGTCGCCGGAGGAACTGAAGCGCGGTTACGACTGGGCCTATGAGGAGTTCTACCGGTGGTCCAACATCTTCCGCGCCTCCTCAGCCCACGAATACTTCAAGCACCAGTCAAAACACTTCTTCTACAGCGCCGGCTGGAAGAAATTCGAACGCGCCTGGGATTTAGTAATCCGCCTCAAACAACTCTCCCAACTCCGCCCCATCCTCGAAGCCGTCCTATCGCCAGTCAGACAGGATTGCAGGATTAAGGCACGCGCGCGTGAGATGAAATATTCTGTTAATCCTGAAAATCCTGTAATCCTGTCTAACTAAGTATTTGCCGGAGTTTTTGCACGTCGATGTTTCCGCCGGAGACTACGCAGACAATCTTTCCCGATCCGGCTTGGCCTGACAGGGCGCAGGCGGTGGGGACGGCGCCCGCGCCTTCGGCGACGATGTGGTTGTGTTGGACCATTAGACGAAGGGCTTCAGCGACGGAGTCTAGATCCGCGACGAGGGAGTCGTCGATCAACGCACGGGCGCGTTCGAACATTTGTGGGAAGACGGCTTTGGCGCTGATGCCATCAACCCACGACGCCACGTAATCAACGTCAGTTGGAGTGCCCGCCGCTAATGAGGCGGAGAGAGGGGCGGCTGTGGCTACTTCGGCGGCGAAGATCTTACAGGCGGGACGCAGTTGGCGCAGCGCGGAGGCGATTCCGCACGTGAGTCCACCGCCGCCCCAGGGAATTACAACCGTGTCGGGATCACGCAAGTCTTCGAGAATCTCGAGAGCGATGGTTCCGTTGCCGGCCATCACGTCCGCGTCATCGAACGCGTGAATGAAAGCTCCATCCACACCCGGATACGAACGCTCTTCAAATGCCCGCCACCACTCTTCAAACGAAACTTTGATAACTCGTCCACCCAGCCGCTCGATCGCATTGATCTTCGTCTCAGGTGCAGTCGCGGGCGCGATCACGATACAGGGAATTCCGAGCTTGCGGGCGCACCACGCAACACCCTGGGCCATGTTGCCCGCCGAGGCTGTGACAACTCCGCGCTCGAGCTTCTCCGGCGACAGGCGCGCAATCGCATTCGCGGCGCCGCGAATCTTGAACGATCCAATCGGTTGGAGATTCTCCAGCTTTAGGTAGATCTCCGCGGGCGCGGAAGGAACATTGAGACGAACAAGCGGCGTGCGAATCGCCGAGTTGGCGATCACGCGTCGCGCATCTTCAATTGCAGAGAGCGAGATCGAATCCACAGATTTCGCAGATTACACCGATCATTGACTTTCCGCACGCTCACGAGTAAAAAGTCTGCACCGACCGTAATCCAAACCAGGAGAATCACCATGAAAAAACTGGCTGTAGCTCTAACTCTTGTTGTCCTCTCTGTTTTCGCTGCCACGGCGCAAACGTGGGAGCCTGAACTGCAATTGAAAGTCAAAGCTGTCGGTACGCCGAGAGTTTCTCCTGACGGCAAACGAATGGTCTACACCGTTAACGAAGCGGTGACTACGCCGGACAAGAGCGAGTTTGTGACTCAGATTTGGATGGCCAATCTCGACACCAAACAGAACACTCAACTGACGTTCGGCGAGAAGTCATCGACCAATCCAAAATGGTCGCCCGACGGAAACTGGATCGCCTTCACGTCGAATCGCAAAGACAACAAGAACAATCTTTATCTCCTGAGCCTGAACGGCGGCGAGGCTGAGCCTTTGACGGATGTGAAAAGCGGTGTGACGAACTTTGCCTGGTCGCCTGACGGGCGCTCGATTGCTTTCACCATGGCCGATCCGAAGACTGAAGAAGAAGAGAAGAACGACAAAGGCAAGAACGATTTTCGCTGGGCTGACGAGAACATAAAATTCTCGCGCTTGTACGTGCTTCCCGTTCAAAAAGACGCGAACGGCAAACGCGAGCCACGCAAGCTCACGACTGACAACTACAACGTCGATTCATTCGATTGGTCCAGCGACAGCTCGCGGATCGCTTTCGCTCACGCGAAGTCGCCGGTTGCAAATGATTGGACCACTTCGGATGTTTCGATCATCGAAGTAGCTAGTGCTAAAGTTACGCCGCTCGCTAACACCGCCGCTGCCGAGAGTGATCCGCTTTACTCACCCGACGGAAACTCAATCGCGATCCTCGCAAGTGATAATCCGCCGCGCTGGGCACAGGCGGGCGTGATTCAAGTTTTTTCAACCAGTGGTGGACAGCCAAAAAACCTGATCGGTTCGTTTGACGCTCAACCCACTCTCGCCGGCTGGTCTGCCGACGGTAAACGGATCTACTTCAGCGAAGCAAAGGGCACCGGAACGCAGATCTACTCTCTCGACGTCGCAGCCAATCGCATTGAAGAGATCAAAACCACGCCGGCGGTGATCAGCGCCATCAGCCTCAACCGTTCCGGCACGACGTTCAGCTTTGTGCGACAGACTTCCGACACGCCCGCCGATGCTTTTGTCGCAACCGTGTCAGACTTCACGCCAGTTCAAATCACTCGCGTAAATGCGGACTTGAAACTACCGGCCATAGGCCGCACCGAAGTCATCACCTGGAAATCGAAAGATGGAAAACAGATCGAAGGCTTGCTGACGTATCCGGTTGGCTATCAAACCGGACAGCGCGTGCCCTTGATTTTGAACGTTCACGGTGGACCAACAGGTGTCTTCCAACAAACGTTCGTCGGCGGTCGCGGCGTTTACCCGTTGGCTACGTTTGCCGCACGCGGGTACGCGATCCTGCGTCCGAATCCGCGCGGCTCGAGCGGTTACGGTACGGAGTTCCGGCGTGCAAACATTCGCGATTGGGGATTTGGTGACTACCAGGACTTGATGACGGGCGTCGATCGAGTCATCGAGATGGGCGTAGCGGATCCGGATCGACTAGGCGTGATGGGCTGGAGCTACGGTGGTTACATGACGTCGTGGATCGTGACTCAAACGCAGCGCTTCAAAGCAGCGTCGGCGGGCGCGCCGGTCACAAACCTGATGAGCTTCAATGGAACGGCGGACATCCCCGGGTTCATCCCCGACTACTTCGGCGGCCAGTTCTGGGAAGTGCTCGACGTTTATCAAAAGCATTCGCCGATGTTCAACGTCAAGAGCGTCACGACGCCGACTATGATCCAGCAGGGCGAAGCGGACGTCCGCGTGCCGATCTCGCAAGGCTACGAATTTTACAATGCGCTGAAGGTGAAGGGTGTGCCGACGCGAATGCTTGTCTTGCCGCGACAGCCGCACGGACCCAACGAACCGAAGATGCAGCTAGCAGCGATGAAGGCTAACCTGGAGTGGTTCGAGAAATACATCGGCGGGAAGTCTCAGACCTCGCGTAACTAAAACCTTTTGACAGGATTTACAGGATTTTCATGATGCAATCGTGTAAATCATGAAACATCCTGTAATCCTGTCATGAAATTTCATATCGGCACTTCGGGATGGCACTACAAACATTGGCTGGGCGGCGTTTTCTATCCTCCCGGCACGACCGGCCCGGAGATGTTTCAGTTTTACGCGCGACATTTCAACACCGTCGAAATCAATAACAGCTTCTATCACTTACCCACTGCGAAGACTTTTGACGCGTGGCGCGAATCGTCGCCGCGCGACTTTTGCTTTGCGGTGAAAGCCAGCCGCTTCATCACGCACATGAAAAAACTGAAGGATCCGACCAGCTCATCGGAGAAGTTCTTTCTCGTCGCGGAGCGATTGGAACAGAAGCTGGGTCCGATCCTGTTCCAACTCCCACCACGCTGGAACTTGAACGTCGAACGGCTCATGGAATTTCTCGAAGCTTTGCCGGTTGAGCACAAATATGTGTTTGAGTTTCGCGATGAGAGTTGGTTTGTGCCGGAAGTGTACGGGCTACTGCGAAAGCACAACGCAGCGTTTTGCATACACGACTTTGCGGACATGAAAGTGCCAAACGAGATCACGGCTGATTTTTCTTACATTCGTTTTCACGGACCGACGAGGGCGAAGTATGCGGGAGAGTATTCGACCCTTCAACTGAAAACGTGGGCTGAACGGATCGCGGAATGGCCGGTGTCTTCAGTGTACGCGTATTTCAACAATGACCCCGGCGGCGCGGCGGTACGAAACGCATTGACTCTCAAAACACTCGTGAGCAAAAACGCAAACGTCGCGCACTAAACTGCGAGGAACAACACGAACAGGGGGAGTTTTATGAGTTCAAGGGAAAATCGACAAACGGTAGAAAACGGGAATCGACCACTTGCGCTGGTTACCGGCGCCTCGACAGGCATTGGTTACGAACTCGCGGTCTTTTGCGCGAAGGAAGGGTTCGACCTGCTTGTGGTTGCAGACGAGCGGGAGATCCATGAAGCCGCAACACAGCTTCGCAACTATGGAGTGGAAGTTAACGCCGTGGAAGCAGATCTCGCGACGTTGGAAGGAGTCGATAAGTTTTACGAGGCGGCGAACGGACGGCCAGTTGATGCTTTGCTGGCGAATGCGGGGCACGGCCTTGGCGGAGGTTTTCTCGATCAGGACTTCGACGATATTCGACACGTAATCGATACGAATATTACAGGTACCGTTTACCTGATCCAGAAGGTTGGCAAAGACATGAGAGCACGTGGTCAGGGCCGCATTCTCATCACCGGATCCATCGCGGGTTACACGCCGGGCACGTACAACGCGGTCTATAACGCGAGTAAGGCTTTCATCGATTCGTTTTCATTCGCGCTGCGAGCAGAACTAAAAGATAGCGGAGTGACGGTTACGTGTCTGATGCCGGGAGCGACAGAGACTGAGTTCTTCGAGCGTGCGGGCATGGAGGACACGAAGATCGGACAGTCAGAGAAGGACGATCCGGTTGATGTTGCGAAGGTCGGGTTTGAAGCGATGATGAAGGGCGAAGGAGATGTAGTTAGCGGATTCAAGAATAAGGTGATGTCAACGGTGGCAAGCGTGACGCCATCGGGTGTGCTTGCGGAGCAGCACCGGAAGAAAGCTGAGCCCGGCTCTGGGCGTCAAGACTAGGAGAAGGCTCTGGGCGTCAAGACTAGGAGAAAGAATTCTCGCGCGAATGCAGCGCCAAAGGCGCGGAATATGAAAGCCAGGGGCAAGCGCGAAGCGCGTCGCCCCTGGTAGACTTGCGCGAGAATACTAGCGTAGCGACACACGCACTCCGCCGCGAACGAGCACGGGTGGGCCGACGGTTAGCACCGGTGTGCTGCTAATCTGGTAACGGCTGCCCGTCAGGTTTTGAAATGCCACGAACAGCCTCACTTTCTCAGACACACCTCTGGAAGCCTCCGCATCCACCGTAAAGAACCTCTCCAGCGGCAGCGTGTTTTGATCATCGTCAAACTGCCTGCTCACAAAGCGGCCTTGCGCGCCGAACATCCATCGTGCCTCCGTGTAACTGACCTGGAAATTAACCTGGTTGCGCGGAACCTGCGGCACCAGCAACCCTTCCAAACTCCTATTCGCCGGAAAACGCAACACAGTACTGTCCGTCAGCAAATACTCACCCGCGATTTCCCAATGCCGCGCAAACTTCATGACGGCCGACAACTCGATCCCTCGCGCACGAATCGCGCCGAGGTTTTGACGCTGGCGTGTGATGAGCGCTGGCGTGCTCGCGAGCGTGACGTTAGCTACCGAATCATTTATCTCGCTCCAAAACAAGTTGCCGCGCAGAAACAGTCGCTCACCAAACGTCTGTAGACCAATGCCAACGTCCCCACCGGTAAGTCTCTCAGCACGCAATGCAGCGTTCGCATTTGTCACCACATTGCCAACACGAAAATTCCGATAGAGCTCGTTGAGAGTGGGCGCGCGAAATGCTCGATAGGCAGACGCACTTACCGAGATACCTTTATCGAATCGCTTAACCAGCGATACGCGCGGGCTAAACGCCGTCTCCGTTCGATCTGTAAAGTCGTTCAGCGAAGGCGCACCTATCACCGGAATTCGATCCGAGAATCCACGACTGTTGCGCCAGCGATCGACGCGTCCGCCAAAACTAAAAAACCACGATCTGAACCGCACCGTGTCATTGCCAAAGAACCCCAACGAGCGTTGCCGGCCACCGGCATCGACCAAAGCCGTGATCCGAGAGTTGTTGAAGGTCGTCTCGGCGCTGTGCCCGCGCACGTCGCGCCCTTCGAACCCTGCTGAAATCGATTGGTAATCGCCAATGCTCCTGCGCCATTGAAACGCAAACCCGGCCTGCTGCGATGGATTACGCTGCCGGTTGGTCAACGACTCCGATTCACGATCCGCTGCTACGGCTGAGAAGTTTTGATTAAAGTTTTCACCCGATCCGTAAAGGCGAAAAGAAAAATCCCCTGCGGCTGCGTTGGACCAATCAGTGCCGAGATCGAGCGACCAGATCCGTGTGTCGTTGATTTGAACGAGTGTCCCGTTTTTTCGGCTTTCTCCAAAAGAACCCAGACGCAAAAACGCATGACCATTCGGACCCAGCGCTCTTGAGAGTGTGATCGAACCCGTGAGATCGGCAGTGCCTGCGGCAGTATCGACCGCGCCCCGCTGATTCTCCGGTACAAGAACGTATCCGCCCGTGCGCAACGCCTGTCCAGCGACAGCGATTCCCCAATTGCCAAACAACTTTCCGCCGCTAAATGAGGTCGCGCCGGTGGCCTTATTGCCCGCGGAAGCCTCCACGTCGAGCGATCCGGCCGTCAAAATCCTGGTCCTTATATTAATGACGCCTCCGAGCGCGCCGCTGCCATAAAGATCCGAAGTCGCACCGTTATAGACCTGCATGCTTTCGATATTCACACGCGGCAGGCGGTTCCAGTAGACCCAGCCGCCAAATGGACTATTGAGCGGTACGCCGTCGAGCAGCACGAGGGCGCGGCTGGCGCCGTTCGCCCCTACGCCTCGGAGTGAAACGCCTTGTGAAGTCGGGTTCGCCGAAAGGCCGCCGGAACGTCGAAACAGCGAGAATCCCGGCGCCTGTCGCAGCACGTCGTCGATCGTGAGCGCGCCGGACAGATTGATCTCACGTTGATTGATGGCGAACTGGCTCGCCGGTGTCGAGGGAATTCGCTCGTCGTCCGCCGTGACCTGAATTCTTTCAATCACGCTTGCCGGTTCGAGACGGATCTGAAGCGGTCCGTTCGTCGCTGCCGGAACCTCGACTCTGGCTGTCGCGAAGCCAGGTGAACTGATTGAGAGTGTTCCGTGCGATTGCGTACTCAACACCGTAAAATTTCCGTCCAGGTCAGTAGTAGTTCGAACAATACTTCCGCTGGAATCAAACTCAACCGAAGCACGCGGTATTGCCGCGCCCGTCGAATCAGAGACGCTGCCGGAGATTCTCTGTTGAGCGGCGCTGGTGCTGACGGCAAGCAGGACGACGAGCAAAGCTCCCAGAGTCATTAGCGAGCTTTGTCGTCTTTTGTTACACCGGCACACTGGTGCTGTTCTGTTTCTCACAGTCAGATAGATGTTTTGTCAGAAGTGCCGTCTCTTAAGCAACGATAATACTACGCTTTCGTGTTTGGACCACCGTGAACAGGAATTGCACAGATCTTGTATGTAGGTCTGGGCACTACCAACGCAATACGAACCAGGGGCAGGGAAGTGAAACTAAAACTACTGTTTTGTTTCCGAAGCACGATGGCGCTTGCTTGCGTGTTGCTACTGCTCGCCGCGGCCTGCACGTCGCGTAACTCACAACCGTCGCCCACGTCCCAAAATCGCGTGCTTACAGCTCCGACAGGTGCCAGTGTCGCCGCTGAACCGGAAGACGGCCAGTGGCCGATGCCTGCAAAAAACTACGCCAGCACGCGTTTTAGCGGCCTCGAAGATATAAATACCTCGAACGCCGCGAACCTGAAACTCGCCTGGTCCTTTTCGACCGGCGTGGTGCGTGGTCACGAAGCCGCGCCCATCGTGGTTAATAACACGATGTACGTGATCACGCCTTATCCAAACATCGTCTACGCGCTCGACCTGACACAGCCGGGTGCGCCGGTTAAGTGGAAGTACGAGTCTAATCCGAGTTCGTCGTCGCAGGGAGTTGCTTGTTGCGACGTCATCAATCGCGGTGTGGTCTATTCAGACGGAAAGATCTTTTTCAATACGCTCGACAACAACACTATCGCGCTCGATGCCGCGACAGGAACAGAAGTTTGGAAAACAAGAGTGGGGGATATCAACCAGGGCGAGTCGATGACGATGGCGCCGTTGGTTGTTAAAGGAAAAGTGCTGGTTGGTAACAGCGGCGGCGAGTTTGGCGTTCGTGGCTGGCTCACCGCGTTGAATGCCGCAGATGGGAAGATTGCGTGGCGTGCGTATCACACAGGACCGGATAAGGATGTTCTGATCGGTTCAAACTTTCATCCTTTTTACCCGCAGGACCAGGGAAAGGAACTCGGCGTAACCAGTTGGCCTACCGATGCCTGGAAGATCGGCGGCGGCACCATGTGGGGCTGGATCTCGTACGATCCGGAACAGAACCTGATTTTCTATGGCACGGGGAATCCGGGTCCGTGGAACCCGGATCAGCGTCCGGGCGATAACAAGTGGACCTGCGGGATCTTTGCTCGCGATCCGGACACGGGCGAGGCGCGTTGGTTTTATCAACTCAGTCCACACGATCTGCACGACTACGACGGCATCAACGAACAGATCCTGGTGGATCTGCCAGTGAACGGTCAGACGCGCAAGGTGCTGCTGCGGCCTGAACGGAACGGCTATTTCTACGTGATCGACCGCACAAACGGCCAGGTGCTTTCAGCGAATCCGTTTGCCTATATCACATCGTCCAAAGGCGTCGATCTCAACACGGGTCGAATAATCTACAACGAAGAGAAGAAGACTGAAGTCGGCAAGGTCGTGCGCGAGATTTGTCCCGCGGCGCCTGGTGCGAAAGACTGGCAGCCGTCCGCATTCTCACCGAAGACGGGGCTCGTTTATATCCCACATCAAAACCTCTGCATGGACGTGGAGGGTTTGGAGGCGAACTACATCGCCGGCACGCCTTACGTCGGCGCAAACGTGCGCATGTACTCAGGACCAGGCGGCCACCGGGGAGAGTTTCTAGCCTGGGATCCCGTGAAGAACGAGAAGGTGTGGGCCATCGACGAGAATTTTCCGGTGTGGAGTGGAGCGCTCGTTACTGCAGGCAATGTGGTCTTTTATGGAACGATGGATGGGTGGTTCAAAGCAGTCGATGCCGCAAGCGGAACGCTGCTGTGGCAGTTCAAATGTGGCTCTGGAATCATTGGCCAGCCGATTAGCTATCGCGGTCCTGACGGCAAGCAATACATAGCGATACTGGCGGGTGTCGGCGGATGGTCCGGCGCAATCGTCGCGGGTGGACTCGATCCGCGCGATGAAACTGCGGCTCTGGGGTTCGTTGGCGCGATGGGTGACCTGCCGAATGCCACGACGAGGGGAGGCATGCTTTATGTATTTGCGCTTCCTTAGGTCAAAGCAGTTCTCCCGCAAAGGCGCAAAGGCGCAAAGAAAGACGCAAAGCATCTCGATCATTTCTTTGCGTCTTCCTTTGCGCCTTTGCGCCTTTGCGGGAAACCTCTTCCTATTGGTTTGTGCACTCTCGTGTACGGATCACAAACCTGCTGCTACTGTGGCGGCGGCGGTTCCGCAGTTCAAACGTCCTGCCGGTGTCTTGCGCGTCTGCGCCGATCCAAACAATCTCCCGTTTTCAAACGACCGCGGCGAGGGTTTTGAAAACAAGATCGCGGAACTGTTGGCTCGCGACTTGAACGAGCGCGTCGAGTACACCTGGTGGGCGCAGCGGCGTGGCTTCTTTCGCAATACTCTGAAATCCGGCGTCTGCGACCTTGTAGTTGGTGTGCCCTCCGGATTTGAGATGGCTTTGACGACGAAGCCGTATTACCGCTCGACCTACGTCTTTCTTTACCGTAAGAACCGCGGCCTGAAAGTTAACTCTCTCGACGATCCAATCCTCAAAAAAGTTCGCATCGGCGTGCAGATCATTGGTGATGACTTCAGCAACGCTCCGCCCGCTCACGCGCTGAGCCGCCGCAACATCGTCCAGAACGTTCGTGGCTACACACTCTACGGAGACTACAGCCAGCACGATCCGCCGGCGCGCATCGTCGATGCGGTCGCGAAAGGCGACATTGATGTCGCGGTCGTTTGGGGCCCGCTTGCTGGTTACTTCGCGAAACAGTCGCACGTGCCGCTGGAAGTTGTTCCCGTGTCTCCGCAGATCGATCAGCCGTTTCTGCCGTTCGTCTTCGATATTTCGATGGGCGTCAGGCGCGGCGATCAGGAACTTAAGGATCAGGTGGAGCAAGTGATGGACAAGCGGCGCGGCGAGATCGATCAAATTCTTGAAGAGTACAGGGTTCCGAGAGTCGGAGGAGCAAATGGTATTTAAGAGGAAGTTTCCCGCAAAGGCGCAAAGGCGCAAAGAAAGACGCAAAGAAGAGTTCCTATTTTCCTTTGCGCCTTTGCGCCTTTGCGGGAAAATTTTCCTTTTTGTCGTGCTTGCTTTTTGCGTCTCCTCCTGCAAACGAGAGCAGCGGCAGTTCTCACAACCGCCGTCCACCTTCAAGTCCTACGACGTCACGATGAGCGAGATTCATCCGGGCACGCTCGGCACGCAGCAGCCGGTACAAAATCCCTCCGACCAGCGTGCTTTCGACACTAGTGAAGGCAAGCGACTGTTCACTCAGTACAACTGTAGCGGCTGCCACTTCAACGGCGGCGGCGGCATTGGGCCACCCTTGATGGACGCCGTATGGATCTACGGTGACAGCCCGCAAAATATTTATTCGACGATCGTCGAAGGTCGCCCGAATGGCATGCCTTCGTTCCGGCAAAAGATCCCCGACAGCCAGGTTCAGCAGCTCGTTGCTTACGTGCGATCGATGAGCGGGCAGTTGCGGAAAGACGTTGCGCCCACTCGAAACGACTCGATGAACGCACGCCGTTCCGAGCAGCGCACAGAAAGGAAAACGCCGCAGCAGTCAACGGCACCGCCGTACTAATGCTTGAGACGAGAAGAACAACCTGGAAAACCTTCCAGTGCTTTCTCGCGCTGTGCTTTTCCTCGTGCGGCGGTATTCAAAACTCGATCAACCCGGCGGGACCACAGGCCGACAATCTCAGCCGGCTTTGGTGGTTGATGTTCATCGTCTGCTCGATCGTTTTTGTACTCGTGATGATCGTGTTGCTCCTCGCACTGAGAAAGCGAACACCTGAACCTCTAGCCGAAGCGACGCCGATCCTCGAACCGCCACCGGAGCAGGAACGCCGTAAACGAAACGTGGTGATCAGCGCCATCACGATCACTGTCATTATTCTGTTTGTCTTCCTGATCGCCAGTTTCTCAGCGGGTCGCTCGATGACGGCCGAGCTGGCCAACAAAAATGGTTTGTCGATCGACATCACTGGGCATCAGTGGTGGTGGGAGGTTCGTTACCAGGACGTTGACGCCAGCAACATTTTTACGACTGCGAATGAGATTCATATTCCGGTGGGCGTGCCTGTTACGTTCAGTTTGCACGGCGCTGACGTGATTCACAGTTTCTGGGTGCCGAACCTCGCGGGCAAAAAAGATTTGATTCCGGGAAAGATCAATACGATCTGGTTCCAGGCGGACAAGCCGGGAGTGTATCGCGGCCAGTGCGCCGAATACTGCGGACTCCAGCACGCGAAGATGGCGCTTTGGGTCGTCGCCGAGCCGCAGGAACAGTTCAACGCGTGGCGGCAGAACCAGACGCAAACCTCGATTCCACCCGCGAGTGATTCGCAGAAGCGTGGGCAGCAAGTGTTTCTGTCGGCGCCTTGCGTCATGTGTCACGCGATCAACGGAACGCCTGCGGGATCGAATATCGGTCCAAACCTGACGCACATTGCCAGTCGCAACATGATTGCAGCCGCGACTCTGACAAACACACGCGACCATCTCGCGCAGTGGATCAAAGACTCGCAATCGGTGAAGCCCGGAAACAAGATGCCGCAGAACAACTTTAGCGAACAAGATCTTCAGTCATTACTGGATTATTTACAGAGCTTGAAATGAGCGACGAAAGAGCACAACAACCAGCCAGGATCTCAAGGGCTGAGATCGGCGATGAAGAGCTGGCCGAAACGATGGCGCGCGAAAGAGAAGAGCTCGAGCAGACGTGGGCGCGCCCGCGTGGCGTGCTCGGCTGGCTCACCGACACCGATCACAAAGGGATCGCGTTGCGCTACATAGTCACCGCTTTTATCTTCTTCGTGCTCGGCGGTATCGAAGCGGCTTTGATGCGCATTCAACTCGCTCGCCCCGAGAATCACTTCCTCAGTCCGGATCGATACAACCAGATCTTCACCGTACACGGCACCACGATGATGTTTTTGTTTGCGGTGCCGATCATGACTGCAATGGGAATTTACCTGGTCCCGTTGATGATCGGCGCGCGCGACGTGGCTTTCCCGAGAGTCAATCTTTATGGCTATTACGTGTACTTGATCGGCGGCATTTTCCTTTATGTCGGTTTCTTCCTGAATACCGGTCCGGACGCGGGCTGGTTCGCTTACGTGCCGCTGTCAGGTCCGGCGTATTCGCCCGGAAAGCGCGTCGATATCTGGGCGCAGATGATCACGTTTACGGAGCTCTCCGCGCTCGTAGGCGCCATTGTCGTCATTGGTACGGCTTTCAAAATGCGCGCGCCGGGAATGTCGCTCAATCGTCTGCCGCTGTTTGTTTGGGCACAAGTGATCACGTCGTTCATGATCATCTTTGCGATGCCCGCGGTGATGCTCGCCAGCAGTTTTCTGGCAAGCGATCGCTTGATCGACACACACTTCTTCAACCCGGCTGAAGGTGGCGATGCGATTCTTTATCAACACCTCTTCTGGTTCTTCGGCCATCCGGAGGTCTACATCATTTTCATTCCGGCGCTTGGATTCATCTCGCCAATCATCATCACGTTCTCACGGCGCAAAATCTTCGGCCATCTCGCGCTCGTGCTCTCGCTGATCTCGACCGGGTTCATCGGCTTTGGTCTTTGGGTCCATCACATGTTCGCCACGCCGATACCGCAGATGGGCCAGAGTCTCTTCACTGCTGCCAGCATGATGATCTCGATTCCGAGTGGCGTACAGATTTTCTGTTGGATTGCCACACTCTGGGGCGGCAAGTTGCACATCAAGACACCGCTGCTTTTCGTGCTCGGGTTTTTCGCGATCTTTATTCTCGGCGGTCTAACCGGCGTGATGCTGGCCTCAGTGCCGCTCGACTTACAGATCCACGACACGTTCTTTGTCGTAGCGCATCTACACTACGTCTTGATTGGCGGCTCGGTGTTCCCACTCTTTGGTGCATTTTATTACTGGTTTCCGAAGTGGACCGGACGAATGTTGAGCGAGCGAGCGGGCCGTTGGAACTTCTGGTTGATGTTCATCGGTTTCAATCTCGTGTTCTTTCCGATGCACAAGCTCGGGCTGAACGGAATGCCGCGCCGCGTTTATACCTACTTGCCTGAAACCGGCTGGGGCACCTTGAACCTGATCGCGTCGATCGGCGCGTTTATCCTGGCCGCCGGTGTTCTGGTATTCATTGTGAATGCGTTCTGGGCGATGCGCGCGGGTGAAGAAGCAGGCGACAACCCCTGGGCGGCAGATGGTTTGGAGTGGCTCACGACGTCACCGCCTCCGAACTACAACTTCCATAACATTCCGGTCGTCCATGGACGATATCCGCTCTGGCAAATGCCCCCGGACGCGCCAGTGGTTCGCGGACTGAGCACTACAAAACGCGAGACGCTCGTGACGAGCGTGTTGGACGCGCAGCCGGAACTGCGATTCGAAATTCCTGGTCCATCGATCTGGCCGGCTATGGTAGCGCTGGCAACGGCGGTAACGTTCATTGTTGGCATATACACACCATGGGCGTTTCTGTTTGGAGGAATCCTGGCCGGCATCACCCTCACATGCTGGTTTTTCGGCGATCCGAATTACAAGAACAAGACAGCACGCGAGACCGGCGAACGCTCGGAAAAACTTGCGCCGCCGTCGCATGAGTTGCAACCAAAAGAGGTATGAGCACACGAATTGTCATCGACGTTTCCGAACTGCCGCACCACGAGTTTGATACTTACGATCCGGTGTGGTGGGGAAACAATTTCCTGCTCGCGATCGAGACGTCGATGTTTGCAATCCTCATCGCGACGTATTTTTACCTCCGGCAGAACTTTGCGCTCTGGCCGCCGCCAGTGGCGCAGCTAACGGCGACGCTCAAGCCGCTTCCGGAACTAAGCTACGGCACTGCGAACACGATTCTTCTGCTGGCGAGTTGTTTCCCAATGATCTTGACGGATCTCTCCGCGCGACGGGGAAACCGGACCATGTCACGAATCGGACTCGTAATCGCTGTTGTGGTCGGGGTGATCGCGCTTGTGTTGCGCAGCTTTGAGTATGCAGCAGTCTACTTTCGTTGGGACAGCAATGCCTACGGTTCGATAGTTTGGTTCGTGCTGGGCATGCACAACCTGCATCTTTTCGTGCTCACAACTGAAGCCGTTTTGTTGACGGTCTGGGTCTTCACGCGGGAGTACGACATGAAACACCGCGTCGATATCGTGACGCTGGCCGTTTACTGGTACTGGGTGGTGGCAATCTGGTTGCTGCTCTACGCAATAATCTATTTCACACCCCGAATGTAGGTGACGCGATGGAAGAAGAGCTTCAGGCAACAACTCCGAAAGGCTTGTGGCTGCTGGTGGTGCTCGGACCGATCATCACCGCGATCGAGATGCAGATGAATTTCGTTTTGGTGCGGCAGGCTTGTTCGGCGCAACGGAACGTAGTGCTGTATGCGGTGATCATCGCTGCCATCGCGTTGACAGTGGCGACGGCATTTATCTGCTATGTGATCTGGAAGCAAGCAGGCACGGATTGGCCCACCGAAGCACCCGATGTTGCGACGCGCGTACGGTTTATTGCAGTCCTGGGAATACTGAGCAGCGCGATGTCGTTTCTGGTGATCCTGGCGCAGGGTATTGCGACGATTCAATTTGATCCGTGTCAGAGGTGATTAAATCAGGATGTCTCCCGCAAAGGCGCAAAGGCGCAAAGAAAAACCTGAACTCTTCTTTGCGCTTTTGCGCCTTTGCGGGGTGATCTTTTTATTTCACGAAGGCAAGCCTCACAACTGGCACGACCTGGCACGCGCATGGAGCTTCGAGCCGCTTGTCACGGTTTCGCTGCTGGTATCCGGGCTCTTGTTCGTTATCGGTCTGCGTCGTCTCTGGCGTGAAGCGCCTAAGCGCAGATCGATCCGCACGTGGGAAGCACTCTGTTTCGCCGGCGGCTGGTTCGCATTGTTTGTTGCCCTCGTCTCGCCGCTGCACGCGTGGGGGAGCGTCCTCTTCTCCGCACACATGACTCAACACGAAGTCCTGATGCTCGTCGCCGCGCCTCTGCTGGTCCTCGGGCGTCCACTCATCGCTTTCTTGTGGGCATTACCGCTTAGCTGGTCACGAGGCCTCGGCAACGTCGCAAAGATCTCATGGATCAATCGCGTATGGCGGACGCTCACGATCCCGCTCGTCGCGTGGCTGGTGCATGCGATCGCTTTATGGGTGTGGCACATTCCGGTCTTATTCGAAGCCGTGCTGCACAACGAAGCGGTACACACCGCGCAACACCTTTCCTTCCTGCTTTCGGCATTACTGTTTTGGTGGGCACTGATTCATGGGCCACAAGGCGCGATGGGTTATGGCGCCGCCGTGCTCTATCTTTTCACGACTTCAATTCACAGCGGTGCGCTCGGCGCCTTGATCACCATCGCCGGGTCGGTCTGGTATCCATCATACATAGGCCTGACGAGTTCGTGGGGACTCACGCCGTTGGAAGACCAGCAGCTTGGCGGACTGATCATGTGGATCCCGGCCGGTCTGGTTTACGTGATCGCAGGCCTCGCATTGTTTGCGGGGTGGTTGCGTGAAGCAGAGAAAAACTCCATGAGAGTGCACCAACACCCATGAAGAAGATCCTGGAGATCGCGCTGGGCATTGTTACGAGCGTTGGCGGGTTTTTGGAGATCGGATCGATCGCCACAGCCGCGCAGGCCGGCGCTGATTTCTCATTTCAACTGATCTGGGCCATCGTGCTCGGCGGGCTCTGCATCATCTTTCTCGTCGAACAGGCGGGCAGGTTTTCGGCCGTCAGTGGGCGCACGATTCCAGACGCGATTCGCGAGCGTTTCGGCTTCAATTATTTTGCGCTTCTTTATTTAGTTCTCGGCCTGGTGAGTTTGCTGGTGCTCTCCGCGGAGATTGGCGGCGTGTGCATTGCTCTGGAACTCGCTACCGGCATCAGTCTTCAGTGGTGGGCCGTGCCCGTAGCGCTCCTGATCTGGTTGATCATGTGGAAGGGGACGTTTGGAATAATCGAAAAGGGTGTTTCGCTTCTCGGTCTCGTGACGCTCTGCTTCGTCGTGGGCGCGTGGATTATTCATCCTCCCTGGTCGCAGGTTTTGAGAGGCGCCTTGCCGTCACTGCCGCAACACGATTCCGTTCATTACTGGTTCGTCGCGGTTTCGATACTTGGTGCAACGATCTCTCCATACCTGTATTTCTTCTACTCCTCAGGCGCAATTGAAGATGAATGGAATGAAGGTTATGTCGGAGTCAATCGAGTGATTGCGGCGGGAGGAATGACCTTCGGCTCGGTGATTTCAATCGCGGTCTTGATCCTTGCCGCAATGATCTTCGCGCCACAGGGCGTGAAGTTCGAGCATTACTCGCAACTGCCGGCGCTCCTCACTCCGGTTTTTGGTTACTGGGGATTCTGGCTGATAGTTGCCTCGGTCGGCATTGCCTGTCTTGGCGCAGCCATGGAGATCACTTTGGAGATTGCCTATCTGACGGCCCAGGGTTTTGGTTGGAACTGGAGCGAGAACCAGCATCCGAGCGCCGAGGCGCGTTTCAGCGCGGTTTACACGATCACGATCATTCTTGGCGCGCTATCGACACTGGTGGGCATCGATCCCTTGACGGTAACAATCTTTTCGATGGCCCTGACTGCCGCAACTCTACCAGTCTCGATCGTGCCGTTTCTTTTTCTGATGAACGACTACAGTTACGTTCGTGTTTATCGCAATAGCTGGTTCTCGAATGCGGTTGTGATTGCGATCATCGGCCTGGCATTTGTGCTCGCCGTCGTCACCATTCCGTTACAGATCTTCGGAGGCAGTTGATGAATTTAGTAAGAGATTGTCTCGACAAGCAATTAGACGATCGAAATAAGCGGCGCATGGGTCGAGTCGATGGAATTATTCTGGAGATTGAACCAAATCGCCCGCCGCGAGTCGCCTACATCGAGGTAGGAGTAAAGACTCTGATGGATCGAATCAGCATTCGCCTGGGGAAGTTGACCGCGCGTTTGTTAAAGAGTCGAAATATCGATCCCGATCCATACCGGATTCCGTGGGGCAAACTCCACGTCGGTCTGAACAACGTTGTGGCTGATGTTGAGGCGGAGAAAACTCCGGCGCTGGAATGGGAGCTTTGGCTGCGGAAGAAAGTTATTGGACGCATTCCGGGGGCGTAGAAATGACGAAGCAACAGGTTCACGTGCAGTTGTTGTTGGGTGAGAAAGTGTTTGGGCTCAACGGGCAGCCAATCGGTCGATTGGAAGACGTCCGCACAGAGGAGAGCAAAGGCCACTTTTTCGTGTCGGAATTTCTGGTGGGTAGTTATGCAATGCTCGAACGACTGGCTGCGTGGCGAATGGGCCGGACATTACTGCGTCTTTTCCGGGCGCGGAAGAGTGAGGGTTATCGGATACGTTGGGACCAGTTGGATCTTTCCGATCCGCGGCGTCCGCGACTACTTTGCGAGGTAGAAGAGTTGTTGCCCCTTAAGGACGAACAGTACTCGTGATGAAAAAACATCCCCCGCAAAGGCGCAAAGGCGCAAAGGAAGGCACAAAGAGGAGCGCCGTCTTCTTTGCGTTTTCCTTTGCGCCTTTGCGCCTTTGCGGGGGAATCTTTCTCGTCATCCTTGGACTCGTGAACTGCACGAGGGTACCCTCTGGCCCGCTCGCCTTCGTCAGTAACGAACGTGATGGCACGATCACGGTGATCGACACCAAAACAGATCAACCCGTCTCGACGATCAAAGTCGGCGGGCGCCTCCGAGGCATTCGTTTGAGTGCCGACAGAAACACCCTCTGGGTCGCGATCAGTTATCCAACCAACCAATCGCAAGGCGAAGACAAGATCGCCCAACTCGACCTCAACGGCAACATCATCGCCAAGTACGAAGCCGGAACCGATCCTGAGAACTTCGTGCTCGACGACCATGCGACACGTCTCTACATCGCCAACGAAGACGCCGGTACCGCCTCGATCACCGACATCAAAGCAAATCGCGTCATAGCCAGCATGCCTGTCGGTCTGGAACCGGAAGGCGCTGCCATGAGCCCCGATGGTCGTTGGGTTTACATCACGTCCGAAGCCAGCAGCAGCGTGAGTGTCATTGATACCCAAACGGGGCAGGTCGTAAAAACATTTCTCGTGGGCGCCCGGCCGCGTGAAGCGGCTTTTACCGCAGACAGCACGCGAGCGTACGTCACTGCTGAAAACGGAAATATGATCTCGGTTGTCGATACCAAAGATCACACGGTGATTAAAACGATCGAACTGCCGCGTGTTGATGGATCCGCACAACTCAAACCGAAAGGAATTGTAGTTTCTGCGGACGGCAAGCGCGTTTACGTTGCGACTGGGCGGGGAAACAGTGTCGCCGTAATCGATGGAGAGCAATTGGCGGTTATCACTCTGATTCCCGTTGGCCAGCGGCCCTGGGGCATCGCGCTGACGCCTGACGGCCGCAAGCTCTACACGGCGAACGGCATTTCAAACGACGTTTCAGTCATCGACACCAGCACTAACAAGGTAATCGCGACGGTCAAAGCCGGCGACGGCCCCTGGGGCATCGCGTTGTGAGTGGTGTGTCTTTGCCCAATAAAGAGAGAACAGGTGCCCAATACCTATGGCCGTAACACAAAAAACTAACCGCGCATACGTATCCTCAAAAGTCAGGATCCGCTGTTGGACACAGTCAGTACCACCTGCGATAGCAGGTGGGTGCGCAGCCGTGTTGCGACTGCATCCTTCCGGGCCTGAAGGCTGCGCACCCACCCGCTACGGCGGGTGGTACCGACCCGATCCCCGACCGATCTCCTCTACTCGTTTCAACGGCAGTATGCTATAACTGCGTTCCCCTGTCCCCTAGTACAAATCAAATCCCCTGAACTCTGCCGTGTGGCTGCTGTGGAGGAGCCTTAGTGATTAGACAGAATCGTCGTACTCGTTCGAAACCCGCGGACGGTCTGCAAAAGGAAGAAACCGGAATCCGCGGGTTTGATGAAATCACCCGCGGTGGTTTGCCCCAGGGCCGCCCCACACTCGTGTGCGGCAGCGCCGGCGCCGGCAAGACCCTCTTTGCCATGGAATTCCTCGTGAGGGGCGCGATGCTCTATAACGAGCCCGGCGTGTTTATGTCGTTCGAAGAAACGGACAAAGATCTCACTAAAAACGTCGCCTCGTTGGGTTTTGACCTGAACCAATTGGTCGCCGAGAAAAAGCTGCTGCTCGACTACGTCTTCATCGAGCGGTCAGAGATTGAGGAAACCGGCGATTACGATCTCGAAGGACTCTTTCTCCGCCTTGGTCACGCTATCGATGCGATTGGCGCAAAGCGTGTCGTGCTGGATACGCTCGAAGCACTCTTCTCCGGGCTGCCTAACGAAGCCATTCTGCGCGCGGAGCTCAGGCGGCTGTTTCGCTGGCTGAAAGATAGAGGAATTACCGCGGTCATCACCTGCGAGCGCGGTGACGGAACACTGACGCGCTACGGGCTCGAAGAATACGTCGCCGACTGCGTTATTCTTCTCGACAATCGTGTGCAGAACCAGATTTCGACCCGGCGAATGCGGATCATCAAGTACCGCGGCACCTGGCACGGCACCAACGAATATCCCTTCTTCATCGATCAGAAAGGTTTTTCTGTTTTACCCATTACCTCTCTCGGTTTGAATCACAAGGCGCCCACCGGGTTCGTCTCCACCGGCATCAAGAGACTCGATACGATGTTGAACGGGAAGGGATTTTACCGTGCTAGTTCGATCCTGGTTTCGGGAACGGCCGGCACTGGGAAAAGCACTATCGCCGCTCACTTTGTCGAGGCTGCTTGCGCGCGCGGCGAGCGGGCTCTGGTCTTTGCGTTCGAGGAGTCGCAGGATCAGATCATTCGCAACATGCGCTCAGTGGGCATCGAGCTCGAAAAATACGTGAACAAGGGTTTGTTGAAGTTCCAAAATGCGCGGCCCTCGGCGTGGGGACTCGAAGTCCATCTAGCCGCGATGCATAAAGCGATCGATGACTACAAACCCGAGGTGGTAGTCGTCGATCCGGTTACGAACTTCTTGGCGGTTGGCGACTCCGTTGACACGAAATCAATGCTCACCCGGCTGATCGATCTCTTAAAAACAAAAGAGATTACGGCGATGTTTACCAGTCTGACTTCAGGAAGGAATGAGGTCGAGGACTCCGAAGTCGGCGTGTCGTCGCTGATGGATGCCTGGATCCTGGTCAAAAATATTGAGTCGAACGGCGAACGAAATCGCGGTCTCTACATTTTGAAAGCCCGTGGCATTGCGCACTCGAATCAAGTGCGCGAGTTTTTGTTGACGGATCACGGTGTCGATCTGATCGATGCCTATGTTGGGACTGAGGGAGTCCTGATGGGCTCAGCCAGATCTTCGCAACTCGCGCGCGAAACTGCCGCGGAAATCGAGCACAGGCTGGCAAGGGAACGCAAGGAGAAAGAACTGCGACGCAAGCAGGAGTTGTATGAAGCACAGTTGCTGGCGTTAAAAGGTCAATACGAAAATGAGCGCGATACGATCCTCATGGAGTTGGAAGAAGAAGAGAGGCGTAAAGAAGTCGATGTCGGCCAGCGACGGGAGCTTGCCCGGTTGCGGAAGGCCGACGATGGCGCGGGAGTCAGAATTGATGAAAATGGTGCCCGCAAGGCACGGAAAGGTGCTGCTAGATGAAAACCCCCAAAAAGCGAGCGCGAACAGCAACCAACGGCCATCCAACCAAGCTTCCAGCCGAAGAGGTAGCCCGTTGGAATTTACGCCTCTATGTTGCCGGTCAAACCCCCCGATCAATAAGTGCATTTCAGAACCTCAAAAATATATGCGAGGAGTATTTGAAAGGTAAGTATCACATCGAGGTCATCGACCTGATGGAAAACCCAACGCTCGCGCGCGGCGATCAGATCCTGGCGATCCCCACGCTCGTGCGAAAACTCCCGCAGCCGATCAGAAAGATCATCGGAGATCTCTCCAACACCGAACGCGTTCTAGTTGGCCTGGATATTCAACCCGGTTAGAAAGTGAAAAATGTAAAGTAATGCCAAACCAAAAAAATTCAGAGTCCGACAGCAAGGGATCGCTGCGAACCAAACTCCGCAATGCAACGGAGGCCTTTGAAGAAAGCGTAAAAGCCGGGCCGCTGCGGCGCGCCAAGTATATCCTGCGGCTCTATGTAACGGGCTCATCGGCGCGATCTTTGAACGCCGTCCGTAATCTTCAAAAGATCTGCGCGGAGCATCTTCCCGAGTACGATCTGGAGGTGATAGACATTTACAAAGATCCGGCAGCGGCTCGGGAAGCGCAAATCATCGCCGCCCCCACTTTAGTTAAAAAACTTCCTACGCCCCTCAGAAGATTTGTTGGCGATCTTTCCAACACCCAGAAGATCCTGGTTGGGTTGGATATCTACAAGCGACAAGATCTAGATCAATTAAGCGGCGCTTGAACCTGCGCCCCTCCCGAATAGTGATGGCACAACGAAGAGAAAGCCCAAGACAAATAGATAGCGAGCTCGAGGATCTCCGGCAGCGTCTGGAAGAGGCCGAGGAAACACTGCGCGCGATTCGCCACGGTGAAGTCGATGCTCTGGTCGTCGAAAGTCCCCAAGGCGAAATGATCTACACCCTCACCACCGCCGACTATCCTTACCGGCTCATGATCGAACAAATGAACGAAGGGGCAGTCAGCGTTTCTCCTGATTCGATCATTCTTTACAGTAATCGTAACTTCGGCGTGATCGTCGGCCTAACTGACACGACCGCGAGCGGCGTCCCCTTTGGCGACTACGTCGTGCCATCTATGCGCGACCAGTTTCTGGCAGACCTGCAAGAAGCGCGAGAGCATGGCATTCGCCGGGAGTACACGCTCAGTCTCAGCACCGGCAGAGAAGTTCCGGTGCTCCTTTCGTTTGCCAAGCTTCAGCCGCAAACCAACACGATCAGCATCGTGGTCACGGATCTGAGCGCGCAGAAAACACTGGAAGAGAAACTCCGCCAGGCCAAAAGCGGACTCGAGGAACAAGTTGCTGAGCGCACTAAAGAATTGCGCGACAGTGAGGCCCGCCTCTTTGGAATCCTGGAACACAGTGCCGCTGATTTGAAAGCCATGCGGCGTTTGAATGAGATCGGCACGCGTTGCGCGAAAGACGGAAACGATGTGGCCGGCTGTCTTGGTGACGTCCTAAACGTGGCGATTGAAATAAGCGGAGCAGATAAGGGGAATATTCAATTACTCGATAGCGCGTCAGGTAAGCTTACATTAGCCGCGCAGAGCGGTTTCGAAGAACCATTTCTGGAGTTCTTTTTCAAAGTCAGCGGCAACTCTTCAGCCTGCGGGCGCGCCATGCAGACTCACCAGCGCGTAATCGTGGAAGACATAACACAGAGCGAGATTTTTGCCGGGAAACCATCACTCGAAATGTTGCTCGATGCCGGGGTGCGCGCAGTGCAATCAACTCCCCTCATTAGCAGCGCGGGAACACTGCTCGGAATGATTTCCACTCACTTCGCAAATACTCATCGCCCAAGCGAACAAGAATTACGATTGATGGATCTCCTGGCGCGGCAATCTGCTGATTATCTCGAGCGCAGACGCGTGGAAAAAGAACGGGAGTTGCTGCTCTCGCGCGAGCACGAGCTGCGCCAAACTGCCGAAGAAGCGAACCGTCTGAAGGACGAGTTTTTGGCGATCATGTCCCATGAGCTGCGCAACCCTCTCAACGTGATTCTTGGTTATGCAGAGTTGCTCCTGCGCACGAATGAGATTCAAGGCTCGCCGAGCCTGAAGCGAATGTCCGAGGCCGTCAAGCGAAATGCGGTGGCCCAGTCAAAACTGATTCGCGACCTGCTCGATCTCTCGCGGCTGCGTAGCGGGAAACTCCAGTTGAATCGCGAGACGATCTCGCCCGTCGCCTCCATTGAGAACGCGATTGAGACAGTGCGCAATGATGCCCAAATCAAGGGGATCTCGATCAGTGTAACGACGCCTGATGAAGCTGTATTTGTGGAAGCCGACCCGGTCAGGCTGGAGCAAATAATCTGGAACCTGTTGAACAATTCGGTGAAATTCACTCCGAGCGGTGGTGAGATCGCAGTTCGACTGGAGATTGAAGCCGATCAGATCGTTCTGACAGTGAACGACACTGGTCAGGGAGTTGACTCTTCGTTTTTGCCTCACATATTTGAAATCTTCCGGCAAGCTGATTCCGGCACGAACCGCTCACAAGCCGGCATGGGTATTGGGTTAGCTGTGGTCCAACAACTGGTCGAGTTACACGGCGGTTCCGTGGCCGCCTACTCCGAGGGCGTGGGACGAGGCGCGACGTTTACAATTCGACTGCCGCGAAGTGTGGAGACAAGAGAGTCGCTGGCCCCGATGCTGGATTTCAGCAACGGCACACTTAAAGGAATGTCCGTGCTTGTCGTCGATGATTCGGAAGATACGACTGAGATGGTGCGCCACTTATTGGAGATTGGCGGCGCGGCGGTCAATGTTGCGACTAGTGGTGTTGAAGCCTTACGGCTGGCGAGTGAAGAGTCATTTGACGTGGTGTTGTCGGATATTTCGATGCCGGGAATGGATGGGTTTGAGTTCATCCGGAAGTTCCGTGAGCTGCCGGGGAAAGAAGATGTACCGGCAGTTGCGTTGACAGGCTTTGGGAGGCCCGAGGACGTGCAACGCGCGATGGATGAAGGCTTTCATGCGCATCTCACGAAACCCTTCGATATAGAGATACTCGCGAAGCTGCTGCAAAACCTGGCCGCGGATTTACGCGGATAAACGCAGATCTGCGTTTATCGCGTAAATCCGCGGCAAATCTTCTTTGGGTTACTGTGCCGTTGATGTGGTCGATGGACTAATAGACTTCTTCACGTACTTGTCATACCACGCCAGGTAGCGCTCCATCCGGTCGCGTTGGTAACTCGGCCTTTGAATGCCGTGGTTCTCGTTTGGATAGATGATTAGTTGCGTGTCGATTCCCAGGCTGCGCAGCGCCTGGTACATCTGCTGGCTCCCCTGAACCGGCACGTTGAAGTCGCGTTCGCCTCCGAGAAAGAGGGTCGGCGTTTGGATCCGATCCGCGTGCAAAAACGGATAAGAGATCTTTACATACGTCTCCCATGCTTTTGGATTCCAGGGTGGTCCGATCTCGTAGTCGTATTGAATGATGTACTGGTCGGTGCCATAGAACGCGACCGTGAATGCAGTGCCGGCGCCGCTGGTTGCCCCTTTGAATCGAGTGTCGCTCGCGATCAGGTAATCAGTCAGGATTCCGCCATAGCTCCAGCCGCCGACACCGAGTCGATCCGGGTCTGCGACACCCATCTTGATGACGTGATCTACTCCAGCCAGTAGATCCTGCACTTCATAGTTGCCCCAGTCAGCAAAGATTGAACGTGAAAACTTCTGCCCGCGACCCGCGCTGCCGCGATAGTTAACCGCCAACACCGCGTAACCATTTGCTGCGAAGAACTGCCGCTCGAGACTGAGTGAGTGTTGATCCTGCGAGTTTGGACCACCGTGAATTCTCAAGAGGAGGGGAACTTTTGTGCCCTTGACGTATCCGACCGGGTACGTCAAAAGACCGTTAACCTGCGTGCCGTCTTTGCTCTTAAACCCGACTTCTTCCGTGGCGCCAAGCTCCAACTCCGCAAACAGAGCATCGTTCTGGTGTGTGATCTGGCGCAGTGAGTTTCCTTCCCAAACGTAAACCTCGTTTGCTTTGGTATCAGTGCCGGACGTGGCCACTGCCCGTGCGCCAGCGAAGGTCCAATTTGAAATAACAATCGGCGGAGACATTAATCGCTCGACCGAACCTCCCGACAAGTTTGCTTTCGCCGGATAGACGGATCGATCGTCAGTCACCAGAAAGCGGATTGACTTCCCGTCCTGACTAAAACGCGGTAAAGAGATGCCGCGATCGAGATCTTCCACAGCTTGCAGGCGACTCGAAGCACTACTGCCATCCGCGGGAACAAGCGCGAGATGCTCCATGCTGTAGGCGCCGTACTTCTTGTCCTCGCCTTCGAGAAACGCGATCCATTTTGAATCGGGGCTCCACTCGGGCCGAGAGCGACCAGCTCGTATAGCTTCAGGCGTCAACTGTTTCTCAGTCGCGCCCGGTTTTGCTTCGGCAACGTAAAGCTGTGCGGCCGGATCGCGATCGGGATCGTCCGAGTGGTTGCTCATAAAAGCGATGCGACTGCCGTCCGGCGACCATGCCGGCGAGCTTTCGTCCCACTTGCTTTTGGTGAGTCGCTCGAGCTTCTTCGTCGCGATGTCAAAGATGTAGATGTAGGTGTGACGGCCGGAGAGCAGGTAACCCTGTCCATCCTGCTTATACCTGTAGCGATCGATGACGATCGGCTTGGGCACACGCGGCGTCGCACCCGGTTGTGGAGACGGGCCGGGATCTGCTTCCGGATCGGGATCGCCAATCAACAGCGCCAGGCGCTTCGAGTCTGGAGACCATTCGTGACCCTGCAATCGACCTTTCAGCTCCGTGAGCTGCGTCGCTTCACCACCGCTTCGATCCAGAAGCCAAACTTGGTTGCCGCGTGCTTTGCCGGGCCGCGAGGAAGTAAACGAAAGATACTTGCCGTCGGGACTCCAGCGCGGTGAGTTCTCGCTGTCCTGGCTGAAAGTGATCTGTCGATCGTTGCTGCCGTCGATATTGACCATCCAGATGTGGGAGTGCGACTTGTCTTCTTTCTCATCAGTAGTGCCGACGACGTAAGCGACCGCTTGGCCGTCTGGTGAAGGTTGTGGATCGCTGACGTTGCGAAAGCGAGCCAGGTCATCGAGTTTCAGTGGATGTCGTGCGGTTTGCGCCGGCAGCGCGTTAGCGAGCGCAAGGATCAGCAGCAGGGAGATACAAGACACGCGTCTTCGGAACATAGGGGCCTCCTAAGAAATTGCGTGTGAGTTTACCAAATAAGCCGCAGATTTACGCGGATAAACGCGGATCAGAACAAAACAATCTCTGATCCGCGTTCATCTGCGTAAATCTGCGGCTTACAATGCGGGCGCGTAGTTGACCCTCCGAAGCTCCCTCATTCGCCCGTCATCGAGTGTGCCTTCAACAATTTCATACCCAAGCAGCGCAAACACTCTCCCACGCAGGAACAGCGGTCGCGCGTTCCCATACCAATCGACACACGATGCGACGCACCGATCGTCAACGGCTTTCTCCGGCCGCGATCCCAATTCTCCAACTTCACGAAACTGTAGTGAATCGTTTCTGAGGAACAGAATCGCAGCCGAATCCTCGAACAAATGTCTGTATCCTGGCCGCCCTGGCATGCTTATCGGCAACCCGAGTGTTCCCGTGTTCTCGCCATCCGGTTTGTAGAAGAAGCCGTGACTTCGCAGTTCTCCCTGCGAAGCGTCTTTGCGCGTGTAACGTGAGACGATCTCCGGCCACTGGCCCAGCCGTACCGACGAGAAGTGCAAGTCTTTACCGTCCGTTCCGACAATCACTGCATCCGAACCCATCTGCTCGATCCGATCGACGCCGTGTGGCAGAGTTAATTGATGCGAGTTGCCGCGCGCCCAATCCACGATGAATAGATTCGACTGCTCGGTGGTCTTCTTTGGGTAGCCCCATCCGCTGCCGGTGCCGTAAATCAAATAGTCGTTAACGAAGCGGTTCTGGAACGTGTAGCCTTCGGGCTTCGGCAAGCGGCTGTAACTCGATCTCGGCACGACTTCGCTGCCATCAGAAAAACTCGTGATCGGAATTCGCATCAGCGCCACGTCTCCGGCCGCGACCTCCGCACGCCACATACCGTCGCCCTTTGCTTCTGAACGCACCAGCACGTTCAAGTGTTGATCCTCACTCTGGAGGAATGAAAACTGGTCCACCGGACTGCCCGACACGCGCAACGCGCTTGGACCAGAACCGTCGAGCGGCATGCGGAACAGCAGCGAGTTATTCTTTCCGCCGCTTGACCATGCACTCGCCCAAACGTAGACGGAATCAGGCGAAACGTAGAACACTCTTCCGGCAGGACCGATCACACTCGTCGCCTGGCAATCAAAACCGCCATTGGCGAGGTCACACACGGTTACCGTGTGCAGCGCCATTCCGTAGTCAATATTGAAATCTGTTTCGGGCCGGTAGACGCGAGTCGCGGGAACGATGCGGCGAAACTCGTTTGCCTTCGCGCCCGCATGCCACTTCCTGACGGCTGGGAAAGTTTGAAACGGATCTTCCACACCGGCATACAAGTATTGCGGAGCGTAAAAGATCAACTTGCTGCCGATCAGGCGGCTCGCATAGTTGCGCGAAGAGTAGTAGTCGTTGGACCGCAGATGATATGTCGAGCGATAGAACAGCTCGCCGTCGTCATTGATTTCAAACAGGCCGACTTCGGTGCCGCCGCGTTGGTAGCTGTAGCCGATTACGACGACGGTGTTGTCTGAAACAAGCATCTCGTCGTACCAGGTGCTGCGCGGATCGATATCAGGAGCAAAAGCATTGACTGTCGAGATCGGTTTTAACGCTCCATCGCCGATCGCGACTGTGAAGAGGCGGCCGCGGCGCAGTACGACGAGGTGATCGCCATGGACCTTGACGATACCGCCCTCATCGACGCCTGCGTGTTGCGTGTTAGTGACTGATTCCGCGTCTTTCGCTTTCGCCTGCGCTTCCATTGGAGTGGCGAGCGGTGGCGGTGCGGCCGAGTTATAAGTCGTCTCTGCCTTTGCTTCGCGGCGTGCTAGGGCTTGCTGTTTTGCGGCTAGCTCGCGGAAGTAGCGCGCCAGCTCCTGCTCGGATCCAAAAGCCTTCATCGTCTTTTTGCTTTGAAGCAGGCCGGACGCGGAGACTGGAGGAATCGTGCCGGTTGTTCCGGATTCACAAGCCAGCAAACCGGAAGTGGTTATTGCGGCGGTGAGCGTTAGGAGCAAAATGGCCTTCATGACGGGTTTACCTCGCGGTTTCAATTTCTAACTACTGCGAGGAACGAGTGCCGGAGGAAAACTTGCGCTGATATTTTTGTGCCTTTTGTGCTTCTTTGTGGCAAATCCAACGAAGGACCAGGCGTGGCGTGGTGATTACGGGGAGTATGTTTGCATCCGTGCGGCGGGATTGTACAGAGGGGTGACAACGACTGCCACCCCTCTCACAACAGGGCCCCCGGGGGCCTAGTTGTTGTCGTCAGGGGGAATCGTGAGTTTCTGACCAACTTGAATCTTGTCGGGATCTTTCAACTGGTTGCGATTGGCGTAGAAGATCCGCATGTACTCGTTCGGATCGCCGTAGAATTGTTTACTGATCTTCGAGAGGTTGTCACCGCTCTTAACTTCGTAGGTCTGGCCTCCCGATCCCTGGCCACCACCTGCGGCAGCTCCCATGGCACGGCTCGAGTCAACGGTGATGTCGGCGGTTATATCGTCGGCGTTTGGGTTAACGAGCTTGATCTGATCCCAGAACTTATTCTTCGCTTCATCGGACGGGGCAATGGCGCGAATGAAAAGCTTGTTATCCTGCACGTGCAGGTTCTGGAATTGGATGTGTTCGTTATCGGCCGTGGTGAGCACGGTCTGATATTTCTGCTTGAGCTCGTTGAAGCGTTGCTGTACGCCTTGTTGCTGCTCAGCTTCCGACGCGCCGCGTCCAAACATTTTGTCAAAGAGTCCCATATGATTTTTCCTTTCACCCGGGGATTAAGCCTGTGGGGGAATAAACGAGGGGGATCTTTGCGCAGGGGTTTGGTGAGAAATAATACTACTTATTGATTCTCGTGCAAGTTTTTTTGTTCAAGCATCCACAGATTCGCAGATTTTATCTGTGCAATCTGTGTAATCTGTGGATCGTTCGAAGAAGCGTCGCGTTTGGCAGCAGCGGCTTCACCTTCTCATCAAACTCGTCGGGATACATTATCCCTTCAATTATTTCGCGTATGTTTCCTTCACGGTCAATGACGACCGTCAGTGGCAGCGTTTCGGAAGACGTAAAGGCCTGTTTAGTCTCTTTCGAGCCGATGATTACGGGATAATTCAGCTTGAGTTTAAGCATGAAGCTACGGACTTCCGACCTTTGCTCGGGAGGATAAGTGATGCCGAGAATCCGCAAACCATGAATGCGATAACGCCTTTGCTTCTTTACCAGGTCGGGGATCTCGGCCCGACAAGGCACACACCACGTAGCCCAAAAATTAAGCAATAGAACCTTGCCACGGAAATCAGCTAGCCGGATGATCTTTCCGTCAATGTCTTTAAAAGACAAGTCCGGTGTTTTCTGCTGCGCCGTAGTTTCAATTGCAGCGGCAAAGACTATTAACAGCGTCAACAGTGTTCGACGGCCTAACATCTTCAAAATAGATATTTCACTCCGAGTAAGACATTCACATCAGTTCGCAGTGTCAATGGCCCGGCATTGCGTACTACGGGAAACTGCACACTACCTTCAACGACGAACCGGGGGCGCGCTGCATATTGAAGTCCCGGCGCAAGGTAATACTCAGTTGCTTTGCTGCCGGTGACTGACACGCTATTAAGGCGACCCGTGCCTCGATGAACAAACGTGGTTTCCAGAATAAGAAACAATTCGCCGCCCGGTTTCTTATACTCTCGTGGAAGCAGCACGTATTCGAGATCTGTGTTCAATCTCTGTTCGTGCCCGATGCGAAAACCGTCTCGTTCCGAGCGGAAAATGGCTTCGGTGTTTCCGCCAAAGATGATTCGGCCACCGGCTTGCGAGTACGCGAGATCGAAATGAGTGGATAGCCCGCCATTGATCGGTGTGAGTTGCTGTCTTACAAATGCTGGTACATTAATTTGGGTTTGGCTCGGAGCGTCTTTTTTCCCGGTAGGTAACTCCAAACCAAATCTGGCCGCCGCCTGTCTGTCGCCGTAAGTCTCGACTTGGCGAAAGAAGCGATACTTGGACCATACAGTAACGTTGCTTAGACCAACACTAGATCCAGACTCACCCGCGTCGTGAAATGACGTGCGAGAGATCGGAACCTCTGCTTCCAATTGCAAATGAGGCGACGGAGTATAAGACAGACTCACATCGACCATTTGACGGTTTACTTTCAATGGTCCTAAGTGCTGACGAATCAAGTAGAGGCGCGGTGTAATCGCGCCTCCTTTGAAAACTGTGAGTCCCGGTGAGGTGACGCGAATCGGGGCAAGGGGCGCTGTTGGCGACTCCGGAGAGACAGCTATCTCTTTCGGTTCGCCATCGCCTTCAGAGGGTGCAAACCGGGCTGATATAAACTGCGCGAAGTAAAGATCATCGCTTGTTCTCCGGAGAAAAGCCTGTTTCCTTTCGGCAGGAGTGATCGCTTCCCGAGCGCTTGTTCCTTGCCCCGCAGTTTTCCAACCGCCGGTAATTTCGATTGCCGATCCAATCTCTGTTCCCGCCACCACTTTCTCAACGGTTGGACCTTCCAAAACAAACTTCTGCCCGGACGGTTTTACTGTGACGATCCACACGTCACCATCCTTGCTCAACGTGCCGGCGAGGGTTATGTCGGCGGCGTCCAAAACGTAACCCGCGCTTTTCAAGGTCGCTTTCAACGCGGCGAATGAAACTGGCTTATCGGGTTTTGGGGTGAATACTCCAAGACCCTTTTGAATATCCGTGACTTCAATTTCTTTCAGTTTTGGTGCGTAATCCAGACGGCTCACGGCCTTCTGAATGTTATACACTCAATTGCCGCATAGATAACCCGCGATGTGCATTTGCACTTGTTTCACCTGCGCATCAGAGCGAATTGCGCCGCCAAAGACAAGGACCAGACCAAAAATAACTAGGGCTGCTTTCTTTTTCATTTCTTCTCTCCTGATTAGATCGCGATGGGGCCATGCGGTATCGCCTCGCTACTCATACTGAGCAGTCAAATGCGAGCTCGCCGGAAAACAGACACACTACGGCCTTGAGGATCTAGATCAGGAGTGCGAGATGTTTGATGTACTTAGGATTTGAATCAGGAAGGTAAATTTGCTGTGACTGCCGGCGGAGTACAATCCTGAAATTAAATTGCGCAGCACTCACGGCCACGGGCGTATTCGGGACTGTACCTTGTTGCGCTGAGAAACTTGATGAACTGCTGTTACCTGTGCTGCCGGGTTCGGAACAATTGAGGTTACAGCACAGCCGGGCCATTGCAGCCTCTGGACTTCGACTGCGGGCCTTCTTGCAACAATCAGGCAGCTTCGACGTCGGGCACGAACCTTCCTGTTGATGCGCGCCGACTCCTACGGCGGCAATCAACATGACGACGGTCAGCGCAACCGATGTAAGCCACTTTCGAATCACTGGACGGACTATAGATAGAGAAATCTCATAGTGTCAACCGTCGGTCAGCATTACCCAACGCATGCCGCACTTGCAGTGAAATTCTTAAATACTTTTTCTATTGGGGTCTTGGCAAGTTCGGTAAATCGATCCCATCCAGCCAAAGTGGCACTTCGACCGCTGATCGTCTCTGATCAGCGAATTGAACGTTCCAATCCTCGGCGTTTAGCATGAGATCTAAGGTAAAGGGCCTCCAATTCTTATGAAAAAATTTTTTATTTAGAAACTAGACACACGTATCTCCGCTCGCCAAAATGCAAGTTAACCTCTGATTAAAAGCTGATTTAGGCTCTAACGGTAAACCAGGCCAACAATCGTTAGAAGAATAGATGTAGCAGTGTCATTGGTCGTCGAAGTCGAACTCGATGTCGAATTTGAAGTCGGAGTCGGCGAAGCCGCAGCGCCGGGAGTTTCGATTTGTCCTGCAAACACCGGAAGAGCGAGCGTCAGACTGAGGATTGTCATGGCGCTTAGTTGGCGTAAGGGTTTCATTTTAGGTGCCTCCTAGAGAGATGAAAAAATTTTTCATCAACCTAGTCGAGTGCGGCTTTTCTTGCAAGAGTTCGCGGGACTGCGTAAGATTTGCGCGCAGTTTCTTTCCTTGCATCAACGTGAAAAGTAGTTCTCTCATGACCTTACGGGCCTCACTTCTGCGCGAATTGGAAAATCCAAGCCTCAGTGTGAATAGCCGGGCAGAACTATGCTGCGAGGCCGCTAAAAAACTCGAGGACAAGGGCGAGTATGAGGAAGCCTGTGAAGTCCTTAGTGGTTACTGGCAGCGCATTGGCGAGCATCCGAAGGTAGGAGACCTGGAACCACGCACGTCTGCCGAAGTGCTCTTACGAGCAGGAGTGCTAACCGGAATTATCGGAGGCAAAAACCAGGTCAGGGACGCGCAGGAAAAAGCTAAGGACCTGCTGAGCGAAAGCCACGCAATCTTTGAATTGCAACGGAACAAAAAGAAGATCGCCGAAGCACAGACGGAACTGGCTCTTTGTTACTGGCGCACAGGCGAAATCAGCGAGGCGCGAGACCTTCTTAAAGAAGCCCTTTCACTGCTAGCCATAGACAGCGAGTTGAAAGCAAAAGCCATTATTCGACTGGCTATCGCAGAACACTCGGCGGGGCGTAATAATAAAGCAGTTCGTATTCTCTCGGAGTACGCACCGCTATTTCAAAAGATTCACAACCACACGCTGAAGGGCAGTTATCACCATACTCTCGGAAATCGATTGGAGAATCTCGCCTCACAAAAGCGCGGGGATTATATTGATCGCGCATTGATTGAATATGCGGCAGCCAGCTATCACTTTGAACTGGCGGAACACAGATGTTATCTCGCCAGTGTGGAGAACAATCTCGGGTTTCTCTACTATCGGATTAATCGCTGCGACGAAGCACACAAACATCTGGATCGTGCGCGCCGCATCTTCGCCAGCCTCAAAGACATCGGCAGCGCAGCGCAAGTGGATGAGACTCGCGCTTGTGTGTTTCTGCAACAGGGATGCCTGGTAGACGCTGAACGCGTAGCGCGCTCGGCAGTACAGAACCAGGAAAAAAGCGGTAACAACGCGCTCCTGGCAGAAGCTCTGATAACACACGGCAAAGCGTTGGCCCGTCTCAAAAGATACAGCGCATCCCTTTTAGCCTTTCGACGAGCGATCGACTTGTCCGAACCCGTTGAAAATATCAGCAGGGCGGAAGACGCCGCGCTGGCGGCGTTTCGGGAGATTGGAGGGCGCTTAGTGGTATCAGAATCTGGTACGCCTGCTTCCGGGCTGGGCTGGGGCCACGACAAACGAGCAATGGAGCATGATGTTATAAAGCTCGCTTTGCAACAGGCTAAGGGTAGTGTGACTCATGCAGCCAGAAGCCTTGGAATATCGTATCCGTCACTGACGTATATGTTGCGCACCAGATACCAGGACTTACTCAAGGAGCGGACTCCGGTGCGGCCCCGCCGGCGGAAACAATAACGCCCAGGCTTCATGCTTACCGCCTACAGGCTTTAATTCAACATCTCTGCGATAAGGCGATCGACGTGGATGCGGGTGGTGTCGAGCAGGAGGATGCCGTTGTGTTCGCCGGCACGAAGCAGCAACGGTATTTCGGTGCCGCCGAGGATTACGGCTTCAATACCGTGTCGCGCTTTCATGTCGTCGGCGATGCGTAAAACTCTCGCACGCGTCTCCGGCAGGAAAACGTCCTTGAGCAGTTCGCCTAAATAGATCTCGTGAATGTAAGCCTGTTCCTCGTCCGTGGGCATAACGAGCTCGACGTTTGTGCGAGAAAACACCTTGGGGTAAAAAGGCGCTTGCATCGTGTAACGCGTGCCGAATAACGCGACACTCTTCAATCCAAGCGCCTGGACTCTGTCACACGCCGCTTCGACGATGCTGATCAACGGCAAAGCGGATCGCTGCTGGAGCTCATCAAACACGATGTGAGGCGTGTTCGCAGTCAGTGCTCCGAAGTCAGCTCCGGCTTTTCGAAGCTTCTCGACTTCCTCGACCAGGTAATCAGCAACCTTGCCGAGTTCGTTGGCGGTCATCCAGGCCAGCAATCGCTTAATATCGACGCTGTTGATAATTAGTGGCGGAGAAGCTCCGTCGGCCTTTTCGCGGTACTGCGCGATCAGCAATCGATAGTACTCGATTGTTGATTCAGGCCCGGTGCCGCCGATGAGACCCAGCGTTTTCATGCGGAGATGAAATCCATCCACAGATTACACAGAACTTGTCTGTGAACCTGTTGATAAAGATCCTCTACTGTTGCGTCGTCGTAATCCTTGCCGGTTCGCCGATGTCATACTCCGGTTTGGGCACGCCCATGAGCCACTTATCAAACCAGCCGACGATGTGTTGTAGTCGCTCGATGCGATGCCATGGTTGGCCTGAACGCGACAACTCATGCGACTCATTCGGAAAGCGGACCATCACCGTCGGAATCCTGCGATACTTCAATGCGCGAAACATCGCTTCGCCGCCCGAACCGGTTGGAGTGCGATAGTCGGCCTCACCGAGAATCAACATGAGCGGTGTCTGGATCTTGTTGACGTAAGTAATCGGCGACCGTTTCCGGTAGTCTTCCGGATCTTCAAACGGCGGCGCCTTGAACCATGAGGGCTGGAAGAGTGTAAAGTCTGCCGTGTACCACCAGTCGGACCAGTCTGCGATATCGCGTTGCGATACCGCGGCTGCGAAACGTGTGGTCTGTCCGATGGTCCAGTTAGTCAGGAGGCCGCCACCACTGCCGCCGGTGACGCCCAACTTCTTATCGTCGATGTAACCGCGTCGAATGAGCTCATCGACGGCGGTCATCAGATCTTTGTAATCGTCGCCGGGATAGTTGTGCTGGATGATGTTTCCAAACTCCTGGCCGTAGGTGGTGCTGCCGCGCGGATTTGGATACAGCACGACGTAGCCCTTCGCCGCCATCCACTGAAACTCATGATCGAAGACGTATCCATAAGCGGAGTGTGGTCCGCCGTGAATATTCAGGATCAACGGATACTTCTTGTTCGGATCGAAGTCGGGCGGCTTCTGTATCCAACTCTCAATCTTCTTGCCATCAAAGCTGGTGTGCCACATTTCCTCGGGCTCGGTGAGATTCAGTTTTGAAAACAGTTCATCGTTGATGTGCGTCAGTTGCTTCGGTTCGCCGCCGGGCTTATCAAGCCAGAAGAGATCGCCGACGCGAGTTGGAGTTGAGATTAAAAGGACAAACTTCGACGCGTCGGGCACGGCGCGATAATTGACCACAGCCTGATTCCCCGCGGTGACATCAGACTCGCGTCCACTCGCAACATCGAACGAGCCGAGATTCGCCTTGCCTTCTTTTGCATAAACAACCGTGATGCTGCGCCCATCCGGCGACCACACCGGCGGACTGCCACCGCCTCCTCTCGGCGCCACGTTGTCGCCGCCGACTCCGCCGCCGATGTCGGAATCAAAATTGGCCGTGAGGTTTCGCGGCCTGGCGCCGGGCGTCATGTCCATCACCCAGAGATCGGGTTGTGAATACGAGCGCACGGGCTGGCTGACTGAAGCGATGAAGGCGAGCCGCTTTCCGTCAGGACTGAGAGTGAACGCGCCCGCTCCCATGTCGAAGGAAGTAAGCTTGGTGCGTTCACCGCCGGTGACCGGAACAGAGTAGAGATCGGTCCGCGGCAGTTCGTAATAAGGTTCGTCAGTGTAGTCAGAGTCGAAGTAAATGCGAGAGTTGTCTTTGGCCCACGTCAGGCCGCCGTCGTCAAAGCGTCCGGTCGTGAGTTGTTTCGGCGTCACTATTTCATCGCCTGTTTTTGGCGCAGTGACGACCCAGATGTGATTCGGATGTTTGAAGTCGAGGTAGCCGGCGCCGTTCGCGCGGTAGACTGCGCGGTTGATGACGCGCACATCGCTTTCGCGCTCAGGACTCGGGCTCGGACTCGCATTTGGTTGGGCTGCATTTTTTGCCGCGGCCTTGGCGAGGTCTTCCGCTGTCGCGCTGTTGTAGAAAGCGATCATCTTTCCGTCAGGCGACCACTGCGGCGCGCCGGCGCCGCGCGGGAGGGTAGTGAACTGAAACGGCTCGCCGCCGCTCATTGCCAGCATGAATAATTGTGCTGGTTCAGTGCGGCCGGAAATTTCCGGAGCACGCACGAACACGAGGTAGTTTCCGTCAGGAGACCAGCGCGGCGTTGTATCACGTGGTCCATTGGTTAACTGGCGTGTCTCGCCGTTTGCGGTGGCGACGGTCCAGATGGCGGTGTTGTAGCCGTCCTTCTTTTCGTTAACGGTTACGCGGACGAATGCGACACGAGAGCCGTCAGGCGAGATTTGCGGATCTCCGATCCAGACAAAGTTGAAGAGATCTTTTTCAGTGATGCTGCGTTTCTGCGCCAGGGCCGGAGCGGCCAGGGAGACAACGATGATCAGAAGAAGCGAGACACGTAAGCGCATGATGATTTCCTTTCGAGCGATTGGTGCGGCAACGCGTATTCTACTAGAGAAAAGTCTTCTCTGCGTACCTCTGCGTACCTCTGCGCCTCTGCGGTGAACAGTTTTTTAACCGCAGAGGCGCAGAGGTACGCAGAGGTACGCAGAGAGAAATCAGGACTTCCGGTAGATGTAATAAACGACGCCGCTGTAGTCGTCAGTCAAGAGAAATGCGTTGTTGCCGAAATTAAAAATATCCGCTGGGCGGCCGTTGATCTTGCCTAACTCGAAGAAGCCGGTGATGAAATCTTCCATCGCGCCGCCAGACTCCGGAATTCGAACGACACGATAACCTCTTCGCAGGCTCTTTTTCGTCGATCCATGCAGCGCCACGAGAAAACCCGAGTCGAAATACTCCAGTCCGAGCGGCGAGCTATGCGCCGGAAACGGTGTGAGGGCTGACGGCACTTTGCTGCAGTCAAATTTTTCCCCAGTCGTATTGAATTTCGGATCCGGATAGATTTTGGAGCCCACTTGAAAGCAGTAGGGCCAACCGTAATGCTTGCCATTCTCGATTGCGTAAAACGTGTCGGCCGGACGATTGTCACCCAGGTGATCTGAACCCATGTTGGTGGCGTAGAGCCGGCCTTTCGTCCAACGAAGACCGACAGCATTGCGCAGACCGCGCGCGAAATGCCGCTGGTTCTTACCGTCCGGATCCATTTCTAAAACGCTGGCGCGAACTTCTTCCTTTTCCTCACACGCGTTGCAACTGCTTCCGACCGCGACGTAGATCTTTCCGTTGCCAACGATAACCGTGCGCGTGAGATGCCAGCCGCCGTATTTATATCCGAGACCGTAGTCAGGAAAAGTAGCCAGCACCTGCGGTTCGCCGGAAGGCGCGTCCTTGCCCGTTTCATAACGATAACGAACGAGACGATCGGTGAGCGCGAGATAAAACCAATTCGTTCCATTTCGATCGGTGTAGAACGCGACGCTGTTTGGGTTGCGCAACCCGCTGAGATATTTCGTCAGCTTATTGAATCGCCGGGTAGTTGGATCAAACTGATCGAGAATGTAGACGACGCCTCGACGATTGTCGGTGAGGTTGTACATATCGGTGACGAAGATTCGTTTGTCCGGGCTCTGGGCCATGAAGCGAACCCGTTTGAGACCCTGCACCGCAATGCTAATCTCAAAACCCTCGGGCAGATTGAGTTCAAACGACTTGCCGTTGTCGAGCGAGATGTGATGCGGCGTTAATTTTGGGGCTGCTGCGATTGAAGAAATGAAACCTGCTAACAACGACAGGAGTGCGATGCGTGCGAGTCCTTGGCGGTGTGTCATCCGAGAGAAAATAACACAACCGAAAAAGGCCACAAAGATGCACAAAAGGCAGGCGGTGTCCTAAATTTGAAGAGTTTTCTCTGCGGTCCTCTGCGTATCTCCGCGGTCTCTGCGTTGAAATAGCCTTTAACGCAGAGATCGCATCTATGAAGCGACGATCGATGTCAAGAACTTTTTTAAGCACACTTTCGTCCTGACGCCGGCGGCGCCTATGAATTGGTTTAGCTGCCCCTT